>Ga0306922_10000268_pt1 | contig 41240 bp, 33 predicted proteins | sample sta12Cox44000082_FD_203758 | JGI IMG/M metagenome (GOLD analysis project Ga0306922, IMG submission 203758) | Lab enrichment of tropical soil microbial communities from Luquillo Experimental Forest, Puerto Rico - statoxic.12C.oxic.44.000.082 (v2)... | ecosystem: Environmental > Terrestrial >... | reverse complement strand
ATGAGGGGGGCGCAAATTCTGCCCAACTCGGTCGTTCGCTCGATCGCGAGACGTCGCCGCATTAAAGCTTATAGACAGCCCTTAGAGAAGAATTCTCAGCCCGCGAACGGCTCTACCAGCTCCCGCTGGCCCCGCCGCCGCCCCAGGCTCCACCGCCGAAATCGCCGCCCGACCGATGACGACGACGATCCGGAGTCGGATGGTGCCTAGGATGTGGCTGTCGCCCAGCCACCCGGGCCTTCGGTGGATCCGGACGACGCCTGCAGCGCCGTCCGCTCGTGGCTAGCGAGGGTCGTGATCCTCGTCGCACCCTTGGGCGTCGCTGCGTTGATCGCCTTGCCCGTTATCACCGCAGGATCTCGTCTTGCTTCCAGGCGTGAACGAGACGCCCCGCAACACCTCTCCGAAGCTGGCCGTTCGCAGCATCGTAAAGTGTTCGTTCGCGGGGAGCGTTGTGGCCTCGAGGCGATCGGTAATGACGACGAGCTGATTCGGGTCGGCCCCCTGGTCTCCACTCCTGCTCACGGTGGAGGTAATCGCCCAGATGGTGACCGTGCCGTCTCCATTTCGGCGGCCGGTCATATTGCGCAATCCGTCTGGTGCGGGGGTGGGGTAGGGCGCAGTACCCGGAGGGTGGGGCACCGCATACGGCACACCCAGGTTCAGACCTTTCTGCAGCGTGTAGACGAGTCGCCATGATGTTCCGTTGAACACCCACTTCTGTAAACCGGATCCGGCGTCGGTCGCGGCATTGGCCACGGTGCCATCCCCCTCATCTGCGACGTAGAGGGTTGTGGCATTGGCGAACCAAATGCCAAACGGGAAACGGGGGAGCGGAGGGGTGGTATTGCTGGCGAGACCGGTCGGGAGGCCTGGCAAGATCGTGATCGGGACATTGATAAGCTTCCCGCCCGGCGCATTAGCGGGGGTGGGCAATTCGCCTGCGGTGCCGACCTGGTAGACCGTGTTGATGCCATTCCCACCGCTCCCCTTGGTGACATACAGCGTGTTGTGGAAAATCGTCAGCCCTCGGAAGTTATTGTCCTTACCGGGCTTGTCTGCTGGATATCCGAGGGACGTCACGTCGAAGTTCCCGATCATGTCGATGTTCGGCGGGACGGGTGGCGTTTGGTGTGGAAACAGCAGCTCCACCCCGGTCGAGTGGGTGAGATTGAGACCCACCTGCGTCGCCTTGAGCTGGGACGTGTTGAGCCCGCCGTTGTTATTGTTGCCCGTCAGGTAATACAGCTCGTGCGCCTTGATGGCGGCGCGTCCGTTGTTGCCGCTGTAAGCGTTGCCTTCCGTGATCTGCACATGACCATCCGCATCCACCTCCGCGACGGTCCGGTAGTATCGCGAAACGACCGGGTTGGAGGGATCAACGACGCCCGGGGTACTCGAGTTGGACACGTCAAGTTCGTTGGGTGCCGTCAAAAACCCTGCACCGCCGCGGTAGCCGACAAACGTAATCGACCTGCCATCGTCCGACAGGTTGAGCGCCAACTCGGACTTGGACGAAAAGCTCGTCACAATCTCTCTCTGATCAATCGCCAGCGTGTTGATCAACCGGCCGCTCGGCGTGATCTGATCGAGAAAGATCGGGGCCGTCACGCCGAAGCTGCCATCGACGGCGGACGGGGCGTTGTTGAAGACGGTCGGGTACGTCCCGTCGGCGATGGCCTTGCCGCAGGTGACCGTCACCGGCGTCGTACCGCCCGCGAGGAGCGGCACATTCACCGTGCCCGCCACACAGCCGGGCGGCAGCGTTTGCCCAAGGGCGACCGTGGCGGCATCACCGACATACACGCTGCGGCTTACCACCAGATGACTCGGTGTGAAATGATCCTCGTTGTGTATTGCTGAAGTGACGAACCCAGTCAGAAGCACGATCAAGAAGATGAGGCCAGCCGGTAAAAGTCCAATTGTTCGAACAGAGGTCGGTCGCACAGGTGCCTCCACACATACAGCCCCAAAGCAGTCAGCTCGGCGCAAGTCGTCGCCCGGTCCGGAAGGGGGGCCGACGAGCATAGCGGACCGATGTAACATCCGTACTCCGACGACGCGCCGCCCATCCTTTTAGAGAATCTTCAGCTCCAGAGGGCCGACTCGGTAGGCACACGTGTTTATACGGCGCCCGCGACCGGAATCGTTCCGTTAGGCGAGATGTATACTCTCGGTCTCGATGGGGTCGCATCCCGCATGCATAGACAGACATCAATGGCACGCAGAAGACTTCTTCCCCTGATCGTCCTGGTGGGTCTTACGGTGGCGGGCGCAGCGGCGCAACAACAGCGCCCGCGGATTCCGCCGACCGGCACGATCAAGAAGGTCCGCGACAACCTGTACGTGATCCCCGGTGCCGGCGGAAACACGACAGTGTTCGTGACGCAAGGCGGTGTCGTGCTGGTCGACACCAAGCTTCCAAACAACGGCGAGGCGATCATGAACCAGGTGCGCACCGTCACCAACCAGCCGGTGTCGATGATCATCAACACGCATTCGCACCCGGATCACATCGGCAGCAACGATTACTTTCCTGCCTCGGTCGAGGTGGTGACTCACGAGAACACACGGAAATGGATGGCTGCCAACCCGCGGGTGGCGTCGAACCCGGCGGCAATGCCGCACCGGACGTTCACCGATCGGATGACACTCGGGAGCGGCGACGATCGGATCGACCTCTATTACTTCGGCGCAGGCCACACCAACGGCGACGCGTTTATCGTTTTTCCCGCCCATCGCGCAATGGCCGCCGGAGACATGTTTGCTTGGAAGATGGCACCGCTCATCGATCCAGTCGCGGGCGGCAGCGTCCTGGCGCTGCCCGAATCGCTCGAGAAAGCCGTGAAGGGAATTCCGAACGTCGACACGGTGATCGAAGGCCACGGCGACGTCAACACCTGGGAGGGATTCCGTGACTACGTGCAGTTCAATCGGGCGCTGGTCAACACGGCGACAACCGGCATGGGGAAGAAGACGGCGGAGGAGGTCGCGGCCGAGCTGAGGCCGAAATTCCCCGTCTTCATGAAAGAGGAGCTCCTGACGGATATGGAGTACGGCGGCACGCCGTGGTCACGCGCGGTGATCAACGTGAACGTCGCGTTTCAGGAGTTGGGGAAGCGCTGAGGGCCCGTTTCTAGCGCTTCCTGAACTCCACCCGCGCACCGCCCTGGATGCTGCTCGTCACGCCGCTGATGGTGGTGCCGTCGGCGGAGAGCTCGCCCGCAAAGTTCCACGACTGCGTGTTGGGGAACTCCCAGTTCATCCGACGGTCTTTCACCGTGAAGCGCTTGAGCGGCTTGTCGATCTTTTCTTCCTTCGGAAGAGTCGTGCCGATCAGTTTGCCCACGATGGCGCCATCAGCGTTCTTCGTGAACTCCAACTCGATATCGTAGTCGATCGTGGGGATGCTGGGCCGTCCCACCCATCGTCCCGCGAGCGCGTTGGCCACATCCGCTTCGACCTGAATCGGAGTCGCCTTTTCCGGATGCGGATTCGCGCGCTCGAAGCGTGAGGTCGTGACGTAGTTCGGCACGATCTGGTTCCCTTCATGGCACGCGTACTCCCACCACTCGTATGTCGGATCATGGCGCATCGAATAACGGACCGTGAACGGGCGCGTGAGGATGACCGGATCCTCTGTTTTCACCTCGTAGAGCCACATCTTGTCGTTCAGGCGGGTGATCCGCTCTGTCGTCTTCATCTGGTCGCTTTGCGGGAAGCGGTTCCCCGCCGGCGAGCCCACGACGGCGAGGTTGATCATCGGCGCCAGGCCGCCTTTGTAGTTGGTCGTCTCGACGACGAGCGTGTTGCCCTCCCAGCGGCCGCGCGAGTCGCCCATGTAGTGCTTGTGCGCCGACGGCAGCGACGGCCGGCCATCTGTGAAGACGACGCGCGCGTCGTGGATCATCTCGAGGTCGAATACGACGACGCCCGGCGCCTGCCAGATCCGGAACCCGCCGTTGTAGCGGTACGGCATCATCGACGAGGGCATGCCGCGCGTGATGCAACGGTCCCAGCTGTCGAAGTCTGTCGCCCAGTCGAAGGCCGGCGACTCGCCGGGCAACGACCAGCCGCTGCGCATCTCGAGGGCGCGGCGTTTGCCTTCCGGGGTGAGGGCCGGCAGCAAGCCGTTCGGTGGGTCTACGATGAGGGTGGTCTGCCGCTGCGGTGTGCTCGGGTCGGTCACACCCGAGAGGAGCGCCCTGCCGTACTCGCCCTTCTCGATCGCCTGTCGACCGGGGTCCCCGCGGCCAGATGCCGCGGCGATGCGCTGCTTGTACTCCTCGTCCGTCCACCACGCTTTGTTCATGTCGCAGGGCGGGCCACCGAATCGGGTGGCGTTGGCGCAGCGTTCGAGGGGGACGCCGGCGGCCTGCATCATGTTCAGGTTCGCTTGAATGTCGGGCTCACCCCACGGTGTGGTCGGTTGGACCCACCCTTTCGGGGTCTCGATGAAGTTGTTGGCCTCGCTTGGCGGCCCGAGAATCGACTGACCCTGCGGGCTCACGACGAACGCCGCAACCGCCGCCGCACCGAGCAGTGCCGTGCGCATGATCCGCAAGATTCGGTGCATAGTCACTCCGTGCCAGGCCGAGGTGCCGGCGTCGGGCACTAAGGTACTCCGGACCGGACCAGGACGTCTACGTCCCACCGTCGGTCGGCCCCCGGGGTAAGATGCAGTCCTCCGCGCGTCACCCGGACGAGGGAGTTGTCTTCATCCGGAGGCTTCATGGGCAGATTGAAGCGTCTCTTCGTGCTGGCGTCGAGCCTGTTCGCCACCGCGGTTCTCGCCCACTTGTTGCTCGTCGTCACGGGCGGTCTCGTGACAGGCGTGGAGGGCCAGGCGCGAGTGAGCAGCTCCGCGTCAACGAACGGCACAAGCGGCGCCAAGCCCTACACAACCTGGACCGCTTACGGCGGCGGCGCCCATTCATCGCAGTACTCAGCGCTCGACCAGATCAACAAGTCAAACGTGTCCCGGCTCCAGGTGGCGTGGACCTTCGGTGTCACCGGCACGGTCATCCTCAACCCGCTCGTCGTCGACGACGTGATGTTCCTGCAGGCGTCCGGCAACACGCTGGCCGCGGTGGACGCCGCGACCGGCAAGGAGATCTGGCGTAGACAGCAGCAGGGAACGATCGGCGCGCGTGGGATGAACTATTGGGAGAGCCCCGATCGCTCGGACCGCCGGCTGCTGTTCATTGCAGGCGGCTACCTCACCGCCGTCAACGCACAGAGCGGCGATCCGATTCGGGGCTTCGGCGACAACGGCCGCGTGGATCTGCGGATCGCGCTCGACCGGCCGGCGGCGCAGCCGCTGCACACGGGCAACCCGGGCCGCATCTTCGAGAACACGATGATCGTCTCGCTGCCGGCGCAGGGGGCGAGCTACGACGCGACGCCGGCCGATGTGCAGGCGTACGACGTGCGCACCGGCCGGATTCAGTGGGTCTTCCACAGCATCCCCCATCCCGGCGAATTCGGGTACGACACGTGGCCGCCAGAGGCCTACAAGAAGTCCGGCGGCGTTCACAACTGGAGCGAGTCCACCGTCGACGAGCAGCGGGGGATCGCGTTCATCAGCTTCGGCAGCCCGCGCTTCGATTTCTACGGCGGCGATCGTCCGGGCAACAACCTGTTCGGCAACTCGCTCGTAGCGCTCGACGCGCGCACCGGCAAACGCATCTGGCATTACCAGCTGGTGCATCACGATCTGTGGGACTACGACTTGCCCCAGGCGCCGAAGCTGCTGACGATCGAGCAGAGCGGCCGCACCATCGACGTCGTCGCGCAGGCGACGAAGCAGGGCTTCCTGTTCGTCTTCGAGCGCGAGACCGGACGCCCGATCTGGCCGATCGAGGAACGGTCGGTGCCGCAGTCCGACGTCCCGGGAGAGCGTTCGTCCCCGACACAGCCGTTCCCGACCAAGCCCGCACCGTTCGCCCGCCAGGCGTTCGCCGAGAAAGACATCAACCCGTATCTGCCGAAGGCGGAGCGAGAGGCGCTCGTTCAGCGCCTCAAGTCGCTTCGCAACGAAGGTCTGTTCACGCCGCCAAGCTTCGAGGGCAGCATCTCCATGCCGGGCCACAACGGGGGCGCGAACTTCGCGACCTCCGCGGTCGATCCCTCTCGCGGCGAGATGTACGTGGTGGCGAAGGCGCTGCCGACGGTCGTTCGACTGACGCTGCCAGGTCAGGGCGGACGTGGTGGAGCGGCGGGCCCGATCGTGCCGCCGGAGCAGAAAGCTCAAATGACCGCCCAGGCCAAGGAGCTGCTCGCGCAAAGCGGACCGCCGCGCCTCGCGTCCCCGTACGAGTTCATGAATCAGAACAGCCTGAGGATGAGCGCCGTCGGGCCGCCCTGGTCGGAGATGACCGCGTATGACCTGAACACGGGGCTGATCAGATGGCGCATCCCGACGGGCACCGTCCTCGCCCCGCCGGAGCTGGGGATTCCCGCGAACACCGGGTCTCACTTCCCGCGCAGTGGTCCGCTGGTGACGGCGGGCGGGCTGGTCTTCTTCGCCACCGGGTCAGACCGTCGGTTCCGCGCCTACGATCGCGACAACGGTCGAGAACTGTGGTCCGTGGAGCTTCTCGCGGCGTCGGAAGGGATGCCTGCGACCTATGCGATCAACGGCCGGCAGTTTATTGTCGTTCCCGTCGCCGCCGGCACCGGTCTGTTCGCCGCACGCTTTGGCGGGCCCGACCCTGCGGGTGGGGGGGACGCCGGCAGGCCGGACGCGGCAGGCGGGCTGGGGCCCCCAAGCGGTCGCGGCGGGGCCAATGGACCTCCGGGGCAGTACATCGTATTGGCGTTGAACCGCTGAGAGTTCCGGTCTCAGGAGACGACAGAATTGACTTCGCCGCGACATCTTTGATAGAAGCCTCGCCGAAGTTGACAACGCGAAGGCACGGAGACTCGGACATGCGGAACCAGCTTGCAGACGCATTCATCGCGATCGTGTTGGGAAGTGCAGTGACGCTGCCCATCGCGGCGCAGCAGCCCGCTCGTCAGGGCGGCGCGGCAGCCCCGCCCGGTCGCGGAGGATCGTCGGCCGCACGACCGGATCGAATCGCCGGCCATCCCAACCTGAATGGCATCTGGCAGGCCATCAACACTGCCAACTGGAACCTCGAGGGGCACTCCGCCTCGGCGACCGCCTTCTGGCAGCTCGGTGCCATCTTCGCAGTTCCGCCGGGACAGAGCGTGATCGTCGACAACAACGGCACGATCCCGTACACGCCAGAGGGCTTGAAAAAGCGTCAGGAGAACCAGGCCGGATGGCCAAAGTCGGATCCGGAAGCCAAGTGCTACATGGCGGGGCTTCCGCGAGCGACCTATATGCCGTACCCGTTTCAGATCGTCCAAGGAGAGAAGGACATCCTCTTCGTTTACGAGTACGCCGGCGCCAATCGCAGCGTCCACATGACCAACCATACCGAGGCGCCGGTGGACAGCTGGATGGGGTGGTCGAACGGCAAGTGGGAGGGCGACGCGCTCGTCATCGAGGTGAGGGGCTTCAACGATCTCTCCTGGTTCGATCGAGCCGGCAATCATCACAGTGATGCGCTCACGGTCACCGAGCGCTACTCGGTGGCGCCCGACGCGACCCACCTCAACTACGAGGCGCGGATCGAGGACCCGAAGACGTTTACGCGGCCCTGGACGATTCGCATGCCGCTCTACCGTCGGCTGGAAACGAATGTCCAGCTGCTCGAATACAAATGCGTCGAATTCTCGGAGGAGTTGCTCTACGGCGACCTGAAAAAGAAGCCTGCGAGGTAGGCTTCAGGAGTGGCTATACTGTCTTCGTAGGTCGTCCCAGGAACGGTTCGGGGCGGGCAGTTTTATATTTGTTTCTCCGCAGGAGAGAGCCGATGCGTACCAAGCTGTTCCGCGTTCTCGCCGGTGCCGCCCTGCTTGTTGCGGCTGGCGTGCCGGTCCACGCGCACCACTCGTTCGCGGCCGAGTTCGACGCGGACAAGCCCGTCAAGATAAAGGGCACGGTCGTCGAGGTGGATTGGGTCAACCCACACTCCTGGATCCACATCGAGGTGACGGGTCCGGACGGGAAGGTGGAGCGTTGGGCCGTCGAAGGTGGCGCCCCGAACGCGCTGCTCCGCCGCGGCTGGACCAAGAACTCGTTGCCCGCGGGCATCGAGATCATCGTCGACGGCTTCCAGGCAAAAGACGGTGCGTTCCGCGCGAACGGCCGTGACATCACCTTCCCGGACGGGAAGAAGCTGTTCATCGGCTCGACGGGCACCGGCGCGCCGGACGAGAAGCCGGGCGGCGGCAGGGAAGGCAGATAAAATCGCAGCCTGAGCATATCCTTCGCGTCATTCATCTGGCGTCAGAACACACGTGCGGTGTCGGTTTTCGTAAAACCGTCGCCTTTGAAGAGGAGCGGTTCGCCCGACACGCGGGCCAGCGCATAAGAGAACAAGTCACCGAAATCAAGGTCCGCAGCGTGGCGTCCCTTGCCGAAGCGACGATAGGCCCGCCTTGCCTCTGATGCGTGCTCCGGATCGACGGGAATGACCACGATGTCGGCTTTGTGAATGAGCGCATCGAGTTCGCGTCCCCCCGGCTCGCCTTTTCGGGCCTCTATGATGATGGCGGTTTCAAGCAGCGTCGCGGCTGAGATCAGGCGAGTCGCGTCCTCCTCTACGGCAATGCGGAATTCTTCGGCCTCCGGTTCGTCGAGCAACAGCGCCAGCAACGCGGACGTGTCGAGCACCATCAGCGGGGTACCCCGCGTTCGTCGTAGCCGAGGATCTCCTCGCTGGGAAACCGAACGAGTGAATGCCTGCTGCAATGCCACTCCACCTTCCTCGTTCCGGGAGCATCTGCCGGCCCGTCTGAACGCTGCGATCTTGCTTAGACTGACATTTCTGTTGCGCTTTGGAACGGAACCGGTTATACGTTAGCCCGGTCGTCAAGCGTCTTAGGGCCACCAGCCGTTTCACCCGAAAAGGATGGCTCCGTGCTTCAGGCGCGACAAAGAATTCCGACAGTTGCTCAAGTCATCACTGACCTGTCCACGTCAGCCGAGCGGCCCGTCAAGTCAAACGTAGATCGGGTAAGCGCGTTCTAAAGGCACCGAAGGGGGTCGCCGTGCGCAACGTCTTGAAGGCGGTCATCGTGCAAGCGGTGTTCGCTCTGTTGCCGGCCGGCGCGTTCGCGCAAGGCTCGATCACGGGCGTCGTCAAAGACACGTCTGGCGCGTTAATGCCAGGGGTGTCCGTTGAAGCCTCCAGTCCTGTCCTGATCGAGAAAACACGTTCAGCAGTCACCGACAGCACGGGCCAGTATCGAATCGTGGACCTGCGTCCAGGAACCTACGCGCTGACCTTCGCCCTGACCGGGTTCAACAGCGTGAAGCGTGACGGCATCGAGATCACCGGGTCGTTTACGGCGACGGTCAATGCCGAGATGAAGATTGGGGCTATCGAAGAAACGGTCACCGTAACTGGCGAGTCGCCCGTGGTCGACGTCGAGAGCGTGCGCCGGCAGACGACGCTGACAAACGATGTGCTGACGACAGTTCCGACGGCGCGGTCGTGGGCGGCAACGGCCGTTCTGATTCCGGCCATCGTCACCCAGTCCGGGTCGACCGCGGATATGCAGGTGACGCCGCAGATGACCGTCTTTGGTGGGTCCGGTGGCAGGGCCAACGAAGGCCGTATGCAGGTGGACGGCCTGAACACCGGCGCCTCGTTGAACGGCGGCGGAGTCTCTACCTATCTGGCCGACATCGCCAACGCGCAGGAAGTCGTCATCACGAACTCCGGCGGCCTTGGCGAGGCCGAAGTCGGTGGGCCGACGCTCAGCATCGTACCGAAGACGGGCGGTAATACTTTCAGAGGGTCGTTCTTCGCGGCCGCCGTGGGCAGCGGGATGGTCGGCAGCAACTACAGCGACTCCTTGAAAGCCGCCGGGCTGAGCACGCCAGGATCGCTCATCAAGTTGTGGGACGTCACCGGCGGCGTAGGCGGCCCCATCGTCAAGGATCGACTCTGGTTCTACGCCACGGCACGAACCGAAGGCGACTATCGCTCCATCCCCGGCGTGTTTCCCAACAAGAATGCGGGCGATTCGACCAAATTCCTTTACGCGCCCGACAAGAGCCGCCAGGCGCAAGGTGCGGAGGCGTGGAAGGTCGCCACTCTTCGACTGACCTGGCAGGCTACGCCTCGCAACAAGTTCAACATCCACTACGACGAGCAGATTCCCTGCAACGGCGCGACCTACGACAGCCAGACTGATGGATGCCGCCAGCAGCCGACGTCAGGCGCCGCGATAGGCGCGCTCGGCCTTGGCGGGTTGACCGCCACGACCTCGCCCGAAACGTCAGGCTACTTGCAGTACGGCCAGCACGCCCAGCAGCTCACCTGGTCGTCTCCGGTCACCAACCGCCTGCTCCTCGAGGCCGGTGTGGGCACCTATCTCTCCCGCTGGGGTCCGGAGGAAATGCCAGGCAACCCCACACGAAACCTGGCCCGCATGCAGGAACAGTGCACAGCCGGTTGCCCCGCGAACGGCGACGTGAGTCCCGGATTTGTCTACCGCTCCGCAAACTGGGCGAGCAATTGGAATGGCACGTACACGTGGCGGGCGTCAGTATCCTACGTCACCGGTGCGCACAGCCTCAAGTTCGGACTGCAGGGCGGCTACCTGGTCGATGACCGGAGAAATTACAGCAATAATCTCAACCTTCAGTTGCGCGTCAACAACGGTGTGCCAAACCTGATCACGGAGTCGTTCCTCCCCTATGACGTCCATCAAGACGTCCGATACGATGCGTATTACGCACAGGAGCAGTGGACGCACGGGCGGATCACGTTGCAGGGCGCGTTGAGGTTCGACCATGCGTGGAGCTGGTTTCCTCCCCAGACTATCGGCCCGTCGAACTACCTGCCGTTCTCGACATCGTTTCCCCGGACGGATGGTGTGACGGGATACAAGGACATATCGCCTCGCGGCGGCTTTGCCTGGGACGTGTTTGGCACCGGCAAGACGTCGGTCAAGATCAACATCGGCCAGTACCTGGAGCCCGCGAGCAACGGAAACGGCAACTACTCAATTTCAAATCCGGTGTCCCGCATTCCTGGCGGACTCGGGCAGCCGCCCATCACCAGATCCTGGACGGATGCGAACGGGAATTACAGTCCCGATTGCAATCTGCTGAATCCTCTAGGGCAGGACAATCGGGCGACGGGCGGCGATGTGTGCGGACCCTTGAGCGATCTCAATTTCGGCAAGCCGGCCTTCAGCAACACCATCGACCCCAAGATACTGGGGGGGTGGGGGATCCGTCCAAATGACTGGGGATTCGGCGCTTCTATTCAGCATGAAGTGCTGCCGCGCGTCTCGGTGGAGGTCGGGTACTACCGGCGCTGGCTGAACAACTTCACGACGATCGACAACCTTGCGGCGGCACCGGCCGATTTCACGCAGTTCAGCCTCACCGCGCCCACGGACCCGCGTCTCCCCGGTGGCGGCGGGTACACGGTGTCCAATCTCTACAACGTCGTCAACACAAAATTCGGTGTGACCAATAACCTGATCACCGATGCCGCGAACTACGGAAAGGAGTACTCGCACTACAACGGCATCCTGCTGAACGTCACCGCCAGGCCCCACCACAACCTCACATTCCAGGGCGGCATCAACACGGGAAAGACGGTGCAGGATCTGTGTGAGGTCCGAGCGCAGGTGCCCGAGCTCGCGACCGGCCCGGGGACCGCCATCGTGACGAATGGCGTCTATCCGACGGTCGGCCCGACCAACCCCTTCTGCCACAGCGATCCGGGCTTCGTCACGCGTGTCACCGGCCTCGGCTCCTACGTCTTCCCAAAGGTCGATGTGCAGGTTGCTGCGGCGTTCAGAAGCGATCAGGGAGGGGTGCAACAAGCGAACTGGATTGTTTCGAACACCGTCCTTCAGCCGATTCTCGGGCGCCCGATTGCCGGAGGGTTGCCCAACCTGACCATCAATCTTGCCGCTCCCGGGCAAGTGTGGGGTGACCGCGTCAACGAGCTCGACTTGCGGATTTCGAAAATCCTCAGGTTCGGCCGATCGAAGACCAACGTCGGCGTCGACGTCTATAACCTGCTGAACTCCGCGGCGGTGTTGACGTACAACAATACCTACAACCCCAACGTGACGAGCGGCCCGGGTGCCTGGTTGGCACCGACCTCCGTGCTCACGCCGAGGTTCGCCAAGATCAGCGTGCAGTTCGACTTTTGAGCTCTCGCAAGGCCGTATCGGTAGGCCGAACCACGGACGCGCCGGCGGCCTCGCGGTAGTCGAACTTGAGCGGGCCGCCGAGGCGCTCCGGACATTTGATCGGGCCGGTTCCGATGGCCATCCTCGCGACAATCTAGAACGCGAACTCGGCGGCGAGACGGAACACGCGCGGGTTCATGTACGCCGACGTCGTCAGCCAGCCGGTGACATTTGGCAAGTACGTCGTGTTGTAGAAGAGCGTGGTGTCGCTGTTCGTCACGTTGTAGATGTCGAGCCCCGCCGTGAGGCGCCGACCACCCAGGCGAATGATCTTCTTGAAGCCCAGGTCCATCTGTCGGTTGCGCTCGCCGTACAACGAGCCCCCGCCGTACAACGTGCCGGGGGTTATCAGGTTCACCGTGAATGGACCGCCTGTCAGCGGGCGACCGATTTGGCGTGCAATCGCGGTCCCATACTGATCGGTCGCTATGAACGTGAAGGTCGCGGGTATCGAACCAGCGAGCTGGTCGGTACTGGCGTTGTTCGGGGTTCCGTTGAGGATAGGACGGTCCCGATAGACGCCGCTGATCAAGACGTCGATCTTCGGAAGGATGTAAGTCGCCAACCCGTTGAACGAGGTTTGGACAGGCGACTCGGCATGGCAGTACGGGTTCAACAGCGTGCTCGCGCCCAGAAGCGTGTTCTCTGGAACCGCCGCACGAATCGCGCACCAGTCGTTGACCACCTTGCCCGTGCTCGTGCCGCCGGAGAAGGTGAAGCCTTTGACGTTGCGGAGGTTGAACGTCACGTCGACGCCGTTGAACACGCGCGTATCGTCGCCGACATCCTTCGTCGACTTGACCAGCAGGTTCGTTGGCCGTGCGAACGCCTCGGGGGTCAGGTTGTACAGCGGCCCTATCTGGTAGCCGCCGCCGCCCGGCAGACGCGGGTCGATCGGCGCGGTCAGGTAAAACGGAGTCAGATCGCCCGGTCCGATGTTGAGATTCTTGGTCACGGTGCCGCCCGTCGTGTACTGCGTGAACGTCCGACGGTAGTACCCGACTTCGACCGACGCGTTCGGGAAGAGTCCCTGCTGGACTGACGCGCCGAACGACCAGTCCGACGGACGCACGCCCCATCCGCTGAGCAGACCCGGGTCGTAGTTCGCGCCGACGAACTGGTTGGACCCGAACAGCAGGTTGTTGATCTGACCGCAGTCACCGTTTGGCAGCGGGTTCGTGAGGACACAGTTCGGAGTGTAGTAATTGGGACTGCCCGGCGGCGTACGGTCGGTCCACGTGCGGGTCACATTCGGGTTACCGAACGCCGCGGCGGTGCCGCCCGGAATGCGGAGCGACGGGTTCGCCCCCGACACCAGATTGCCGACGCTCGCGCCCATCAAATACTTACCGAGGCTGACCCTCACTGCCGTCTTGCCAGTGCCGGAGACGTCATAGACGGCGCCCATCCGAGGCGTGATGTCGTTGTAGCCGGTCACCCCGTCCGAGCGCGGGAAACTGACCCCCTGGAAGAAGGTGCTCGCCGGCTGCGTCACGGCCGGGAACCAGCTCCAGGGATGATCGTAGCGCACGGCACCCTGCAGCGTGAGCCTGTTGAAGGTCCACTGATCCTGCGCGAAGAACGACGTCATCGCCGCGCGCGCGTTGTTGAAGTAGGGATTCGCGTACTCGGTGATCGAAATCGGTACCCCAGCTCTGAACGTGTACGCGAGGTCCTGCGTATTCGTGTGGAGCTCGCGGTCGTCGCGCCACCAGTTGCCCTGATACCCGAACTTCATGCTGTGAGATCCGGTCACATACGAGGCGTTGAAGAACCAATTCGCCCCGTCGGTCTTGTTGATCAGCCAACTCTGCGAGCGGTACGTCATCGTCCCGACCACGCCCGTCGGTGTAATCGTGGTCGCGTTGTCCGTGACACGAATCAGGTTCTCGGTCGGGTTCGGAACGAGCTCGCGGTCGCCCCACTGGTAATACGTGTTGCCGAGACCGGCTTCGAGGAGCAGCCGGTTCGTCACGGGCGATGTCCAGCGCGCGGTCTGGACGCGCTGTGGAGTGTATTCGCCGTGGCCGTCCGCTTCCGGGGCCGTCGTCGACGACGGCGAGCCGGCGAACGATGCCGTGCCGGTGCACGTCCGGCACACGGGCTGTTCATCCCACGAGAACGTGAACTTGTTCTTCGGCGACGCCTGCCACGTGATGCGCGGTGTGTAGTTCTCCCACTGCCGATCGTAGTAGGCCGGCCTGGTGAAATCCGGCGCATACGTCCACGCGTTGGGGTTGCCGGCGTTCTGGTTGTAGAAAACGTTCAGAATGTCCCTCCGGGAACCCTGCTCGCGAACGCTCATGTAGAACCAGAGCTTGTCCTTCCTGATCGGGCCGCCGACCGCCGCATTGAAGTCGTACACGTGGTACGTCGGGTTCGGCGCCGTCGCGCCTCGCGCCTGCAGATCGGCGGAGTAGTTGTTCGACTGCATGCCTTTCGAGAAGCCGGACACCGCGACCAGACCGCTCAGAGTGTTGCCGCCCTGCTTCGGCACGATGTTCATCTGCACGCCCGCGGTTTCGAACTCACCGAGGCCGCCGGCCGTCATCACCGTGACTTCCGACGAATTGCCGATGTCGGCGGTGTAGTTGGGTGGCTGGTTGCCACCCGGCGGATTGCTGATGTTCAGGCCCTCGACCGTCAGCCGCGATTCGACGCCGCGGCCGCCGTGCACGGGAAAGATCGCGAACACGGGACCGGTGTTGACGTCGGTGATGTTCGGCTGCAGGCCCGGCACGCCGGTGAGCAAATAGCTGTAACTGCGAACGGCAGGCAGGCTTCGCATCGTCTCGTTGTCGAGCGTGACCTCGCGCGTCGTGCTCTGGACGTCGACAACCGGGCTTTCACCTTTGACAGTGACGGCCTCCGCGAGGCCGCCAACCGTCATCTCTGCATCGATCTTGACAACGCCAGTACCGGACAGAAGCACATCATCACGCTTCAAGGTGGCGAACCCCAACAGCTTGAACGTCACGGTGTAAGTGCCTGGTTGCAGACTCTCGATGCGGTACTGCCCGGCGCCATCGGTCGTTGCCGTGCGGGTTTTTTCAATCAGTACCGGGCTCGACGCTTCGACGGTGACGCCGGGCAGCACTGCGCCCGAGGCGTCTTTGGCCGCGCCGGCGAGGGTTACCTGCGCCAGCGCCGCAGTCGGTAAGATCCAGATTGACACGAGGAGAACGCAACACCCCAGGACAGTGCGCATACGAACTCCTTGACAACGGTTGGGCCTGCTACGATCTGATATATCTGAGGCACTGTTATACAGGAAAATGGCTTAATGTGCGCATGAATGTCCGCGTTCTGATCTTGGCAATCGGATTGACCCTCGCGACGCTTCCCACCGGACGTGCATCCGACACTCAGGAGGCCTGGTTCACCGATGCGACGGCGGCCACGGGACTGGCCTTCACCCACTTCAACGGCATGTCGGGCGAGTTCTACTACCCCGAGATCATGGCCCCCGGCGTCGCCCTGTTCGACTTCGACAACGACGGAGACCTGGATGTGTTCGTGGTCCAGGGGCGGATGCTCGGAGCCAAGGCGATCGACCGCGCGTGGTTTCCACCGCCCGGCGGCTCGGTGCGCGGCGGCCGCCTCTACCGCAACGATCTCGGGGTGGGCGCCGACGGCAGGCGCACGCCGCACTTCACCGACGTGACCGAGAAAAGCGGCATCAGAGCGCGCGGTTACGGAATGGGCGTAGCGACCGGCGACTACAACAACGACGGTTGCGTCGACCTCTACGTGACCAATCTCGGATCGAACCAGTTGTTTCGCAACAACTGCGACGGGACGTTCACCGACGTCACCGAGGCAAGCCATACGGCGAGCCCCGGCTGGAGCGTCTCGGCCGCGTTTGTGGATTTCGACCGCGACGGCTGGCTCGATCTGTTCGTCGGTCACTACGTGAACTACAGCGTCGAAGGCAACGTGAAGTGCTTCGGCCTCGCCGGCGGACCCGACTACTGTCCGCCGCACGTGTATACGGCGCAGCCGAGCAAGCTGTACCGGAACAATCGGGACGGAACGTTCACCGACGTGACGGCGCGCGCCGGGTTGTCGACCGAGTTCGGACCCGCCCTCGGCGTGTCGACGGCCGATTTCAACGGTGACGGATGGATCGACATCTACGTGGCCAACGATGGCCAGCCGAATCAGTTATGGATCAACCAGCGCAACGGCACGTTCAAGAACGCGGCGTTGCTGTCCGGAGCCGCGCTGGGCGCCAACGGCGAAGCCAAGTCGAGCATGGGCGTGGACGCAGGCGACTTCGACAACGACGGCAACGAAGATCTGTTCATCACCGAGCTCACGGGCCAGGGGGCCGATTTGTTCGTGAACGCCGGCGGCGGCGTGTTCGAGGAGCGAAGCGCCCGCGCCGGTCTGCGACAGCCCACGCTGCCGTTCACGGGGTTCGGAGCCGCGTGGCTCGATATCGATAACGACGGGTGGCTCGACCTGGTGACGGTCAACGGGGCGGTCACACAGAACATCGATGCTGCTGCCCGGCGCGAGAAGTTCGCGCTGCAGCAGCGCAAGCAGGCCTTTCGGAATCTGGGCAACGGGCGGTTCGAAGACGTCACGAGCCGAGCGGGTCCGGCGTTCGCGCGGGCCGAGGTCAGCCGCGGCGCCGCGTTCGGCGACATCGACAACGACGGCGACACCGACCTCGTCGTCGGCAATGCGAGCGGTCCGGTGCGGGTGCTGCTCAACGAGATCGGGCGGCGCCATCACTGGATCGGGTTGCGCCTCGTCGGCAGCGACGGCCGCCGGGACATGCTTGGCGCGCGCGTGGCAGTGATTCGCGCCGACGGCCGCACATTGTGGCGTCGAGTTCGCGCCGACGGCAGCTACGCCTCAGCCAACGATCCGCGCGTGCTCGCCGGGCTCGGAGACTCGAGCGGTCCCGTGACCGTTCGCGTGATCTGGCCAGACGGGCGGAGCGAGACGCGGCCGGGTCTCGCGATCGACCGCTACATGACGATCCGCGAAGGTACCGGGCGGTGATCGGGATCAATCGACGCGCGGCACTTGTGCTGCTGCTGACAGTCGCGTGCCACGGACCGGCGAGACCTGCGCTGCGCGCTGTGTCGCTGCCCGATCTCGGACGCGCCGCGGAATCCGTCCAGGCGCAGCTTCGCGAACGCTACGCCGCGCTGACGCGCGCGACTTCGGATCCACGGTTGTCGACCAGCGAGCTGGCTGACGCCTACGGTGCGATGGGCATGCTGCTGATGGCCGCGGAGTATCGCGAAGAGGCCGAAACGTGCCTGCTCAACGCCGAAGCTCTCGCCCCCGACGTCCTCAAGTGGCCGTACTACCTTGCGCATCTGTATAAAACCGCCGGCGACACCGCGAAATCCGAGGCGGCGTTCGAACGGGTGCTGCGGTTGCAGCCAGCTCACGTCAGTGCGCTGGTGTGGCTCGGGAACGAGTTTCTCGATGAGGGACGTCCCGAGGCGGCGGAGCCGCTGTTCGAACTCGCGATCGCCGGACAGTCACAGTCGATCGCCGCCCTTGTCGGGCTCGGTCGCGTCGCGCTCGCGCGATCCGATTACGCCGCCGCCGCGGAGCGTCTCGAGCGCGCGCTCGCGATCGATCCGCGCGAGGCGTCGATTCACTATCCGCTCGCCATGGCCTACCGCGGTCTCGGCCAGCAGGACAAAGCCGACGCGCACCTGCGGCTCCGCGCTCCGGGCGAAATCCGACCGCCGGATCCGCTGATGTTCGAGCTGGAGACCATCCTGGAAAGCCCGGTTGCGTACGAGGTGCGCGGCGCGAAAGCCCTCGATGCTCGCGACTTCACCGCCGCCGCCGCGTACTTTCGCAGGGGCATCGGTCTGGCGCCCGGCGAGCCGTCGCTACATCACAAGCTGGGCACGGCGTTGTACTTGTCCGGCGACCCTGGGGGTGCCGCGAACGAATTCGCGGAGGCGCTGCGGCTCTCGCCTGCGTTCGCCAAGGCACATTACAGCCTCGGCGTGCTGCTCGCGAGCGACGGCCGGACTGCGGACGCCCTCGCGCATCTGAATGCAGCCGTGCGTGCGGATCCAGCGTATGCCGAAGCGCGTGTTCGTCTGGCCGACGTTCTCCGCCGAAGCGGGCGCGCCGCCGAGTCGCTGGCACATTACAGGGAGGCCGCCTCGCTCGACCCGCGCGCGACCGATGCTCCACTTGGCTACGCGCTGGCGCTCGTCGATCTGCATCGTTACGGCGAAGCGCGCGATCGGCTGCGGGAAGATGTTCAGCAGTATCCCGATCGCCCGGCGTTCGTTCATGCGCTGGTCCGGCTGCTGACGTCGGCGCCCGATGCGGCGGTACGAGACGGACAGGAAGCGCTCGCGCTGATGCGCACGGTGCTCGCGCGTGAGCCGCGAGGCGTCGAAGTCGGCGAGATGATGGCGATGACGCAGGCCGAGCTCGGACAGTACAGCGAGGCGGTAACGTGGCAGCGCGACGCGCTAAGGGCCGCTAGGCAGCTGTCGCGGCCCGACCTCGTTCGCCGCCTCACCGAAACGCTCACACAGTATGAGCACCGCCAGCCGTGCCGCATCCTCGCGCTTGACGAAGAAGCGGCACAGTAGACCTCGTTGATTGGCTCGACGGCACGCCTCGTCTCAAAGCGCTCTGACGTCTTTGCGCGGGCGTGGCGGACCTTACCGAGCTGGTGCGATCTCAACTACGCCGTGACGAGTCTGCACGGGATTTCGGTATCCTCGCTCAGAGCGTAGATAGCGCACACGCGATGATATCCATCTGCAATGATTAAAGGCTGTCCGACGACCAACAGCACAGGCGAGAGCTGTTTCCCGGCTTTCACCTTTTCTATATCGTTATGCACATGAACGCTGTCCTGTTGCCTCAAGAGGGGCAACGCAGAGGCACGAAGGACGTCCTTCGCCTTCTTCGAGACGGTTCGAGCTGTTCGAAGCCGGGCGACGACGGCTTTGGCCCTGGCTGTGGGCAGGAGCAACTCCAGGTAGTCCTCAGCCGCAGGGAAATCATGCTCCTCAGGTTCTTTCAGCCAGATCTTCTCATTCATACAATGGCTCCCAGCGAGTTGCACACTCAAATCCCTTACTCCGCGGCCGACAGACACGTTGTCTTTTCGTGATCATCTTCGCCGGAGTATTACAGCCGCAAGGAGCGACCACATGCCAGCTACATTGACGCTGAAGGGCAAGGTTACCGACGCCGCCTTGGGAACCGCGGTTCCCGATGCTACCGTGAAAATTGTCGGGGGCGAAGGGACGAATTTCGGGAAGACCGCCGTTACCGACAAGCAAGGGAAGTACGTGATCACGGGGCTGAATCCGGGCCGGATCCTTGTCGAAGCCTCGCTCGCGTACACTCCTCAAGAAAAGGACGACACGGTCGCCGGCAACTCGACGCTCAATTTTCAGCTCACCAAGGCCTGACCGACTGGCAACCAGAGGCCCATTCGAGCCCTCTTGGACCGCGAGTTCCGACGCGTCGTCGACGCTATTCCGGGCTTGTGTGGACTGCGCTGCTGGACGGCGGTGTCGACCGATTCCGTCGTGCATTGCGTATCGAGTATCATCGGCGCGCAATGGCGATGACCGACACCGTCACTCGCAGACAACTGATGCAGGCCGCCGCGATTGCCATTTCCGACGGCTGGGTCCGCCGTCTCTATGCGCAAGCGAACGCACCAATGCCGGTCAAAACCGTTCGCACGAACGTATTGGAGATTGGCTACCACGACGTCGGCGACGCTACAGGATTCCCCGTGATTCTGTTGCACGGCTTTCCCGACGATGCACACGCCTATGACGCGGTGTCGCCGTTACTGGCGAACAAGGGATACCGCGCGCTTGCGGTGTATCTGCGAGGATACGGTCCGACGCGATTCCTCGACGCGGCCGCGGCTCGAACGGCCGAACAGGCGGCGATTGGCCAGGACGTGGTCGATTTCGCCGACCGATTGAGCTTGCCGCGGTTTGCCGTGGCTGGATTCGATTGGGGCGGGCGCGCGGCTTGTGTCGCGTCCGCGCTTCATCCCGAGCGCGTGCGAGCTGCCGTGTTGGTGGGCGGGTACACGATTCAGAACACCATTCAGCGAGGGGCGCCGCCGCCGCCCGAGACGGCGCGGCTCCTTTGGTATCAGTGGTTCTTCAACACGGACGCGGGTCGCGAAGGGCTTCAGCAGAATCGACGCGGTTTGTGCAAGCTGCTCTGGCGCGAGTGGTCGCCGACGTGGCACTTCTCCGACGAGATGTTCAATGTGACCGCCGCTTCGTTCGACAACGCCGATTTCGTTGATTGCGTCGTTCATTCCTACCGTCACCGCAACCTGAACGCACCCGGCGAACCAAGGTTCCTCGACATCGAACAGCAACTGGCGAAACGGCCACCGATGAACGTGCCAACGATCGTCCTGTACGGTGCGGACGATGCGTTCGGACGCCAGTCGGCGCAGATCACAGCGGCAGACCGAGCGGTGTTGCCGCAAATCGTCGACAAGCGCGTCGTCGAAGGGGCCGGCCATTTCCTGCCGCACGAGAAGCCGGAAGCGGTGGCCTCGGCGTTGCTGGATATACTCGACCGAACGAAGTAACGGAGAGTGCCATGCCTCCCGAGTTTCACCGCGACGATCAATGGTGGGTCAGTCCGTTCAATGTTGAGAGAGAGGTCCGCCGGTCGTTTGCCTTGGCCCCGCGCGTACAGATCCATGACGCCACGCTGCGCGACGGCGAACAGACGCCTGGCGTGGTGTTCACGGTCGCGGACAAGATTGCGATTGCGGAGGCACTGTCCGCGGTCGGCGTGGATCGCATCGAGGCCGGCATGCCCGCGGTTTCCGACGACGACGTCGCGGCAATCAAACAGATCACCAAACTCGGGCTCACGTCCAGGATCTACACGTTTGTGCGCGCCATGACCGCCGACATCGACAAGTCCCTCGAGTGCGGCGCGCACGGCGTGATCCTCGAGGTGCCGATCGGCTATCCGAAGCTGTTGTGGCAGTTCAAGTGGACATGGGAAGACGTCCTGAAGAGGAGCGTCGAGGTAGTGCGCTATGCAAAGGCGCACGGGCTCGAAGTCGTCTATTTCCCGTACGATACAACTCGCGCGCGCGAGGAGGATCTCATCAACCTGCTCACACGCATGGTCCAGGACGCGCCGCCGGATTCAGTGGGCATCGTCGACACGATGGGATGCGTGCTCCCCGACGCGATGAAGTATCTCGTGCGGTTGGTGAAACGCGTGACGAACGGACTGCCTGTGGAAGTGCACACCCACAACGACTTCGGGATGGCGGTCGCGACCGAGCTCGCCGGCGTCGAAGCCGGCGCCGAGGTGGTGCACAGCTGCGCCAACGGGCTCGGTGAACGCACCGGCAATGCGGCGCTCGAGGAGCTCATCGTCGCGCTGCACGTCCTTTATGGGTACGAAACGCCCTACCGGCTGGACCGGCTGCCGGATCTTGGCGCCCTGGTCAGCCGGGTCAGCAACCTCCCGATCGCGGTGAACAAGCCCATTCTGGGCGCGCGCAACTTCACCCGCGAATCGGGCATCGGCGTCGACCTCGTCGTGAACAAGCCGCTGGCCATGTTCGGCACGCATCCGGCGCTCACCGGCCGGTCGGGCGATATTGTGCTGGGAAAGAAAAGCGGAAAGACTTCAATCACGTACGCGCTGGGACAACTGGGCATCTCCGGCGTGGGCGACGAAGCCGTCGGCGACATGCTGCGCCTCGTGAAGGAGCGGAGTATCGCCAAGCGGGCACTCGTCACCCTGGAGGAATTTCGAGAAATTGCGCAGCGCGTGCTCGCCGGCGCGGCGCACTCGGCGTGAGGACACCCGCTGGCGCGTCGACGATGCAGGGCAAACTTCTTCCGACGACGGTCGTCGGCTCGTATCCGCAGCCGGACTGGTTGATTGACCGGCCGCTGCTCGCGGTCAATACGCCGCCGCGCGTTCGCATGCGCCAACTCTGGCGGGTCGCACCCGAGCTGCTCGTGCAGGCGCAGAACGACGCCACCCTGCTGGCCATCCGCGATCAGGAGCGCGCGGGCATCGACATCATCTCGGACGGCGAGATGCGGCGCGAGAGCTACTTCAACTGGTTTGCGACCGCGCTCGACGGGATCGATCTCGACAATCCAGGCACCGTGATCAGCCGCACCGGCAAGCCGGCGGTGGTGCCGCGTGTTATCGGGCGCGTGCGGCGTCTGCGGCCCGTCAACGTGGCGGATGTGGAGTTCCTGCGGGCGAACACAGATCGTCGGATCAAGATCACGCTGCCCGGCCCGTTTACCATGACCCAGCTGGCGAAGAACGACTACTACACGTCCGACGCGGATCTGGCGATGGACTACGCGGCGGCGGTGAATGCAGAGATTCGCGACCTGTTCGCCGCCGGCGCCGACGTCGTGCAGATTGACGAGCCGTACATGCAGGCCCATCCGGAGCCGGCACGGGCGTACGGGGTGGCTGCGCTCCAGCGCGCGCTCGACAGGATTGCCGGAACGACGGTTGTGCACGTCTGCTTCGGCTATGGCGCGATGGTCAAAGGCAAGCCCGCGCGCTACGCCTTTCTTTCGGAGCTGGCGGGAACGAGCGTCCAGCAGATATCCGTGGAAACGGCCCAGGCCTCACTCGATTGCTCCGTGCTCGCCGACCTGGGCGGCAAGACGGTGGTGCTCGGCGTTCTCGATCTGTCGACGGGCGACGTGGAGTCCCCGGCAGTCGTCGCCGGCCGGATTCGTTGCGCGCTGCCCTATGTGCCGGCCGAGCGGCTGGTCGTGGCGCCTGATTGCGGCATGAAGTACCTTACGCGCGACGTCGCATTCGCGAAGCTTGCCGCTATGGTCCAGGGCGCCGGGTTGGTGCGTGCGGAGCTGCAGCCAGGCGTCGCGGCGAGCTGGTAAAAGCGGCGAGGCGGAGCCCTCGTCAAAACGGCGCGCAAGGCGCGCCCGCGCAGGGAGCGGAGTGGGGCGTGGGGGCCCCACGAGCGACCGAGCCGGGGTGTGGGGCGGAGCCCCACTTAATCTGGAGGAGCCTATGAAAAGCCTCGTGCAGAGCGTTCACCACATCACGCTGTGCCCCGGTGGCGCGCAGCAGGATATCGACTTCTTCACCAAGGTTCTCGGGCAGCGGCTGGTCAAGCAGACCGTTCTCATGGATGGGAACATCCCCATCTATCACTTCTATTACGGCAATGCTGATGCCGACGTCGGCTCCATCGCGACGTGCTTTCCGTACTCGCGCAAACCTGGCCGCGCCGGGTCCGGCCAGCTCTCGTGCACCAGCTATACCGTAGCCGTTGGTGCGATGCCATTCTGGAAGGAGCACTTCGATCGGCATGGCGCCGACCACAGTGGCGTTCAGGAGCGGTTCGGTACGAAGTATCTGCGGGCCCGGCATCCAGCAGGTCTGCTCGTCGAAGTGATCGAAGAGCGCAGCGACACCCGGAATCCGTGGACGACGACGCAGGTTTCCAAGGACGTCGCCACGCGTGGTTTCTTCGGGGCGGTGCTGTCGGTGCGCGACGTGCGCGAACAGGAATCGTTCTTCGTCGACGCTCTCGGGTTCCGCAAGGTCGGTGTCGATGGCCCCTACCATCGGTTCGAGGTCCCGGGGACCGGCCCCGGACGCATTGTCGACTTGCATCTCGAGCCGGAGCGGGCGCCAGGAAGCTGGGGCTTCGGCGCCGGCACGGCTCATCACATCGCCTTCAACGTCGAAACGGACGATGCCCTCATGAAGCAGAAAGCCGTTTACGAGGAACTAGGCTACACCGATGCGTCGGAGATCAAGGATCGCTTCTACTTCCACTCCATGTACGTCCGCTCGCCCGGCGGCATCCTCGTCGAGTGCACAGCGAATGTCCCCGGCGGTTTCTACAAGGACGAGGCCCCTGACGACCTCGGAACGACGCTGCTCTTGCCGCCCTGGTTCGAGGATCAGCGCGAGGCGATCGTGGCGCAGCTCGAACCGATCCGCGTACCGGAAGAGAATCGGCCGAAGCCGGGCGCGACATCGGTGCCGCGGTCCGTCGTTGCTGCCCAGCAGAAGCCCGCGGAGGAATCGACGATTCCGCTGTCGCGCTACAAGGCCACCTTCGGGGCAGACAAACGTCCGACGTAGCCGACGAAATCGTCCTGCACAAGCCCAAGACTCACGGCAGGGTGAAGACCACGAGCTGATTGGTCGCGACTATCGCGACGTATTGCTTCCCGTTCCTCGCTTGGTAGGAGATCGGGTTGGCGTTGCCGACGGCCTCGAGCTTCGCGGCCCAGAGCTCCCTGCCGTTCTTTGAATCGAACGCGCGGAAGCGACGGTCATCGGTTGCGCCGACGAATACCAGTCCGCCTGCCGTGACCGTCGGACCTGCGCTGCCGCTGCCGCCGACGTTCTGCTTTCCCGCCGGCAGGTTCTCATTGATCCCGAGCGTCGTCTCCCACGCGATCTCGCCCGTGTGGGCATTGACGGCGATCAGCCGCGACCATGGCGGACGCTGACACGGAAGCATGATGTTGCGGCCGGCCGCGTCGGTGCCCATTGACGCCGAGAACGTGTGGAACGGGCCGACGCCGTCAACCGACGCGCGGTCGTAGATATGAGGCGAGCCCACCGTGTCGAACGAATACGTCACGCCGGGCTTCTTTCTCTCGACCCACCCGATAAGAGAAGTATCGTGCGAGTTCATGTAGATGTAGCCGGTGCGTGGATCAGTCGCCGTGCCGCCCCAGTTGATTCCGCCTGTGCCGCCGGGGAAGGAAATAGTCGACTTCGGTGGTGTGTCTTCCTCGTGAAACGTGAACGGTGTGAACGGACCCTCGTTGACGAACCCACCGCTCCTGTCCCAAAGCGCCTGACATGCGGCTGCGTGCTCGGCCGTCGTGTCGGCCGCTGTCACCATGTCATTCTTGTTGAAGCTCGTCTTCGCCAGGGCCGGCGGTTTCAGCGGGAACGGCTGCGTCGGCGCATACCACTCGCCAGGAACATTGCCCTTCGGCACGGGGCGTTCCTCGACACCGAACACCGGCTTCCCGTTCGTGCGATCGAGGACGAACATGTAGCCGCCCTTGCCGACCGTCGCGAGGGCGGGGATCGTGCGACCTCCCCGTCTGATGTCGACGAGACCCGGCGCGGCGGACACATCGATGTCCCAGATGTCGTGATGCACGGTCTGGAAGTGCCACCGGTAGGTGCCGGTGGCGATGTCGACGCCGACGATGGAGTCACCGAACAGATTGCCGCCGGGGCGATCGCCGCCCCAGTAGTTCGCGGCGGGTCCGGCGACCGGCATGTAGACGAGGCCGCGGGCTTCGTCGACGGTCATCGAGAAGGCCCACACGTTCGTGCCCGAGCGGTTTTCCCAGCCGTTGTCGAGCCACGTCTCGTGTCCGACCTCGCCGGGCCGTGGCACGGTGTGGAAGTCCCAGAGTTTCCTGCCTGTGATCGCATCGAATGCGCGCGTGTCTCCGGGCGGTCCGAGCGGGACCTCGCTCACGCTGGCGCCCACCATGATGACGTTCTTGTAGACCGTCGGCGTTCCCGCCCAGCCGACGACCATGTCGACTTCGCCGTTGGCGCCAAATCCTTCAGAGGGTTTGCCGGACGTCGCGTCGAGGGACACGAGGCGCCGGCCAGCGGTGACGAACACGCGCGGTGAGGTCGTGCCGTCGCCGGGCCAGTAACCGACGCCGCGACGCGACACGGCTCCCGGCGGTGGGCCGCCGCCCATCTCACGCCGCCAGATCACTTTTCCCGTGTCCGCCTCGAGGGCAACAACCGTGTTGCCTGCGGGGACATACATCACGCCTGCGATGACGAGGGGCACGGCTTCGGAGCCGCCTGGACCGATGCCCCCGCCTCGACCAGAGGGCGGAGGCGGAAAGTTGTACGTCCACGCCGTTGCCAGCTTCGCGACGTTGCCGGCGTGAATTTCCGTCAGCGGCGAGAACCGGGTTCCTGCGAGGTCGTGGCCGTACGTCCGCCATTCCTGCGCTGCTGTCGCGGCCGGTCGTTGCGCACGTCCTCCGACAGCGAGCCCGAGGATGAGGACCGTTTGCGCGAGGTAGTTCGGGAGGCGTGACAACGCTGACCGCTCCGGCAACGCAAACACTATATATTGACTCGGCCCAAGCGGTATCGCAGGCGCTGCGCGGCGGGAGGTCGCCATTACGAGGCCAGCCCCCGCATGTCCGTGATAGGTTACCCGCGTTCGAAACACACGAGGACCACCGATGGCGACCCATGGCCGATTTCTCACCACCCACGTCGGCAGCCTCCCGCGGCCTGACGATCTGATTGCGATGATGTGGGCGCGGGAAGACGGGATTCCCGTCGACGCGGCTGCGATGGAGGAGCGTGTGCGCGCAGCAGTGGACGACGTCGTCGCGCGGCAGACCAGCGTGGGGATCGACATCGTCAACGACGGCGAATGGGGCAAGCCGAGCTACGCGACGTACATCAAGGACCGGTTGAATGGGTTCGGCGGAAACGCCGTCCCCTCGTATGTGTTTCAGGACATCGAGGCTCTGCCTCAAACGAAGGCACGCGTCGCCGCCGACCCGGGGCGCAAACACCGCAAGGCACCGGCGTGCAATGCGGTGATCAGCGTACGCGACGTGGAGGCGCCGCGCAAAGATGCCGAGCGGCTGAAGAAGGCTCTGCGGGCGCACGGTGCCTGGGGTGGGTTCCTGACCGCGGCGTCGCCCGGCGTGACCGCCTTTTTCTTCCACAACGACTACTACCGGACGCGCGCAGACTACGTCTTCGCGATCGCCGAGGGCATGCGCTACGAGTATGAGGCGATCGCGGCCGCCGGCGTCACGCTGCAGATCGACTGCCCCGACCTGGCGATGGGTCGCCACGCGCAGTTCAGAGATCTCGACCTCGCCGCGTTTCGCGAGCAGATGGAGCTGAACATCGAGGCGCTCAACCGCGCGCTCGTGAACATTCCGGCGGGGCAGGTCCGGATGCATTTGTGCTGGGGCAATTATCCCGGCCCGCACCATTACGACGTCCCGCTTCAGGACATCATCGATGTGGTATGGAAGGCCAAGCCGCACGCGATTCAGTTCGAGGCGGCGAACCCGCGCCACGGCCACGAGTGGGCGGTATTCGAGACGGTCAAAGTGCCCGAAGGCAAGGTGCTGATCCCGGGCGTCATCGAGTGCCAGTCCAACTACATTGAGCATCCGGAGCTCGTGGCGCAGCGCATCGGGCGGTATGCGACGCTTGTTGGTCGAGACAACGTCATGGCCGGCGTCGACTGCGGCTTCAGCATTCACGTCGGATCGGGCGGTGTCGATCCAGAGGTCGTCTGGGCCAAGCTCGGCTCGCTGGCGCAGGGTGCCGCCATCGCAAGCCGTAAGTTCTGGCCCTGAGTGTTCCTGAGGAGAGTCAGATCATGATTGGAATTCTCGTGGCGGGGCTGTATCTGTTGACTCCAGCGCCCCTGGTCGCCCAGACCACGGCCCCGCGGTTACCGCCTGCGCCCGCCAATCCGCCTGCGCCTTCGGTGCAGGCTCCGCTCGATCCCGGGTACGCGGCGTTGATTGCGACGTGCAAGACGCCACCGACAGCCGGCGGCGGCCGCGGGCCGGGCGGCGCTCGAGGTGGCGCGCGTGGCGCTCCGCCGCAAGGCGTCAGGGACTATGTGGTCACGGACATTCCTGGGGTGATTGCGGCGGGCCAGAGATGGGCGTTCATCTGGCAGGAGGCCGGCAACAACGGCGATGGCATCGTCGGCACCAATGACGGCGGCGTGTTGGTGGCGCAGAACGACCGCAGCAAAGTGGTGAGGCTGGATCGGACGGGCGCCCCTTCCGTCACTTACTCCGACACGCACACAGGCGGCGGATTGTCGATGAGCTCTCGGGGCAACCTGTTCATTGTCGAGCGCGGTCTGCGCATGAAGGTCGAGCAACTCGCGCCGCAGCGCAAGGTGCTGGCCGATAGTTACCAGGGCGAACCGCTCGACTGCGTCGGGGCTGTCATCAACGACCTGACCGCGGACCGCCGCGGCGGGGTGTACTTCACGATGGGCGGGCTGTTCCATGCCGACTCAAAGGGCGTCGTCACCCGGTACGGCGAGAACCTCTTCACGAATGGCATCATCCTCAGCCCCGACGAGAAAACGCTCTACGTCACCAACGTCACGACGCTCGCGGCCTTCGACGTGCAGCCGGACGGAGCGTTGATCAACCAGCGCGAATTCGTGAAGCTCATCGGAGGCGGCGGCGACGGCAGCACGATTGATTCGCAGGGGCGCATTTACGTGACGACCGGCGCGGGCGTCGAGGTCATCGGGCGAGACGGCCAACATCTCGGCGTCATTCCTACACCCCGCGGGGTCATCAGCTGCGCGTTCGGCGGGCAGGACAAGCGGACGCTGTTCGTCCTCGCGCGTGGCGCGCAGGATGCCGAGGGCAACGAGGTGGCCAACGCGGCGCAGGTCTGGTCGATCCAGATGATCGCTCAGGGCTACACCGGCCGCGCGAAGTAAAATAAGCGTTCATCGAATTCAGGAGAAGATCATGCCTTCTCGCTTGACTTCGTGCGTGTTGGTCGCGCTTGTTGCCGCGGGCGTGTCGTCGCCTCTTGCCGCTCAGTGGCTCAAGTACCCGACGGCCGCCGTGCCGCGTACACCTGATGGGAACGCCAACCTGATGGCGCCAACGCCTCGGACCGTGGACGGCAAACCGGATTTCTCGGGGATGTGGCTCACCGGCGACGGGAGGCCGTGCGACGCGCGGAACGAGCAGTTCCAGGTCTGTGGTTCGGAACTGCCCATCTCGCGCTATGGCATCAACATGGCGACCGGCATACCGGGCGGCCTCCCGTACCTGCCGTGGGCGGCGGAGCAGGTGAAAACCCAGATCGAGCAACACTCCAGAGACGATCCGCACGCCCGCTGCTTGCCTGACACGTTCGTGCGCTTATACGGCTTGCCCCACATCCAGAAGTTCATCCAGACGCCTGGTCTGCTCGTGATGCTCTACGAGCTGAACGCGAACTACCGCCAGGTCTTTACCGACGGCCGGCCGCTGCCCGACGATCCGCAGCCGTCATGGCAGGGATATTCAATCGGCAAATGGGACGGCGACACTCTGGTTGTGGACTCCATCGGATTCCGCGACGGCCAGTGGCTCGACATGGCCGGCACTCCGATGACCGACGCGGCCAAGGTGCGCGAGCGCATCCGGCGCCCCGACTTCGGACATCTCGAGGTCGTCACGACCGTTGACGATCCAAAGGCTTACACCAAACCGTGGACGGTGACGTTCAAGCAGAACATCGTCCTCAATACCGAGCTCGTGGACGAAATGTGCGTTGAAAACGAGAAATCCTCGAAGCACATCGTCGGCAAGTAGACGGCGATCTACTGGCGCCCCGGCAGTGGCGTCGGGACGATGCCGGCTGGCAGCGGCCAGTGGCCTTCATACGGCGGCCAGTTCGGGACGGCGAGCTCCGGGGGCGGATAGAACATCGCCGTGTAGATCGTCCGGATCTTTTCCTCGTCGATGAAGAACCATTCGCTGAACACATTGCGCGGCGTCGGCGAGCCAGGTCGCCGGATGAAGACCGCCATCGCGAGCACGGCCTGAGCCTCTTCGTCGATGAGCGGTATCCGCCGTGCGACCACCATCGACGCATTGAAGTTCTGCAGTCCGGAGACGCAGTCGTTCGTCGTGGCCGCAGCGGCCGGCGACAGAGGCGGCAGGAACCGGCCCGGCGGCGTCGGTGAGCCGTTTTCCACGCGCCCGCACCCGGAATGTGTCAGGGCGATCGAGCCGTCGTGGGAGGTGATGGCATCGAAGTAGCTGTTGGTGATGGCCAGGAGCGCGTCGCGCGAGAGCCGCTGCGCCGCCGGGACGACGCGCTCGGGCGGCGGATTTGCAGCGAGGTAATCGGGATTGAAGAGGTTTGCGGGCGGACGGCCCGGCTGACGCGGTCCGTTCAGTCCAGGATCGTTGGCGCGTGCCAGGTACCATTCGGCTTCGGTAAGCTTCCGGTGTTCGACTCGGATCCGCACTGTCACGATGGCCGAATCAGCGCCCTCCTGCACGATTCCGTAATAGGCGGCCTGGCCGCTGACGGCATCCAGGTAGCGACGCTGCATCCCGCCGAAGCCGGTGACGGTCGTCCACACGCCGTTGCCTGGTCGGACGTTCACCGCGTTCTCAGTCTGGCGAAAGCCGACAACGAGCGGGGCCGTTGAGGGATCGTGCTTCATCACCGCGTTCAAGTACTGGTCGAGCATCGTCCGCAGGCAGGTGCGATCGCATGGCGGCTGCGCGAACGCATTCGCAAGGCCTGCAACGGCCACGGACGACCATACGAAGACGCACCGGAAGAATCGCCGCATGTGTGTGACCTCCACCAGGCTGATCTTTACGACGCCTCGGCGAGGAAATCCGTCGCCTCGCCGAGCAAACCCGCCTCTCGCCGAGGAAGCCGTTATTTCGGGAGCGTTTTGTAGAAAGCCTGCGTCAGATCGTGGAGCGACCGTTCCTTGTATTCACCGCGGGCGAGGTGCGCGACGACGCCGTTTCGATCACCCTCGCTGCGCTCCTGGCCAAGTTTGAACTTGCCCTCGAGCGCCTGAATCTCCATTTCGAAGGGGCTGATGCCCTGCATCATGCGATCGACGTACTCCCGCGGCTGCGCTGCGAAGTCGTACTCCGTTGATCCCACGCGCTGCTCGTTGCGGCGGATCAGCGTGGCGAGCAGGTCGTACGTCTTCGCCTTGTCCGTGATCGGGCGCGGCCGTCCCGACGCGTGCACGACGCCGAAGTTCCATGTGGGCACGACCGACGCCTGGGTCGCATACCAGGTCGGCGAGATGTAGCCTTGCGGGCCGCGGAACACGATGACTGCCTGATGCGTCCCGTCGAACGCCGCCTTCTGCGCGTTCTGTGCTGAAATGTGACCGCGAAGCGTGCCGAACCGTCCTTGCGTGCGATCGAGGATCGATGGAATGTGGGTGATGCGCAGGGTCGGCGTCGCGGTCACGAGCATGACGAACGAGAACTCCTCCATGAAGTCGTGCAGAAACTTCAGCTCATCGACGACGTGGGCTTTGGGAATGTAGAGCGACGGATCCGGCGGGCCCGAAGGCTCCTGCGCATCAATATCGTCCTCCCCCGCAATCGCGGCGGCAGAGAACAGGCCAAGCAGAACGGCGCGGCGGTTCATCTCGATGGGCATGGGCGAAAGTCTAACGCGTTTTGCGGGCGGCGATTGACGATCGCGAATCGGCCAGCATCGAGGTGAGTTTCCCGCGGATATCGTCGGGCAGAGGGACTGACTTACGCTTTGCGGTGTCGAAGCACACCTCGACGGTCTTCTGCGACGCGCAATGCGTCATAGAATCGGCTTCGTAAAGCTCGAGCGCGTATTCGAAGCTTTTGGTGCCGACGCGCGTGAAGGCGCCCCTAATCATGGCAAGTTGGCCGGCCTTGATTTCGTGATGGAAATCCATGGTGAGGGCGGCCACCACGCTGCCGAGGCCGCGCGAGTTGAGGTCGCTCAGCGACACGCCGGCACGGGCGAACATGTGCCATCCCGCGTCGTCGAAGAACGCGGCATAGTGACGGACGTTCATGTGTCCGTAGTGATCGCAATGCGCCGGCATCACGATAGTGCGGTACGTCTCGAACCACTTGCTCATGCGTCTCTCAGGACTCCACGCATGCATGCACCTCCGAGGTAAGCGGCCTGTGGGGTCGTGCAGATTTCGGCGATCGACGCAGGATCGTGCCGCAGAGGGCTCAGAGAGGCAACTGTGAACAACAAGTAAAGTATCCTTGGTGAAGTCGGTAGGAGGCGAGGCCTAAACCACTGAAGAATCAACTAGATAGACAGCACGCGCCGCGCTGCTCACGTCTCGCGAACATGGTCCGGGACGAGTCCAAAAGCGGTAACTGCTGAAAATCGGGTTCGAATCGCCGTGGGCCCGGACAGCTCAATTACTGCGAACGGGCGGCGTAATTTGAGGCTCTTGCCAAAGCGTGTGACATTTCAGATCGCTGGAGGTCTGCATACCGTCTGAATCATCGGACACACTCTCAGACCAGCCTATATTTCGCTCATGGCGGCAGTGTTCATCAGCTATCGTCGCGGAGATGCATCGGGCTACGCCGGCCGCCTCCGGGAGGCGTTGGATCGGCGCCTCGGTGAAGGGCGGGTGTTTCGCGATGCAGACGCGATCGAGCCGGGACAGGACTTCGTGCAGGCAATCGAGACCCGCGTGGGTGAATGCGGCGCGCTGCTGGCTCTGATCGGGCAGGAATGGCTCCACGCCACCAACGCTGCCGGCCAGCGGCGCCTCGACCTCGCGGATGACTTCGTGACCCTCGAAATCGCCGGTGCGTTGAAACGGCCCGAGGTACTTGTGGTTCCCGTGCTCGTCGAAAACGCACGCATGCCGGCGGCCGACGAGCTCCCGCCATCCATTCGCAGCCTCGCCCATCGTCAAGCCGTCACGATCCGCGATGAAACGTGGGACGAAGACGTCGACCGTCTCGCCTCAGTGCTTGCGAGGAGGCTCGGACTCAGTGGGGTTTCCCGGCAGGTGATGCAGGCGCGAGGTGCATCGACGGTTCAGCCTGCGAGTCCAATCATCGGAAAACTCCTGATCGGGGCAGTCGTCGTGGTCGCGCTGGCGATCATGGCAATGATCGTCACCAGATTTCGAGAGAATCGCATCGAAACCGCAGCCGGAACGGCGACGAGATCTGCAACGAGTGAAACTCTCGACAGCGGACCGAGGACTGGCACGTCAGGCAGCTACGGGATCGAGATTCCGCGGATATCCGAGTTTGCCGACGGGAGCGTGATTCATACGCTGATTTCGGGAGGCGTAACGCCCCGTGGAAATGTGAGTCTCGTCCGACTCCGCATTCGTGTCACGAACGAAGGACGTTACGACGCGAACTTCTGGGACAGATCGTATCGGTTTCTGGTGGGAGATCAGACGCTCGCGCCGACCAGCAACCTGGACGAAGTGGTTTCTGCGCACGCCGTGAAGGACGGGATCGTCAGCTTCGAGGTCCCGGCTCCTGCGGGGAAAGTTGCTTTGCGAGTAGAGTCGCAAGGAGATCCTCCGGGCACGCTTCAACTGGATCTTTCAACGACTGATCGGAGAGTCGTACCCGATGACGCTGCCGGCGCACCGTTGGCGCGCGCCGTGATGACCAGAATTGCGCATGGTGATCAACCGCTCGTATCAAATCAATCGGTCTCTTATACCCTCGCGAGCGTCACTTCGCGCCGGTTCGTCAACACGGTCCGGTTAATCTTCGCGATCCGTATGAACAACCTGCAGAACTACATGCAGCACTTTGGATCGGACGGTGTTCGAGTCCTCGTCGATGGTCTTCCGACCGCCCCCATCGACGGTCCCAATGAAACGGTGGCGGGCGGCTCATCGTCGCCGCTCCGCGACTTTGTGTTCGATCTCCCGACGCAAACAGAGCGCGTCGTCCTGCGGGCGACGCTGGACGACGCGGTCTCGGAAAAGCCGTTCAGTCTCGGTCAATCACCGTCACGTTGACGCGGAGGCGAACGCTCCGGTGGGATGTGTGAAACCCTCCGCGCCCCGCTACGGCGGTGTGGACGCATCTATTGTCGGCTCCACACCGTCGTCTGACGGGAGCGTCAGCGCTTTACGATTGGCCCGGCGCACGATACGACACGGTTTTCTTTACGGCCTGATCGATTTCCTCCGGTGTTAACAGCACAGTCGTTCGTGAGTGAACAGCCCCGCTCGCGTTGATGGCCACGGATGCCGCGGCCACAGTCGCATGGTCGGGCGCATCGATGATCACTACGGCGTCGTTTTCGCCGAACGCGAAATAGAAGGCATCGAGTTTGGCGCCGGCGCTCTTGATGGCTTGATCGGCCGCCTGTCGTCGCTTTGTTCCACCGTCCTTCATCAGTCCTTTCGCGCCCTCGGCCGTGTACGACGCCGAGATCAGGTACTTCGCCATACAACACCTCCACGCAGGCGATCTTAAAGGAGAGGTTCCGAAGGTCGAACGAAAATCGATCCAACGACCGCGGAAGGTCGGAAATAGCCCCTTTTTGTCCGATCGAGAAAAAAATCTGAAAACGGCTGAGAAACCGTCGTGCGGGGTTGTCTCTACAGAGTGCGCGAGCGGCGCTCGTTTGCGCGACCTCGCGACCTTCTCAAGGAGTGCGCATGGCACGACGGACGTCGCGCCGACGCTTGGCGCCCACGCCTCTCATCGGGACGGGCGCCCTGTTGGTCACCATCGGCGTCGGGCTGTGGGTAGTGGCTGGGGCACGGTGGCGGACGCCAACGGGCTTTGTGCTGGGCCGCCTGCCGCCGGGCGTCGATCGCGCCAATCTCAACGTCCTGCTCGTCACGCTCGACACGACTCGGGCCGATCGGCTGGCAGCCTACGGGTTTTCGGGCATTGAAACGCCGTTCCTCGATCGCCTCGCTCGCGAAGGCGTCCGGTTCGACCAGACGGCGTCGGCGGCGCCGCTGACGTTGCCCGCACACTGCAGCCTGTTTACAGGCCGTCTGCCCCCACAACACGGCGTGCGCGAAAACGGGATGGCCCTCCGATCGAGCGAGGTCACGCTCGCGGCGATCCTCAAGGCGCAGGGGTTTCAGACGGCCGCGATTACAAGCTCCTTCGTCGTCGCGTCGCAATTCGGTCTGAACCGAGGGTTCGACGAGTACGTGGACTATCTCGATGAATCCGCGGATAAGGCCGGTCCTCGCGCGAGGCGCGTCCTGCGGCGCCCCGCCAACGAAGTCGCCGATCGGGCGCTCGACTGGTTGCAGGCGCATGAGGGCAGCCGCTTCTTCGCCTGGTTGCACTTCTACGATGCCCACGCCCCGTACGAGCCGCCCGAGCCTTATCGGACGTTGTACGCGCTGGATCCCTACCTCGGCGAGATTGCGTTCGTCGACGAACAGCTCGGCCGCGTGCTGGGGTTCCTGGACAGCCGCCACCTATTGGATCGCACGATCGTTGTCGTCATCGGCGATCACGGCGAGAGCCTGGGCGAACACGGCGAGCGGACCCACGGACTGTTCGTGTACGAGGGGGTCCTGCGGGTGCCGTTCATCATCCGCGCGCCCTTCACCGGTCTGCGTGGTCGCCAGGTGGATGAGCCGACGCGCAGCATCGACATGATGCCGACCGTGCTGGACCTGCTGGGCATCGGCGTGCCGCGTGAGACGCAGGGTCGAAGCCTCGCGGGCCTGATGACGGGAGCCGAACGCGGTCTGGACCTCGAAACATATTCGGAGTCGTTGTACCCCCGCGACCATTTCGGCTGGAGCGACCTGCATGCCACGCGCGCGGGGCGATTCAAAGTCATCGTCGCACCGCGTCCCGAGCTCTACGACCTGGTTGCGGACCCGCACGAGCTCCGCAACCTCTACCCGGAGCGGTCGGCACTGGGCGACCGGATGGCGGCGCGCGCCCGCGCTCTCGCGGATGTGCGTGGTTCAGAGCCGCCGGAAGTACCGAGGTCGGGCCAGCCCGGCGGATCTGGTTCGCGCGTCGATTCCGAGGCGCGCGCGCGGCTCGCGGCGCTCGGCTATGTGGGAGGGGCAACGGAACGCGCGGTTCAAAACCAGGCCGGACTGCCGGATCCGAAGGACCGCATTGATCTCTACAACCTGATTATCGCGCCGGCAGCACTGAACGCTGCGGCTCGCCGGTCAGACGCGCGGGGAATTCCATGATGAAACGCCTTCCGCTCGTCGTTCTGATCGCCGTCGTTCTGATCGCAACAACGACGTGCGGGAGAAGCTCGCCGATGGCACCGACGGGCCTTTCTCCAAAAACCGTCGTGAACGTGAAAGTCGCCGGCAATGCGACCTTCACGGCGATTGGCGAAGCCCACCAGTTCACGGCAACAGGCGGCCATGCCGATGGCACGTCAGAAGACGTCACGAAGGGCACGTCATGGCAGATCGCCGACCGCTCCATCGGTGACTTCGGGTCGCAGCCAGGGCTCTTCATGAGCAAGACCGCCGGGGAGTCGACCTTGACCGCGCGATTCGGGCAGTTCTCCGATACCGCGCGCGTCCTGGTTCTCCCTGCAGGCACCCATATTCTCCAGGGCACGGTACGGGAGCCGGGCTTCATCGTGAGCGGGGCGACGGTGGCGATTCTCGACGGGCCATCCGCCGGTTTGTCGAGAACGACCGACTCCGGGGGAGCGTACAGATTCTACGGCCTCTCCGGCACCGTCAACGTGCAGGTTCGCAAGGACGGATATGTCGCGATGACGCAGCAGGTCTCGATGGCGCAGGATCAAGTGCTCGATTTCACCCTGACGCCCAACAGGTTACCGGGGGTCATTGCCTCGGGCACCTACCGCGCGACCTTCACAGCTTCAAAGTCGTGTACGCAATTGCCAGACGATGCGAAGAGCCGCACGTACACGGCCACGCTCGTGCAGGACGGCGCGCGACTGGACGTCTCCCTGAACGGCCCTGGATTGAACGGAGGAAAGTCGCCCACTGAGGTGAAGTTTTCGGGGAGGGTCGCGGACACGACGCTCACGTTCGACGTATACGGCGGTTATTACTACTACTACGGCTTTTATTTCGGCACGAACGTGCTCCTGGACCAACTGAGCTCCACGCGATATCTCGACCTGTTCGGGAGGGGTACCGGAACGATCGCCGATTCGAGCATTTCCGGCACGCTCGCAGGATCGTTCGTGTTCATTGACGCGCCCAGTGGGCTGAACCAGCGTGACATGCGCACAACCGCGTGTGCGCAAGCGGATCATCAATTCTCGTTCACCCCGGTCGCCACGTCCGGCCAGGCCAGCCTCGGAGTATTCAGACGAAGACGATGAGCTTCTATATGGTGAAGAGACACGCACGTCTCGCGATGGTTTGCGTCACGATCTGGCTGGTGCCCGTTGGCGCGTGGGCACAGGCCGAACATGGATGGGTCAGCGGCAATCTGGTCGGGGTTGTCGGGACCACGAACAGTTTCCAACAGAACGTGGCCTACCCATTTCGCTTTGAGATGTTCACAGGGTCGGTCGCCTACGATATTGCGACTCGACCGTCGTTTGACATCGGTGGCGGCGTGGCGTTGACGCCGCATGCAGGCGTCGGCATCGCCGTTTCGCGGCGGTCGGCGTCAGCCCAGGCGTCCGTCGCCTTCTCCGTGCCGGATGTCCTTCGATACAATCTCTTCGGCACAGCGACGACCGTCACCACCGACTCACTGCCGCACACAGAAACCGCTGTCCACTTCGAGGCGGCGTACTTCATCAACCTCAAGCGGGGCCGCATTCGGCTGTTCGCCGGACCGTCGATGATCAGGGTGCACCAGGAGGTGGTCACCGACGTGCAGTACACGGAAAGCACGAATGCGACGTCCCACACGATTGGCGTGACAGGCGTCAGTCATGGCCAGGCAGCCGATACGGCATGGGGCTTCAACGTGGGCACCGACGGCAGCCTGTACATTTCCCGGCATTTCGGCGTCGGCGCCATGATGCGATACAGCCGCGGGACGGCCACGATCACAAATGTGCTTCAAACAGCGGGCACCGGTCGTGAGGTGACGCAGGACCTCACGGTCGGAGGGTTGGCCCTTGGTGGCGGCCTTCGCGTTCGGTTTTGACAAAGACTTGACACGCTCCGGATACCGGCTTCCTCGAGTCGGACCACCTACTCGTGCTCGGGCGGTCACGTTCCCTCCTGGCAACTGTCATAGAGATAACGAGCAGCGGACGGATTGTCGAAATTGACCTCGTCGCCCGCTCACGTTCGGTTGTGCCAGCTCAACCTGGCAGCGCTCGAGGGCTGACGTTCCGACGCGCTGGCTTATGTTTTGCTGCCGCCGGCAATGATCCGAATTGTCGGATGGAACGCGACGAATGATGGGGAAATATGGCGGGACGATTAAGTGACTTTGGTATGGCGGCGCTCGAAGAAGTTCGTTTGTCCCCGAGGACGGACACATTGACCAATGTGGAGAACAAGCCGTCCTCGGCACGCCCGCGAGGGCGCGCACTCCTCGTCGAGGACGAGCCGGCCGTTCGCGGGCTCGTGCGACTGCATCTCGAGCTAGCAGGTTTCGATGTGACCGAGATCGTGGACGGCAACCGCGCGCTCGAACTCGGGCGCTTGACCAGCTTCGACCTCATCGTGCTCGATGTCATGCTGCCCGGCATCGACGGGATGACGCTGTGCCGTCTCCTGCGCGAGGAAGGCGCAAACGTCGACGCGCCAATGCTGATGCTGACAGCGAAGGACTCCGAGTCGGATAAGGTCCTCGGATTGGAAGGTGGTGCCGACGATTGTCTGACCAAGCCGTTTGGCACACGCGAGCTCGTCGCGCGTGCCGCTGCGCTGGTGCGACGCCATCGCCGACCTCACCACGAGGCCACGGAATTCACGCGACAGATCGCGAGGCAGAACATCGCAATCGATTTGGATAAGCGATCAGCGACAGTCCGAACACAGAACGTCGAATTGACGAAGCAAGAATTCGATCTTCTCGAGTTGCTGATCTCGCACCCCGGCATTGTGTTCCGCCGCGAGGCACTTCTTGCGAGAGTGTGGGGTGGCGAGACGTACGTCACCGAGCGGACTGTCGACACGGTGATCAGCCGGCTGCGACGGAAGGTCGAAGTCGACCCGCAAGACCCCGAGCTCATTCTGACGGCGTGGGGTATCGGTTACAAGTTTGTTGATGCTCGCTGACCCGAGCGGCTCCCGCCTGGTGCCTGCGAGGATGTCATCGAGAGGTTGTTCAAACCGGCCCTCCCGGCGAGCGAATGCCCGCCGGGAAGCAGCGCCAGGATCATCCAACAGGTCGAATCAGCCGCGTCGAATGTTTAAAGGAATCCGAACGATGAGGTTCGCTTCCCGCTCGGCGATCGGAGCGGGCAGCAGCAGATCGTGGCCTTCTCGGGAAGGAAAAATAATTCGGGAAAGATAGTACGTCTCTCCCACCCGTTTGAACACGAGTTCAGGCTGTTGGTCTGCATCGCCGGTTGACGGGATGGTCAGCACGAACGTGAAATGGTCCCGAGCCATACTTGCGATCGACAGCAATTCCGGATGACCCGACGTTCGGCTCACAACGTAAACGCCTGATGGCATCTCCTGGTTCGCGACGGTGAACTCGAATGGCACCGTTGCGATAACCTGCTCCTCTGCGTGAATAGTCGGCACGCCGGCGAACGTGATGGCCGCCACGCCCAGTAGAATCGACGACACTCTCCCAATTGCGTTGCTCATAACGACCTCCCTCTATGTGAGTTGGACGGAATGAGTGTTGTGACGATGTGGCGAGGATGTCGCAAGGACTCGACGAATGGCGCTCGAGTTCTGCTATCCTCTATCCGAAGCGGAAACCTTCCCGCTTGGTCCGACGCATGAGCATCACGAGTACTTTGGTCCACGGCGCGGACATTCAATTCCACGAGGCGCCGGACGTCTTGCGACCCTTCGTAGGATGCTTCTGGGTCGTCACGGCGGACCGAGACGCGACGATTCGAGTCGTGCCGGATAGCAGCACAGCCATTTCCATTCAATTGCAGAACGGCGAGACGCCCCGATGGTGCTTGCGCGGTCCGCTGGTCCGGCCCGACGAGCTGCGATTCCCGTGTCCTGCTCTCATGATCGGCGTGCGATTGCGGCCAGGTGTCGCATTTCTGCTGAGTGGGATTGCGGGCAACGCGATCGTGGGTCGCCGTGTCCGTTTGAGCAATGTGGCGGCATTTCACGAAATGGTCTTAGGCGAATCAGCGCTCCGCACACCCGCGGCGTGCATTGACGTGCTGAGGCGGTTTCTCATCGGCCGCCTCAAGGACGCCAGCGTCCATGGCGTCGTCGCCGCCACAGTCCACGAAATTGAGCGGGAACACGGCTGTGTGCGGGTTGCGGAAATCGCTGCCCGTTGCGGCGTCAGCTCTCGTCACCTGAACCGGCTGATGCGACTGTGGGTTGGCTACGGTCCGAAACGCTTTGCGAGCGTGGTCAGATTTCAGGAATCACTCAAACAGATGGACGACTCGCCCAGCCGGTCAGCGGCAGCTCTGGCGTCCGAGACGGGCTATTTCGATCAAGCCCACTTGACACTGAATCTGACTCGATTTGCCGGTGCGACACCAAGCCTCTTAGCGTCCAAGTACGTGGCCGATTTTTCCAAGACCCGCTGCGACGACCTTCCATAGACTTCGATCCCGACGATCGGGCCGGGCCGTGATATCGCGTTCAATCCGGGCCTATGTGTCTCCGAGCGTTCGAGAGGAACGGACATGGCGAAGAAATCTTTCGGCGTCGTCGCGGGGCTGGCGATGTGGATCACCGTGGTGACCGTCGTGGGTGCGATCATGCGGCGGTCGTGGCCCGCGTACGCGAGCGTGGCGGACGCGATGACGTTTACCTTGCCGATGCTGATCGCCCGCCTTTTAATAGGTGCTCTCGCGACTCTTGCGGCGGGGCTTGTCACAGCCATGATCGCCCCGCGGTCGATGCTCGCGAGACTGATGCCAGGTGCGCTCCTGCTTGTCGGGTTCATCCCGGTGCACATCATGCTGTGGGACAAGTTTCCCCCCTGGTATCACCTGACCTTCCTTCTGTCGCTCGTCCCCTTGACCTACCTGGGCGGCAGGTTCGTCAGGGTTGAGAGCGTCATCGTGCCACGGGCCGTGCTCGCCCAAACTGCTCGGTAGCCAGCCGTTCCTCGGCCATCTCTGCGCACCGCTTCGGGATGCGGTGCGCGTTCTGCTGCCGCCGACGACCGTGCGATGATAGGCCTTCCTGGGAGGAACCGCATGCGACTACTGCCATGGTCCGTTCTCTCGGCCCTCGTGCTTTCGATCAGTGTCCAGATCGCTGCCCAAGAACGGGGCCGCGCCGGGCAGCCGGGCGGCGCGTCGGGCGGCCCCGCGATGACGTTGACGATTGTGGGATTTCCCGACGG
>Ga0306922_10000267_pt1 | contig 41290 bp, 34 predicted proteins | sample sta12Cox44000082_FD_203758 | JGI IMG/M metagenome (GOLD analysis project Ga0306922, IMG submission 203758) | Lab enrichment of tropical soil microbial communities from Luquillo Experimental Forest, Puerto Rico - statoxic.12C.oxic.44.000.082 (v2)... | ecosystem: Environmental > Terrestrial >... | reverse complement strand
ATTCTTCTAGTATTCGGATCCGGTGCGTCTCAATTCTCTATACTTCTGAAGATTCACCACAAACTTCACAGGGAATTGACAGCGTTCCAGGAGAATGAGGGAGAATCTCGATCGTTCTTACGACGCACTCGCGTGCCCGCACATTACGCACGGCATCCGCGTCCTACAGTCGTAACAACTTTGCCGCCGTAATGGCCTTGATTTGCAAAATATCATTCAGAATTTCATCCGACACCGGGCCATCCAGCATGACCAGTGACGCGGCCTCCGAGCCGCGTGTGGCCTCGCGTCTTCCGAGCGCGAAGGTCGCGATGTTGACTCCCAGCTTACCGAGCGTGCTCCCGACCTGCCCGATCACGCCCGGCTCGTCGCGGTTTCTCAAGAAAAGCAGTGTCCCGTCGAGTTGCGATTCGAGCGAGATGCCGTCGATTGCAAGCACGCGCGGCGAGCCGTCGAAGAGCACCGTCCCTTCCGCCGTGAAGCCCGCGTCTCCGGTTTTTTTGGGAACGGCTGCGACCTCGAGCGTGTTAGGAAAGCCGTGCTCGCGCTTCCGGGTTTCCTCTTCGACGGTGAGACCACGTGCCGCGGCCATCGCCGGAGCATTCACTACGTTCACTTTTTCATCGAGCACCGGGTTCAGGACACCCGCCAGGACCGCGCTCCTTAGCAGATGCGTGCCCACCTCGGCGACTTCGCCGGCGTACCGTATGCGAATCCGTTCCGGCCTGCTGGCTGCGGCCTGCGACACGAAAGAGCCCAGCCGCTCCGCCAATTCCAGGTAAGGCCTAACCCGCCGATACTGATCCGCGGAAAGCGCCGGCAGATTCACCGCATTGCGGATAATCCCTTCCGTTAGATAGTCGCGGATTTGCACCGCCACCTGAGTGCCGACTTCTTCCTGCGCTTCCGCGGTCGAGCCCGCGATATGCGGAGTACCAATCACATTGGGCAAGCCAATCAGGGGAGAATTCTTCGGCGGCTCTTCCACAAACACGTCCAGTGCCGCTCCCGCCAAACGGCCGCCCTTCAACGCTTCCGCCAGCGCCGCTTCATCAATCAACTCGCCGCGCGCCGCATTCACGATGCGTGCGCTCTTTTTCATCTTGGCGATGGACTTGGCGTTAATCATGTTCTGGGTCGCCGGGCTCAGCGCCGTGTGCAGCGAAATAAAGTCGCTGTCCGAGAGCAGCCGATCCAGATTCACGAGTTCAACCTGCAGTTCTTTGGCCGCGCCCTCACTGATGTAAGGGTCGTAGGCGATAATCCTCATATCGAAGGCTTCCGCGCGACGCGCCACTTCCCCGCCGATGCGGCCGAGCCCAATCAGGCCAAGCGTTTTTCCACGCAGTTCTGTTCCGCTCGAGGACTTTTCCCAGCGCCCTTCGCGCAAGCCGGCGTCCATCTTGGGAACTTGCCGGGCCAGAGCCAGCATCAGTGCAAAAGTGTGTTCCGCAACGCTGACCGCGTTTCCGCCCGGCGTGCTCATCACCAAAACGCCGCGCTTGGTGGCTTCGGGCAAGTCAATGTTGTCGACGCCCACTCCGGCGCGGCCCACGGCGCGCAGCTTCGGCGCCTTTTCCAACAGATCCCTGGTCACCCGGGTCGCGCTGCGGACGATCAGCGCATCCGCATCGGCTAATTCCGCGATGATGGTCTCTTTGGTCGTCACGACCGTATTCAGGCCGGATTTCTTGAGCAGTTCGACGCCCCGTTCGCTGATCTTGTCCGCTACGATGACTTTCATGAGTCCTGTTTGCCCTTTCTCTGCTGAAATTCCGCCGGTGAAAGCCGGCCAGCACTGGCCAGTCTTTGCCTCATGCAGGAAACTATCCAAGTTACCGAGAGGCCGCCGCAGTGTCAAAGCAGGGATATCGCAAGTTCCTATAAGTTTCTGTTATGAAGGTGTTCGTGACCTTACGCAGTCTGATATAGAATGTTCGCGGGAGAAATTGCATGGGTTTGTCGGAAAAAATTCAGTCGGACATCGTCGTCGCGATGAAAGCGAAGGACGACTTCCGCCTGAGCGCGTTGCGGATGATCAAGGCCGCGATTCAATTGAAAGAAGTGGAAAAAATTCGCAAGCTCGAGGACAACGAGTCCATTCAGTTACTGCAGACCCTTTTGAAGCAGCGCAAGGAATCCATCGACCAGTTTTCGAAAGGCAACCGCCCCGATCTCGCCGAAAAGGAGCAGAAGGAAGCCGCCATCATCGAAACATATTTGCCGGCGGGGGCTTCCGCTGAAGAAATGGACGCTGCTATTACCAAAGCGATCGCGGAAGCGGGCGCAACATCGATCAAACAAATGGGCGCAGTGGTAAAAGCGGCCAAGGCTCAGCTGGAAGGCAAGACCGTCGACGGCAAGGCCCTCAGCGACCTGGTCCGCGAGCGACTGGCAAAATTGGGCTGATGCTTCGCTTTTGTCCGAGCCTCCAATTCGCATCGTAAGTTCAGTCTGGTGCGCGTCCGATGAACCGAGCCGACCTCAATTGCTCACAGCATAATGCTCGGGCACTCGCCTTCCTTCGCATTGCCGTGGGCATCCTCTTTCTGATCTTTGCCCAGTACAAGGTATTCGGCACGCAATTCACGCTACACGGCGGCTTTCAGTTCTGGATCAACCGATTTCTCTCGGATGGCGCCTATCCCTTCATGGCGCCGGTGCTGCGCGGTTTCGTTGTTCCGCACGCCACGCCGATCGCCTTCCTTGTCGCGTATGGCGAATTCGCCATCGGCGTCGCCTTGCTTTTGGGAATTTGCGTCCGACCGGCCAGCGCGTGCGGCCTCCTGTTCATGGTGACGCTCCTGTTCTCCTCGAACCATCCCGGTCCAAACGCGCCGGCGTGGCAGTATTTCGGGGCCTCGCTCGACCACAGTGTGCTAGCCCTGTGTTTTCTGGCATTTCTCTTCGGCAGGTCGGACGCAGCCTGGTCGCTGCGCGCCTGGCGCGGCGGCAAGCGCGAGCCGGCCGGCTCAAACTGACCAGCGTGTCCTTAAAGCCGTTGCGCGCGAGACCCTGAGCGGTTGCCGGTTACTTTGCCGAGGCCGCGGCGGCGGACGGCTTCAACACCGCAGTGTTGCGCTCGTCGGTGGCGATCACGCGGTAGAACTTCCTCAACTCGTCCATCTTCTCCATGGGCACGCTGAGTTCCTTGATCTCAACTGTCCGCGTGTATTTCAGCCTATTGCCCGCGGCTTCGGTTTTGCTGTGATAGCTGGCGAAGCTGTAGTCCATATCCACGGCCGGCGGCAAATCGTCTATTTCATATCCCGCCGGCATCGTAATCTCGAAGGTATCCGTGTCCCGGCGCGGTCCGTCGAAGACCACCGGCAACTGTCTCGCTTCCTTGGTCTCGAGCAGCGAACTGCTTCGCACTCCGATCAACCGGGGCCGCACCAACAAAAGGTCTCCGGCTGGTTTGGCGTAACGCTGGACGGCGATGGAATAGTCCATTTGAAATGGTTCGCGAGTGTCCTGAAGGCTGGTAATGGACGCTTTCGTTATCACGAAATTGGCAAGAGAGCCCGACAGTATTCCTTCAATCGCTTTCAGGCGATCTTTGTCCGCCGACACGAACTTCATTCTGGCTCGCTCCTCGGCCGCTGCGTCTCCGAGCCGTCTTTCGTTAAAGGTTCCGGTCAAGTTTCCCTGCGCGTCTACCACCGCGGAGGCCTTCCGGGTAATTCCGTTGAGGCTCGCCGAAAGCTGCGGGACCTTAATAAGCTCGCCTCCATCCGGCGTAACCAGCAAGGCGTAGCCGGCCTGCAGTTCTCCGCTAAGTTGGCCAAGCGGGGTAAATTGATCGGTGGGATCGAAAATCAGCAGCTTCCCAAGCCTCGGGTGAGTGTACACCATGGCCAGCGAAGAATTGCTTGTTCCCTCCGGCAGCTTAATTGCCAGGATCACATGGTCGAACCAGCGGGTCGCGGGCGTCTCTGGCGTAATTACGCCGCGTTCGGTGTTTACGTCGAGATAGTAGGATTCGATGCCTACTTGCTGAAGCATGGTGCTTAACAAGGTTGCCTTGTCTTTGCAGTCTCCGTAGCGGTGTTGGAAGACCTCGGACGCGTGATGCGGCTGCCAGCCTCCGATCCCGAGCTGTATGGCGACATAGCGAATCTCTTTCTGCATGAAGGTTGCCAGGGCGTTTATCTTCTCGACCGGCGTGGCGGCGTTCGCCGTTAATTCCGCCACTTTGTTCTTGATTTCCGGCGAAGCATCCCGGCGATCGCTGCTGAGCCCCTCTTCCCATTTCCCCATGGAGGCCCAGTCCCTAAAACCCGCGTTTTTTCCATCCCTGGGAAACAACGAAATCAACATGGTGCCGGAAACGCTTACCCACGGCGGCATCTTCACTTCGGGCCGGATCGCTTTAATGTCCGAGAGCGACCATTGAATTTGTCCGTTCGCCGACGATGTGGGCTGCACTTCCACGTGATTCAGCCACACCGCGCGATATTCCCAGCCCGGCGCCAGCTGCAAGGTGAAGCGGGCTTCCCTTACCGGCACGAGGTGCTGAAAGCCCCACGCATCTTGCAAAACATACGGTTGCCGTTCGTACTCAACTTCATAGCCTACGATGTTGCCCGGATCGGCCGCCGGAATGCGTAGAAATCTCGACTTTACGTCGCTTACGAGCTCGCCATTCTCAAGTCCGGTAAGCGCTGTCTCGACTGCCTCTTTGTCCTTCACCTCGTAGTCTTTGCCCTGAGCTGGAATGCACCAACCGCGCATGCTGACAACGCGCGACTCCGAACTCATGTCCGCCCGCACCGTTCCGTAGTCACTGCCTTCCGGCCGCAATATTCTGTAGACGCGGCGCTCCAGATGCTTCAGCTTTCCATTGCTTTGAATGGTCAGAACGTCATCGGAATACAGCAGTACGGCCGACGTTTTCTCATCGTAGGCAGGGAGAGAAACCCCGACCAGGTTGTGCATCCAAGGCGGTGCGTCGGCCCATGCCGAGGAGGCTCCGCAAATCGTCAGCAGCAGCGCGAATGAACGCGAAATTTTGAAGAATCTCATGTTAATTCCCCGCCGAAGAGCTTCCAGGCTGCAGCACGACTTGTTCTTCGTCGCCGGTCCTCACCAGCTGAAAGAAGGCCCGCAGCGCCGCGTAGTTTTCCTTGGGAACCATCATCAGGTCGCTGCGGAAGTTTCGCGTCAGATGCAGGCTTCCGCCCTTTTCTTCGGCTTTCATGCCGTATGCCGCCGCTTTCAGGTCGTGATCCACGGGCTTCGCTAGGGAACTCAGTTTCCAGCCCAGCGGCAGTTCGATCGTAATGTCATCAACCTTGCGGTACGAATAGTGGAAATACACGGGATGCACGCGGTTCGCGTTGTCGAATACGCCCTTTTCCGGTGCTGAAAAAAGTCCTACCGGCAGCAGCCCCCGCTTACCGGCACCCGAAACCCAACCCGGTACTTTTAGCGTGTACTCCGCCACCATCGCCGGCGAGGAGCTTTTCCAGTCCGGCTGGTTCACGAGCTCCACCTCTATGCCCGCGGGAATCATTTCCCTGACCGAGTCTTCCAGCAGCTTTTTCCGGCTGGTGTTGTCCTCGTTGCGCTGATCCGTGCGCAGGATTTGCGCTTCGATTCCGTAGTAAGTCACGGTCAGTTTGCCTTCTAACGTCCCCTGGTTGTCCAGTTTCAAATCGGCCTTGCGCTCCGTCCGTGATTCATCGCTTTCCGCCAACGGCGCCTCGACCCAACCGCCGCCATCCTTGTTGAGCTTCAAACCGGGCGCCATCGTCGTCTGCCAGGGCATCTCTCCGTACGGCGTAAAGGCCGTGCCCGGGTCAAAGTAGCGTTCCTTGCCATTCACCAGCACTTGGACGGCGTTGTCGTTCAGGTCCCGGGTATTCATGACGGTGTTGTTGAAAAACGTCTCGCTGCGCCGCGAAAACAGCACCGGCAAGGCATCAAAGCCCGCGGCTCGCGCCATGCCGAGAAAAAGCCAGGTAATCTGGCGTCCGTTTCCATAGCCGCGCTTCCATACGTCCTCGACGTTATTCGCTTCCTTCTGTTTGTCGCGTTTTAGTTCCTGCTCGGTTTTTTCCCGTTCATAACTGGTGTTGCGAATTTGCTGCACGCGCGCATAGATCTTCTGCAGCTTCACGTCCGGCGCGTCCCCCGCGGCCACGGTTTCCGCGACCGCCTGTTCCATCGCCTTCTTCTTTCCCACAAAGTCTTCCACGGCGCTGTTCTGTTTCTTTCCAAAGTTCTTCCAGAATTTCGCGGGGTCTTTCTCCGGGGCCTCGTCGCTATAGATGAAGTCCACGCGAAACTTCAGGGTAGTTTCGGGCGGCATGTAGTCCTCAACTTGGAACGCCGGCACGTTGTGGCACTCCATGCTGATGGTTCCGTGCCCGTCTTCCTTAGGCGGCTGCGAGCCCTGTGGTATTCCCAGTGGCCAGCTCCAGCGCAGCGCGAAATCCGGATTGGCTTTCAGCGTGAATTTCTCGTATCTCGCAAAAAGCTCCTGGCTCAAAATCCATTTGGAGTCGTATACGTATCCTTCGTTTAGATCGTAGGTATAGCGGTATTCAATGATGCCGCCGATCTGAACGTCGGGCAGCGTGAAAGTCTTCGCCAGATACTTGAGACCTTTGGCCTTGACGATGGTCTGTTCCATCACCTTTCCGTCAAAGGGCACGACGGAGCCATCCAAGTGCACCGACCTCCCCTTCACGCCGCGGATGTTGCCAACGTCCTTTACAAAGGGGATCTCGACGTTTGCGTACTTACGCCCCTCCTCCGTCAGGATCTTGATGCGCACATAGGTATTCTCGTGCGCCGTTCGTCCATCATCGCGATTTACCTCTTGGTAGAGGATCACCGCAGGCGCGCCCGCCGCCTCCGCGACGGCCGTCATTTTCAATTCTTCCGGCGTGATTGGCTTCCATTCATCGGCCCGTCCAACCCTCACGCCCCAAAAGCCCGCCGCCACCACGAGCAGAGCCGCCGCGCACACCCGCGCACACCCACGCTGGTTCACTGGCTTTCTCCTGGGATCCTCGAGTCCGCGCTCGCCGTCCACACCCGCGCCAAGCACACGAAAACTGGCGCGGCCGGGGCTTGGGCTGGACACTTTGTTACTACCTGTATATCTAATTCTCCTTTGACTTACCGCATTTTCTACTTAGCTGTCAAGGGAACGCCGGTACAGCCTGTCCCTCGTGGTCAACCTTCCCTCGATTCGCGGTTCTAAGCCGCCAAGACGGCGAAATCGCTTCCCACGGCTGCCGCCCTGCGGCATAATCCCCGCGCGCCTTTTTTCCAATTTGGCCTGCCACTTCTCGTGTGAGAGGAGATTTCTGTGACCAATCGTCCCTGGAGTTCCACGGCCCCTCCGGGCGAATTTCGCACCTATATCTCCACCGAAGAAACTCTCGCCGAGTTCACCGTACGCGCCGTCATCCTGGGGGCCCTTTTCGGACTGCTGTTCGGCGCCGTGACGGTCTATGTCGGCCTGCGGGCGGGCCTTACCGTATCCGCCTCCATCCCCATCTCCGTCCTCTCTATCAGTATCCTTCGCGCCTTCGGCCGCTCCACGATCCTTGAAAACAACATCGTGCAGACCACCGGTTCCGCGGGTGAATCGCTCGCCGCGGGGGTAATGTTTACCATCCCCGCGCTCATCTTCCTCGGCTTCGGCTCCGAGTTCACCTTCTGGCGCATCTTTCCGCTGGCCTTGCTGGGCGGATGGCTGGGCGTCCTGTTCATGGTCCCCATTCGACGCCAGCTCATTGTCAAAGAACACGGCAACCTGAGCTTCCCCGAAGGCACGGCCTGCGCCGACGTCCTGGTTGCCGGCGAACGCGGCGGTTCCTTCGCCGGCCGGGTCTTCTGGGGGCTCGGCTTGGGCGGCGTCTACACCTTCCTGATGAAGACCTGCCTCGCCTGGACCGAGCTGCCTGACTCTCGCCCCCGCTGGTTCCCAGGCGCTTCGCTGCGCATGAACGTCACGTCGGAATATCTCGGCGTCGGCTACATCATCGGGCCGCGCGTTTCCGGAATTCTCTTCGCCGGCGGCATCATCTCCTGGCTGGTCATGATGCCGGCCATCAAGTTTTACGGCCAGCTTGCCGGCAACACCCCGCTTTACCCGTCCACCATCCCGATCCCGCAAATGACTCCCGACCAGATCTGGAGCAGCTACATCCGCCCCATGGGTGCGGGCGCCGTCGCCGCCGCCGGACTGATCACCCTGCTCCGCACGATGCCGACCATCTTCTCCGCCCTTCGCGCCGGCCTAAAGGATGTCCGCGAGCAAGGCGCAACCGGCGCGGTCGAAAGCGCTTCCCGCATCGACCGCGACATTCCGATGCGCACCGTCGTCCTTGGTTCTCTCGTGATCATTGCGATGATGTGGGTGCTACTCACCTTCCGCCCGATTGAAGGCGCCGCTACCCGCTGGTTCCACAATCTCTTCGCGGCCGTCTTTGTAGTCATTTTTGGTTTTCTGTTTGTCACCGTGGCGGGACGCATCAGCGGCCTCCTTGGGAACTCCTCCAATCCCATCAGCGGCATGAGCATCGCCACGCTCATGGCCACCTGCGCCGTCTTTTTCCTGGCCGGCTGGACCGCTCCGAACTACGCCGTTCTGGCTCTCATGATCGGTGGAGTCGTCTGCATCGCCGCCGCCATTGCCGGCGCCACTTCCCAGGATTTGAAAACCGGCTACCTGGTCGGTGCCACGCCGCTCCGCCAACAGCTCGGTCTGCTCATCGGGGTTACCGTATCCACCATAGCGATAGGCGCAACGCTCAACCTGATGAATCGCGGCCTCGAAAAATACATCCCCACGCAAATCCCGGTCTCGCTCGAGTCGCTTCCCTCGGGTGTCAAGATCGAGAGCAACTCCTTCGAGCACCTGGGCAAACCTTATGTTCTGATCAACGCACTCGGATCGCACGAAATTCCCGATGGCGAGTATCTCTACGACCCCGGAACGCAGCGTATTGAGCTGCAATGGGCGCAGGGCATTGGCAGTGCCGCCGCGCCGGCTCCGCAGGCGCGCCTGATGGCTACGGTCATCAACGGCATTCTGAACCAGCGGCTGCCGTGGCGCCTCGTTTTGATGGGCGTCTGTCTGGTGATCGCCGTGGAGATTCTGGGCGTCCGTTCCCTGGCCTTCGCAACCGGTTCCTACTTGTCCATCGCCACTACCGGAGCCATGTTTGCAGGCGGCCTTGTTCGTGTCGTGGTTGAAGCCACCATGAAGAAGAAAGACGAGAGCGAAGCCAGCCCTGGCGCTCTCTACTCGTCTGGCCTCATCGCCGCCGGGGGCGTATTCGGCCTGCTCGGCATCATCATCAATCTGTTCCAGGATCCGGAGATCGCCCACCGCGTCCCAGGCTGGATGGTTTCCGTCCTGCGCTTGCCGTGGCGCGCCGACCTGTTTTCCATAGGCCCCAAATACTGGCCGAACCTGGCCAACAGCAACACTCTCGCGGTAATCATGTTCGTGTTGCTGTCGGCGTCACTATTCCATTTCGCCCGCAAAAAGCTCGACTAGCGCCGTTCGGCGCGCATCCGGGCCGGCGTCCGGCCGTTGCTTTACTTGGCGGCGCCCCGCCCGTAAACTGACTTCAGTATGGCTTCGCGCTCGAACAACATCCGCTACCACCGCGTGAACTGGGAATTCTTCATCACGCCCGGCGTGAAGCTGCTTTTGTTCGCCAACTGCGCGGTTTTTCTGCTGCAGGTTTTTATCTACTACCTGTACAACGATCAAACGCAACACCGCTTTGAGCTGTGGTTCGGGCTGGTGCCGAGCGGCGTGGTTCCGGGACTGCGCATCTGGCAGCCTTTTACCTATCTGTTCCTGCATGACGTCAAGAACATCTGGCACATCGTGGTCAACATGTTCATGCTGTGGTCGTTTGGCCGGGAACTCGAATTGGTCTGGGGACGCAACCGCTTCTTGCGCTACTACTTTCTCACTGGAGTCGGCGCCGGCGTTCTCAACGTGATTGTGCGCACCGTCCCGATGCTGTGGGGCAAACCCGCTTACGACGTCCCCACCATCGGTGCCTCGGGCGCGATTTTCGGCGTTTTGATCGCCTGCGCGATTCTTTTTCCCGATCGTCGCGCCTATCTTTTTCCGATTCCTGTGGCCATCAAAATGAAATGGATTGTCTCGATCATGGCCGCCATCACCTTCCTCGGCACCTTCGGCTTGGGCGATGACAAGGTTTCGCACATCTGCCACCTGGGCGGCATGGTCATTGGCTATCTTTATCTCCGCCGCGACTCCTACCTCTATCGCCTCCGCAACGAAGTCTCCGACTGGAAATTCCAACGCAACCGCAAAAAGTTCGAGGTCTACATCAACAAGCACAAAAACGAACCGCCTTCCCGTCCCGACCGCTGGGTGAACTAATCTCGGGATTCGCCATCCCGGACCAGCCAAATTCGACCAGGTTCACGAAAGCGCGGACTACCTGGGCCTCTACGCAGTCCGGCCGACGACGTGGAACTTCATGAAGTTCGTCGTGCCGCGCACGCCCATGGGTGTCCCGGCCACCACGGCGATGACATCGCCTTTGCGCACCAGCTTCTGCTCGAGCAGCCGCTTTTCGGAAATTTCCGCCAATTGGTCCACTTTGCGCAGGTCCGGAATCGGCAGCGGCCGCACTCCCCAGACGAGCGCCATGCGGCGCCGCGTTTGGGCTTCGGGAGAAAACGCCACGATCGGCAGCAGCGGCCGGTAGCGCGAAATCAAGCGCGCCGTGAAGCCGCTGTGCGTGAACACCACGATCGAGCGCATGTGCAATTCGCGCGAAGCGTGACACACCAGTTCTGCCACGGTTTCCGCCACCTTCAACTGCTCCTGTGTCGCCGGCCGCGCGAAATCCGTGATGCTCTGTTCCGCTTCGCAGATGATGCTGGCCATCATGGCCGCGGCTTCCGCGGGATACTTTCCACTGGCCGTTTCTGCCGAGAGCATCACCGCGTCCGAACCGTCAAAAACCGCGTTGGCCACGTCGGAAGCTTCGGCGCGCGTCGGCCGCGGGTTTTCCGTCATGGACTCGAGCATCTGCGTGGCGGTAATCACAGGCCGCCGGAACTCCCGTGCCCGCGCGATAATCTGCTTTTGCACCACCGGTACGCGCTCCGGACTCATCTCGACACCCAGATCGCCGCGAGCCACCATCACCCCGTCAGACACCCGCAGTATTCCTTCCAGATTGTCTATGGCTTCCGGCTTTTCCAGCTTGGCGATCACCGGCGTGTCTTTCCGCGCGCGGCGAATCAGGCTTTTCGCCAGCAGCACGTCTTCAGGCCGGCGAACGAAACTCACAGCGATGTAGTCGACGCCATGCGCCAAAGCGAACTTCAGATCATCCCGATCCTTTGGCGTCAGTGCCGGAACGCGCAAATGGACTCCCGGCAGGTTGATCCCCTTATGCTCGCCGAGCGCGCCGCCATTCACCACGCGGCAGTTCACATCGCGCCCGCTGACGCGCTCCACGCGCAGTTCGATCAGCCCATCCGACAACAGAATCCGGTCGCCGCGATGCACTTCCCTAGGCAACGCCAGGAAGGTCGTGTTGACCCGCGTCGAGTCGCCGAGGATTTTGGCAGTGGTGATGGTGAACGCCTGGCCCATCCTTAGCTGAACCGGCATTCCGCCGGCCAGTACACCGGTGCGTATCTTCGGTCCCTGCAGATCGGCCAGTATGGCGATCGTTTTCTTGAGCTTTTGCGCCGTAGCGCGCAGCGCCTGTATGCAGTTGAGGTGTTCGGCGTGGCTGCCGTGCGAGAAATTCAGACGCGCCACGTCCATTCCGGCTTCCAGCAATTTTCGCAGGACACGCGGGTCGCGGCTTGCCGGTCCGATGGTGCAGACAATTTTGGAGTGCCGAAAACCCATTCGTCCTGACACCTGTCCGTCCGCTTTTCGAGCGAAGCGAGAAATCGCTGCGAGATCTCGTCTGCGAGCCAGCCCCGCCTAGTGCGAAGCCCCGAACTGGCTCACCAATCTCACCATCAAGTTCACGCCCTTGGCAAAGGCGGCGGCCGGAATGCGCTCGTCGTGGCTGTGCATACCCCGCAACTCTTCGGCCGTCAGCGGAAACGGCACCAGGCCATAGGCCTGCACGTTGTGCAGACGCAGCTGCGCCGAATCCGTCGCCCAGGTGGACTGGAAGGGAAGCACGGGCACGCCGCCAAATTCTTCCGCCGCGGCCTTCACGATGGCCTGATAGAAGTCCGATTCGAGCGAGGAGTCCGGAGCCGCGAGCCCGGCATCCCTTTGCACCTCCAGTTTCACGGCCGGGTCGTTCACGAGCTTATTCAGGTCGGCCAGCAAGGCGGTGATGGTGTTGCCCGGCAGCAAGCGCACGTTCAAGGTCGCGGTCGCTTCCGAGGGAATCACGTTGGGCCTTACGCCGGTGTTCAGCATGGTCGGCGAAATGGTGTCTCGCATCATCGCGTTCCACATCGGATTGGCGTCCGCAAGAACGCGAGTGGCGTGCTCGCCGCGATCCGGCGTTTCGATGGAACGAATCCATTTTGCGACCTCGGGGTCTTCGAGCGGAGCGATACCCTCAAAATAGCGGCGCACGATCGTCGTCAAGTGCACCGGTGCGTTGTAGTTGCCGATCTTCTCCACCGCCGCGGCCAGGTGCGTTATCGGGTTGTCTTTCAGGGGAATCGAGGCGTGGCCCGAAGTCCCCTTGGCCGTGACCGTCACGTTCATCGCGACTTTTTCGGTGGCCTGCACCGCGACGTACTGCACCTTGCCGTTTTTCACGAAGACGTTGCCGCCTTCGTTGATGGAGTACTTGGCTGCGATCTTGTCCCAATACTTTGCAATCAGCGTCTTCATGCTGGCTTCGCCGAAACCTTCTTCGTCGTCGCTAGCTAGGAAAATGACGTCGCGGTTCAGGCGCGCGTTGGTGCGCTTCAAGTACACAAACGCCGCCAGGTTGGCGGCGAGCATTCCCTTGTCGTCGATCGCGCCGCGTCCGTAGATGTAGCCGTTCTTGGGCACCGCTCCGAAAGGATCCACACTCCAGCTCGCGGGCTCCACGCCGACCACGTCCATGTGCGCCACCAGCAGAAGCGCTTTCGAAGGATCGGCAAAACCAGAAGCGTTCAGCCGCGCCACCAGAGCGCTGCGGCCGGGGGCCATCGGCAAAAGCTCGGCTTTGATCCCTTCTTTTTGCAAAATTCCTGCAATATATTTCGCGGCCACTTCTTCATTCCCGGGCGGATTGGTAGTGTTGATTTTGATCAGCTCGCCGAGCCATGTTGCGGCCTCGCGCGCGAGCGCCGAGGTGTCGCCCGGGCCGGCGTTGCTCTGTGCCTGAACCGGCTGGCCGATCCCGGGGACTTGTGCGGGCAGCGTGGGGGCGAGAGCGCTGAGTGTCGTCATAGCCAAGAACCCACAAAAACCCGCGCAAAACACACCATTCCTGATACCTCGCATCCTTTGCACCTTGTTCTCTCCCGCTTTCTCCAGGGCGTTCCTTGCGAGTCGCCGCTCAGCAAACGTTTTGCTTCGAATCTGCTTCATACTAACATGCCACTAGGAAGCGCTCAGTCTCGGCAACCTCTGAGCGTTCCTAAAGTTCCACGGCCGGCCTCTGGCGCATCCGGCCTGAAGCTGCGATGGCACCATTTGGGGGATAGGATGAATCGAACGTTCGCGCACGCGCTTGGTGGTCTGGTTTTAGCGGCAATCTTTTGTTTTGCGGGCGGTCGGCTGGCGCTGGCACAGGCGCCCACCGGGCCCCAATCGGGCGGCCAGGCGCAGCAAACTCCTCCGCCCGGCCAGAATCCACCGCAGCAACAGCCCAAACCGCAGGAAGGCGGGCTCTCGATCGCGGTCGAAGTTCCCGTAGTCACGATGGATGTGGTGGCCACCACGCAGCACGGTGACATCATTACGGGCCTGAAGCGGGATAATTTCCGGCTGCTTGAAGACGGCGTGCCGCAGACAATCACCAACTTCGGACCGAGCGACGCGCCGATCACCATGGTGGTGCTGCTCGAATTCAGCGCGCGCTATGGAGGATATTTTTCCTATGTCGCGAAGTATTGGACCGACGCGCTGTTCCCGCAGCTGAAAAAAGATGACTGGGTCGCGCTGATCACCTTCGACATGAGGCCGAAGCTCGAAGTGGACTTCACGCAGAATAAGGAAGAGGTTCGGCAGGCGGTCTACCATCTGTACTTCCCCGGCTTCAGCGAATCGAACGTCTTTGACGCCCTGCTCGACACCACCGAACGCCTGAAAGACGTGAAGGGTAAAAGGTGCATTCTGTTGATCGCCACCGGCCGCGACACCTTCTCAAAGCACACCTACGACCAGACCATGAAGGCGCTGCGCCAGTCCGACGTGCCGGTGTTCATCGTGGGCATGAGCAAAGCCATTCAGAACATGCGCGACAGGCGTTATCCCATGGCCAGTGATATCGACCTGATGCAGGACGAGAATGAAATGAAGACCTTCGCAAAGCTGACCGGAGGCTTCGCTTGGTTTCCCCAGTTTACCGGGGAAATTCCCGGCATTTTTCAGGATGTGGCGGCGTATCTGCGCAACCAGTACAGCCTGAGCTACAGTCCGACCAACCGCGCGCGCGACGGAAAATTCCGCAAGGTGAAAATTGATCTGGTGGAGCCCGACGGTTCGCCCTTTACCGTGACCGACCAAAAAGGCAAAAAACAGAAATACCAGGTATATGCGCGCGAAGGATATTCGGCTCCCGCCGGCGCCGTGGACTGAGCCGGTCAGACCGATTTCTCGCTTGCGCGCAGAAGGTCAGTATCCGCGGGAGAGCTCAACGCGATTTGAGAGCGGCTTGCCGGCAAACCATTCGTCGAGCAGCCGCAACAGCAATTCCGTTTGCCGCTGCCACAAACGGTCGCTCACTCCGCTGCTATGCGGTGTAAGAAAAAGTTTGGGCGCCTTCCACAGTGCGGAGTCGGCGGGCAACGGCTCGACGGAGGTAACGTCGAGCGCCGCACCGCCGAGATGGCCGCTCCTGAGCGCGGAGACCAGGGCGGCTTCGTCGAGCAACGATCCGCGGCCGATGTTGATCAGCCGCGCGCCGCGTTTGATAAGCGCGATCTGCCCCGCGCCAATCAGATGTTTGGTGTCGGCCGTATCCGGCGCGGCCACTACGATGTAATCGGCGTGAGGCAGAGCCTCGTGCAGCCGCGAGGCCGGCAGAATTCGTTGAGCGTGTGCACTGTCGCCCTGGCCGCTTCGCGTGACTCCCCAGACTCGCATTCCGAAGGCATCTGCTCGCTTCGCGAGCTCACGTCCGATGGAGCCAAACCCGACGACCAGTAGCAGGCTGCCGTTGACTTCCGTCAAGTGCTGCGGCTTGTCCCACAAATCCTGCTGCGCCCACTTGGCCCGATCCTGAAAACGCACGGCGTCGGGAAAATTCCGCGCCAGAGCCAGAATCATTCCCATCGTGTGCTCCGCCATCGGCACGGAAAAGATTCCGCTGGGATTGGTGACAACCACCCCGGAATCGCGCAGCGCCGGGTACATCAGCTGCGAAACGCCGGCCGCGGTCGAGTGAATCCACTCGAGCTCATGCGCGCAGGCAAATTGCTCGGGGCGAAGCGAGGCGCCGACAAAGATACGCGCATCCGGCAGTTCCCGGGGCAGCGTGTCGTAGCCCGGAAGATGCACGACACGCATCTCCGGCCAGCGGTCGACAATGGCCTCGGCCAGCATGGGCTTGGCGGACCACTCGCTGAATGGATGACTGGCGCAGACGATCAGCTTGGTTTCCGCCGGAGCCAGACGCTTGCTTTCGCGCGGATTCATTGCGTTCCGAGGCTAGGAAAGGATTCTCAAATCACTGCCGGACATTTCGGCGGGGCGCTTTTGGCCGAGCACGCCGAGCAGCGTGGGAGCAATGTCCCGAAGCGCGCCGCCGGATTTCAGGCGCAGCTTTTCGTCTTCGCACACCAGAATGAACGGCACCGGGTTGGTGGTGTGGTAGGTGTGCGGGCCGCCGGTGACCGGGTCAATCATGGTTTCGGCGTTGCCGTGATCGGCGGTGATGATCCAGGCGCCGCCGCGCGGCTTGAGCGTCTGGAAAATCGTAGCAAGACCGGCGTCCACCGATTCCACGGCCTTGATCGCGGCTTCGAGCTTGCCGGAGTGGCCAACCATGTCCGCATTGGCGTAGTTCATGATGATGGCGTCGAATTCGCCTTTTTCGATGGCCTTCACCACGGTTTCGGTGATTCCTTGCGCGGACATTTCCGGTTTCAGATCGTAGGTGGCGACTTTGGGAGAAGGAACGAGGATGCGTTCTTCGCCGCTGAACGGCTTTTCGACGCCCCCGTTGAAGAAATAGGTCACGTGCGCGTATTTTTCGGTTTCCGCTGTGCGCAAATTCTTGTAGTTCAGGTCGGCGAAGACCTGCGCGAGGATGTGTTCGAGTTTGTCCGGCTTGATGACGGACTGCAGCCACGGCCAGTTCTTGTCGTACTGCGTCATTGCAACGTAAAAGAGGTTCTTCGGTCGCCCGGGATCGACAAACTTGTCGAAGTCGGGCGCCGCGAGAGCGTAAGTCATCTGGCGAGCGCGGTCTGCGCGGAAGTTGTAGAAGATGATTGCGTCGTCAACGCGGATCATGCCGATTGGCTTTGCGGAAGCGCCGTCGCCAGTAGTGACGACGACCGGCTTGACGAACTCGTCGGTGACGCCCGCTTCATAGCTGGCCTGCAAGGCGGCGACAGGATGGGAGGAGCGCCTCTCGGCTTCACCGTGGACCAGCGCGTTATAGGCAAGCTGCACCCGCTCCCAGCGATTGTCGCGGTCCATCGCGTAGTAGCGGCCGACAACTGTGGCGATTTTGCCGACGCCCAGCTCGCGCATTTTCTGTTGGAGCTGCTCGACGAAAGCGCGGCCGCTGTGCGGAGGGGTGTCGCGGCCATCCATGAAGCAGTGAACAAAGACGTTTTCGACCTTTTGCTGTTTGGCGAGTTCAAGCAGGGCGAAAAGGTGCTGGATGTGGGAGTGGACGCCGCCGTCGCTGAGCAGACCCAGAAAATGAAGCTGGCGTTGGCGGCCGCGTTCCATGGCTTGCTGGAAGAGCGGGACGTTGCCCAACGCCTTGTCGGCAACCAACACGTCGATCTTGGTGATGTCCATGCGGACCACGCGGCCGGCGCCGATATTCATGTGGCCGACTTCGCTGTTGCCCATCTGTCCGTCGGGAAGGCCCACGGCGGGGCCGGAAGTCTCGATCAGCGTGTTGGCATAGTTCTTGATCAGGTGGTCGTATGTGGGCTTGCGCGCGAGCGCAATCGCGTTGCCTCGACTCTCGGCGCGATAGCCCCAGCCGTCGAGCACGGTCAATACCATGGGTTTTGGTCGTTGGGTCATAGCCCATCAGGATAGCATCGGGACGGAAGTTTTCCTTTGGCGTGCTTCGGAGTTGAACGATGCGTGCGGCCCCGGGGCCGCCCACCGGCGCGAAGTCATCAAGCGCGCCCGGGCCGGCACCGGGCTTTCTCGTCGGGCGTCAACCCGAGGCCGGGCACACCCGGAACGAGCTCCTCGCTCATCCGTCAGTTTTTCTTTCCTTAGGCGGCCAGAAACTCGGCGAGCGCAGCCAGGAGACGGTCGACCTCGGCAGCCGTGTTGTAATGGACAAGGCCCACCCGGAGTACTCCGCCCAGGGCTTCGACTCCCACTCGTTCGGTGAAGTTGAGCGCGTAAAAATTTCCGTCCCAGGTGAAGATGCCGCGATCGCCCAGAAACGCGGCCAGTTCGGTCGGCGTGCCCTTCTTGAGACGGAAGGAGACGGTGGAGCAGCGTTCATGGAAGCGCTGCGCATCGGTGATGCCGAAAAAGCGCAGGCCGGGTAGGGCCAGGAGCCCTTCAATGAGCTTCGCGGCCAGCACGCGCTCGTACGCGACGGTCGAACGGTACGCTGCTAGCAGTGCGGCGCGGCGCGTCTTCGCGGAACCGTCAGAACGGCGGCCGAGTTCGGCGAGGTATTCTACGGCGGCCTGAATTCCGGCGATCAGCTCCTGCACTTGTGTGCCGGTCTCCCAACACTCGGGAACCGTGTCCGTCGCGGGGCGGACTTTGTAGGGCTTGAACCTTTCGAGCAGCGGCTTTTTTCCGTACAGCACGCCCATGTGGGGGCCAAAAAACTTGTAGGGCGAGCAGACGAGGAAGTCGCAATCGAGCGCCTTGACGTCAATAGGTCCGTGCGGAGCGTAGTGGACGGCGTCGATGTAAGTGATTGCGCCCGCGGCGTGGGCGAGCCTGGTGATCTCGGCGACCGGATTGATGGTACCAACGATATTGGAGGCGTAGCCGACAGCGACCAGTTTGGTTTTCGAGCATAGCTTGGCTTTCAGGTCGTCGAGGTCCAGCGTGCAGTCGGATTCGCGGATGTCTACTTTGCGGATGACGACGCCTTTTTCCGCGAGCGCCGCCCATGGGGAGAAGTTGGCGTCGTGATCGAGCGTGGTGAGTAGGATTTCATCGCCGGCTTCGAGTTCGCGGCCGACGGCGCGGGAAAGATCGAAGGTAATGGTGGTCATGTTCTGGCCGAACACGACTTCGTCGGGGGTGCAGTTGAACAAGTCGGCCATGGCCGCGCGCGCCGTGGAAATGACTTGGTTGGTGCGCCGGCTGGTCAGGAAAGCGCCATAGGTGTTGCTGTTGGCCTCGAGAAAATAGTTTTGCACGGCGTCGATCACCTGGCGGGGAACCTGCGTACCGGCGGGACCATCCAGAAAAGCGGCAGGCTGGCCGTTGACCTGCAGTTCGAGCGATGGAAATTGTTCGCGGACCCAGGCGATGTCGAAGGACTTGGCGATGGCTTCGTGTTGAGCAGATGCTCCCATTGTTCCTCACAATTGGAGAAGTGGTTAGGCTGAGATCCGTCGGCCGCACCGGCCGGCCTCAGGATGGCGAACGCGAGCGGCTAGAATCTTCGCACAGAGAGCGGCGCGGGAAAAATCGGGCTGCGTGATAGCATCGGAGGACCATGCCAGAAGATAGAGCGATGTCGGAACGAACGCGGGTTGTGCGCGAGCCGCAGCGGGCGGTGTACGACCGCGAGGTGATTAACGCCATCTTGGACGAGGGATTGGTCTGCCACGTGGGTTTTATGGCGGAAGGGCAGACCTATGTCATTCCGACGATGTATGCGCGGGTGGGCGATGCAATCTATTTTCACGGTTCGGCGGCGAGCCGGATGCTGCGCGGTCTGGCCTCGGGCTTGAATGTCTGTGTGACGGTGACGCTCGCGGACGGGCTGGTGCTGGCGCGGTCCGTGTTCAACCATTCGATGAACTACCGGTCCGTGGTGGCGCTCGGAAACGCGGCGCTTGTTGACGAACCGGGTGAAAAGCTGGGGGCGCTGCGTGCGTTTACGGAAAAGATTCTGCCTGGGCGCTGGGGGGATGCGCGGCAGCCCTATCAAAAGGAACTGCAGGCAACGAGTATCCTGCGGCTGCCGCTTGATGAAGTGTCGGCGAAAGTGCGCGCAGGGGGCGTTGAGGATGATGCCGAGGATTATGCGCTGAAGGTGTGGGCGGGAATCATACCGTTGCGGTTGGTTGCGGATAGTCCGGTGCGCGATCAGCAGTGCGATGCTGCGATTCCTGCGCCGGTGTACGGGAGAAAGCTCTCCTCTTCGCCAGTGTCGGCGTGACCAGCCCGCGCCGGGGAGGGAGTACGGCCGCAAAGTTACAAAGCTCGGACGGCGCGGAGAAAGTCTGCCAGCAGGCCGTAGGCCGTGGCTTCGATGCCGGGATTGTGCTCGACGATGGAGAAGCTGAAAACGTCGAGGTCGAAGCGGAGCGCGGAGCTGGTGCCTTCCAGATTGGCGAGCGGATCGCTGGCCAGAAGGAGTTCCGGGCGAACCGAGCATTCGACGCCGGCACCGCGGCGCTCGGCGCGGCAGACCAGTTTATAGCGCATGCCCGCGGCGCGCACACTGCGGATTTTTTCGGCGCTCAAGTCGCGCAAGCCGCTGCGCTGCACCTGATCGAGCCTGACCGGGATGCCCATCAGCACCGTGGTGAGCGCGACGACCTTCACCGCGGCATCCCAGCCGTCGAGGTCGTTCGAAGGATCGGTTTCGGCAACGCCGAGTGCCTGCGCGCGGCGAAGGGCCTCTTCGAACGACAGTCCTTTTTCGACTTCGGTGAGAACCACGTTGGTGGTGGAGTTCAGCACGCCGGAAAAACTGCGCAGTTCGACTGCCGGCAGTCCCGCGGGGAACAAGGAAAAAATGGGCACGCCGTCCATCACGGTGGACTCGCAGAGAAAGCTTTTGCCACGTTCGCGGGCGAGCGACCGGAGTTCAGCGTAGGCGTGAACGACCGGACCTTTGTTGGCGGACACGGCGTGGGCACCGTGCTCGAGCGCGGCCCGGATATGCTCGATTGCCGGCTGGCCGACTTGCGGATCAAGCGAGCTGGTTTCAAAGAAAACGTCGGCGCGGGAGCGATCGAGCCATTCGGCGACGTTCGGCAAGACTTCGAGATTGGTTCGCTGCGGCCAGTGTCCGTTTAACAGCGCCAGCGGATTCAATCCTTCAGGATCGGCAACCCATCCCGCCCGGCGCGTCGCTAGGCCGGCGAGCCGCCAACGAACGTCGTAGCGGCGGCGCAGCTCGGTTTCCTTGGCGATGAGCAGGCGCAACAGCGCGCGGCCGACGTTGCCGAAACCGACCATAGCGAGGTTATAGAGCGGAATGGCGGCCTCGTTCTCGCCGGGCTATTTGCCGACGGCGGCGTCAAGTTGGTGCGCGACAGAAAGAATGTGAGCAGCTTCGCTTTCAAGAACTTTGGCGGTAACGACAATCTGCGCGTCCACATCCTTCCATTGCTTTTGTTCGATGGGCTCGCGGACGGCGGGCAGCGTCTTGGCTTCGTAGCCGGTGTACTGGCCGGGCGCGTCCACGAAATGCTTGAACCACGGGCGGCCGGGAAGACCCTGTTCGAGCGTTAACCGCTGTTCGCTTTGCATGAGGCTCTGGTTCACTTCGGCTAGCGAAGCCTTTGCCAGCGCCGCGCCGCCATTGGCCGCGGCTTTCTCGAGGGCCTTGCGATACTCGGCGGCGGCCCGATTAAGAGCGTCGCTCGAGTTATCGAGCGGCGCGAAATTGAGGAATGGCGGCACGTCCTCCCTCGGCGGCGGCACCGATTTCACGCGCGGATCGGTCATGGCTGCGAACACACCTTCGTCGAGTTCGCGGTTGCGTTCGATGACCTCTTCGCGGGACTTCTGCGCGAGCGCCTTCAGTTCCTTCACGTAGGTCCCGACGGTGTCGGCGAAGTTGGAGTATTCAAACGGCAGGAGCTCCGCATTGGCCAGTCGCATGATGGCCAGGCCTCCGAGCTGGGCCAGCGCCCGCCCGTAAACAAAGTCCCTATCGCTGAAGTGCGTAAACCAGTAAAAGTCGTCGTAAATGGAGTGGTAGATGCCGCCGCCATCCTCGCCGCCAAAGCCAAGGTTCAGAGCGGCGACCCCGTCATGCTGCAGGAAAGCGCCGTAGTCGGAGCCCGAGCCGAGCGCGCCAATCCGCAGGTCCGGTCGCGAACGGGCTTCCTGCCGTTCGGAAGGGTCGTCGGGGCGGCCGATTTGCCGGAGTTGAGCGCGCTTCCAGACCGTGAGCTTGGTCTCCGGGTCCTCGACGTCTCTCGCCACTTCGTTGATGAATCTTTCCAGCGTATGCGAGCCTTCGGCGCCAAAGTAGCCGCGGCCGTTCACGTCGGAATTGATGTAGACCACGGCATGCTGCTTGAGCTCGTCAGAATGCTGCTCGGCCCATTCGGTCGAACCGATGAGTCCGGGCTCCTCGGCGTCCCAGGCGCAGAAGATGATGGTGCGCTTCGGCTTCCAACCTTGCTTCGCGAGTTCGCCCATGGCGCGGGCTTCCTCCAGCACTGCGATCAGACCGGAGATGGGATCCTGCGCGCCGTTCACCCAGGCGTCGTGATGATTGCCGCGAATGATCCACTGATCGGCGGCCGTGGTGCCAGGGATTTTGCCGATGACGTCGTAAATCGTTTTCAGATTCCAGTCGGATTTTACTTTTAGATGGACTTTTGCGGCGCCCGGACCAACGTGGTAAGTGAGGCCAAGTCCGCCGCGCCAGCTGCGGGGCGCAACTTCGCCGGTGACCGCGGCCAGCAGCGGTTCCGCGTCTCCATAAGAAATCGGCAATACCGGAATTTTGGTGATGACCGGAACATCTTTCCGGTCCAGACGCTTGGCGTCCTTGGTGGCGCCAATACCGGGCGTCAACGGATCACCCGGATAGATGGGATCGTCGGCAACACTGCCGCGCTGCACGCCGTCACGCGGGCGCCAGGGCCCGGCGGGAAACGCCTCGCCCGCTTTGAACCCGTCTTCGTTGGGGTCGGAGTAAATGAGGCATCCGACCGCACCGTGTTCGGCGGCGACTTTGGGCTTGATGCCGCGCCAGGAATGGCCGTACTTGGCGATGACGATGGCTCCCTTCACGGAAACGCCCAAACGTGCCAGCTGTTCGTAATCTTCGGGAATCCCGTAGTTGACAAAGACCAGCGGCGCGGTCACATCGCCGTCAATCGAATAAGCGTTGTAGGTTGGAAGCTGTTCGCTCTGCTGATTGGAGGTCGGATCCTCCCTGACCACGGGTTCCTGAAGTTTGGCGGCGAACTTGGGACCGCCCTCGACCAATTCAACGGCACGCTCCTCGGGGGTCGGGAAAAGCACGTCGAAGGTTTCGATGTGCGCGTCCAGCCCGAACTCCTTGAATTTCCCGAGCAGCCATTCGGCGTTGTCCTTGTCGTAAGGCGTACCGACGTTGTGCGGTCGCGCCGCAAGGCGCTGCATGTAGTCGCGCATCAGCCGCGGACTGGGGATGGCCTTGAACTTTTCTTCCCATTGGCGCTCGGCGCGCGAGGCATCGGCCGAAAAGCCGGTGAGGGTCGGCTCATCGGCGGTGGTAACACTTTTGGCAAGAGAAAGGAGCGAACCGGCTACGACAGCAACAATCAAGAAGCGGCGCATGATCACATTGTCCCCCTGAAGCGAACAGGTATTTTGCACGAAGCACGGGGAATGCAAAAGGGCGGAAGCTTGGAAAACCGCTCGCTTAGGACTTCTTGTGCGTGGTGTTCAGAATTTCGTCGGGGATGCGCAGGCGTTCGACCGGCAGGTCGTTCACGATGTGCGACTCAATGATTTCGTCGACGTCCGCGGTCTGAACGCCGCCGTAGAATACCCCCTCGGGATAGACCGCGACGGTCGGACCGAGCTCGCACTGGTCGAGGCAGCCGGACTTGTTGGCGCGAACCAGTTTGATACCCCGCTCGGCGAGCTTAACCTTGAACAAGCGCTGCAGTTCGCCGCGACCAGTCGGATCGCAGCAGCCGCGTGGGTGCCCGGGTTCGCGCTGGTTCATGCAAATGAAGATGTGCTTGGTGAATTTCGGCATGGCGGGAAAGATTATCGCCCCGGACGGTCTGAGGGTGAATCGGGGACTTGCGGCCGGCCCGACGGCTCATGCGTGGCGGGCCATTCGTGAATCTCGTGATCGGGGATGCGGCCGGCGCGCACGTCTTCCTCGAACCATTTCTGGCCCAATGCCGCCATCTGCTTGAGCACCGGCTCCATTTCCGCCATGCGATGGGTCAGCCCGTAGGTGACAGCCGGCGGAATGGTCGGCTCATAATTCCGAAACACAAAGCCGCGCTCTTCGAGGTGTTTAAGCCGCTCGGCCAGGACGCGTGCCGAGATGCCTTCTACCTTCCGTCGCAAGGCGCCAAACCGGGTCGGGCCGTCATTTCCAAGCACCCACAGAATCTGCATGATCCATGGCTTGGCGAGTGTCTCGAGTAAGCAGTTGACAGCACAAGGGATAGGGGCCTCGCCGCAGGCAGGCGCCTTCCGCTTCCCGCCGACAGCTGGTTTCATAGCCATAAGCTGGTTATTTTAAAGTGCCTACTTCCATATTTCTAGTAGTTATTTATTGTAACTAAAAGCGTGCTTGCACATCAGACGGGATAGCCGCTGTTTGGAGGTACCAGATGAAGCTTTTACAAGTCGACGCCAGCCCGAGACGAGACTCGGTCTCGCGGGAACTTACCGCCCACTTCGTTCGGAAGTGGAAGAAACAATTTCCGGAAGGCCAGGTCACTCACCGCGATCTGGCGAAGGCTTCGATTCCGCTGATCAACCATCATTGGATCGAGGGAGCGTTTTCCAATCCGCAACAGCATAGCGATGAGCACCGCGCCGCGCTGCAATTCTCCGACGCGGTCATAGCAGAGGCAGAAGACGCGGACGTTATCGTCATCGGCGACCCGATGCACAACTTCTCCGTTTCGGGACGGCTGAAGGCCTGGCTGGATCAGCTGGTGCGCGCCGGCAAGACCTTTTCCTACGGCGAATCGGGACCCCAAGGCCTGCTGTCGGGCAAGAAGGTCTTTGTGTTGACGTCGCGCGGAGGTGCTTACACGCCCGGCACACCCTTGGCGGAATTTGATTTTCAGGAGCCTTATCTGAGGCGCCTGCTTGCCTTCGTTGGGTTGACGGATGTGACCTTCATTCACGCCGAGAACCAGGGCAAGCCGGCTCTGGCGGCCGCAGCGAAAGCCGCCGCGATCGAGAGGATCGAAGCGGCGCTCAGCTAACTTAGGCGAGCGCATCGCTACAAATCGGGGCGCGTCTGCGCTCTCATCGTACGTGGGCTGAACTCCACCCGGAACGACAGCGAGTTGCTGCGGCCCGGCAGTTCCTTCTTCGCGTTGGCGCGGCAGTGGAAGATGACCCGCTCGGAGTCCGCATCGATGGCCGGCACGCCGTTCACCAGGCGGGGAAAGTGAAATTCGCTGCGCAGAGTCTCGGCGTCGGTCTGGTCCACGTAGTTTACCGACGTAAAGTCCAAGCTACCGCCATTTTCCAGTTCCAGGAAAACAGAATCGTGCAAATCGCCCTGGGCGCCGCGCAGGATGCGAAGCGGCTCGTCGCCTTCGACGGCTAGAACATAGTCGGGCGACTCCGCCGTGTCTATTTTTTCCTTGCCCACGGCTCCCGCGCGGGCAGCAAGCAGCTTGCTCTCAGCGAGCCGAATCGTACGCGACGACCACCACAAAACGGTTACCGCCGGTAGCGGATGGCCTCGAGAAACAGCGATGCCGCGCACCACTTCGCCTGGCGCCTGACTAGAGGCGTCGGTGATCGCGCCTGATTGCGGCTCGATGCGCCGCTGCCTGTAGTCGGCTTCGAGCGAGAACTTTGCCGGACTCCATGGCGAATCTCGCAGGATGCGGAATACGTCGGCCTCGGACCACTGTTCGGGCGGCTTGTCCCAAGGCAGGGGAGCGGCGAGTGCGACCAAGGAAGAGAACAACGCAGCAAGAAGGAGTCGACGAAGCATGGCTGGACCCGCGCTTATCCTAGTGCAAGTGGATGCATCGCGGCCAGAAAGAGTTGGCGGGTCCTGTCAAGGTTCGCGGCTTATCTTGACTGGCGACGCGCCGCGGTCAGAATGCTTGCATGAACTCCACCCTGAATAGCCGTATCGCGATGATCCGCCTGCCCGAAAGTGACGGGCGAGAGATTCGCCTCGGTTCACTATGGTTACAGGAGCCGGCGGTCATCGTCTTTCTGCGGCACTACGGTTGAATTTTCTGCCGCGAACACGTCGCGCAGTTGCGCGCGAACCAACAGGCATTTCAAGAACGCGGAGCTGGCCTGGCCGCGGTCGGGCTTGGCGATCGCGCCTATGCCCGCGCCTTCCGCGACGAAACCGGAATCAGCTTTCCGCTGCTGGTGGACGAAAAACGCGAAGCCTACCAGGCGCTGGAGCTGGGAAACGCGAGCCTGTTCCACCTGCTGCGCAAGGACAATGCCCGGGCGCGCGCACTCGCCAAGGCCGCCGGGCATACGCAGCACCCATTGGGAAAAAATCCGTTTCAACTTGGCGGGAGTTTCGTTTTCGGGCCAGGTGACATGGACCGCTTTGCGCATTTTAGCAAAACCTTCGGAGACATCGCCTCGATCGAAGCGCTGCTCCGCGCCTTGCCCTGAGCCACGCGGTCCTAGGGTTTCTTGGTAAGTGCGCCGTCTTGGAAAGGATCGGGCGTCGCGACAAATTCGATCGGCGCTTCGCTCACCATGGTCTTAAGCCAGCGAACACATTCCTCGGCCCCGGACTGTTCCGACGGCACGTGGCTCAGCACGATGAGCGCCTTGGGGCGTCCCTGGCTGACGGCGTCGGCGACATATTCCACGGTTTCCCATTCGCGCGTCTCGCCCACCAACAAGACCTGCAAGTCCGGCATCTCCAACGCCGCAATTTCCTGTTTGGCCCCGCCGAAGCCCGGACTGAGCCCCACTCGTGTCACTTTCATCCCGCGGTCGCCGACAACTCTCACCGCGGCCGCTCCGAATTTCTGTTTCACTTCATCGGCCAGTTTCTGAACCGAGGTCTCGGGCAGCGTGAACAAGTACTGGTTTGCGGGATCGCGGTATTGCTCCCAGCCGAGTCTGCGCGCATTCCCCTGCTCTACCTGATCGAACTGCATGCGATGCTGGTGATCGTGAAAGCGCCAAATCACCAGATGATGCTGTTCGATAAATCTGCGCTTTTCCGCCAACACCGGATCCTGCTCGCCCTGCGGGACCGTCTCGGCCTTGTCCTGATCGTCAAAGAAGGTCGGCTCATGCGTGATGATCAGGTTTTGGCCGTTGGCCGCGGCGTGTTCGAGGACGTTCATGGTGGCCATCATCGTGACGGCAATGCCGGTTACCGGAGTCCGCGGATCGCCCGCCTTGAACGTGTCCCGCGTCTGCGCCATCCACGCTATTCCGACATGAGCTTTGATGCGGTCTACGACTTCCTGTGCGGTTAAGGGTTTGCCGGCCGCGGACGCATTTGCCGCGGTCTGCGCAAGCGATGGCGCAGCTAGATTCATCCCCACAAGAACCAGGACGGCGGTTTTCATCGTTCACTCCCCGCTGCTTCGTCGATTTCCCAGCTCGAAACGGCGTAAATGTTTGGACATGTGAATGAAATGGCAGGGTATCTTGAGCGGGATCTCCGCCGGCATGGGCGCCGTCCCGGTTATGTGGTAGCCCAGATGCTCGTACATCGGGACCAGATCGGCGCGAGCACTGATGGTGCGCAGATCGGCCGCCTGGCAACCGGCGCCCACCAGATACTCTTCGGCGAGCTGCATCAGGCGCTTTCCTAGGCCCCGGCCCTGCAACGCCGGACGCAGGGAAAGCAGTCCCAGGTAACCCCGGCTGCCGCGCACTTCTGCATATACACAACCGGCAAGCCCCTCGTCGTCTTCGAGGAGGAGAAACTTGCCCCTGCTAAACAGCGGCTGCAGCTTTTCCGCGTTGATGCGGTCGCCTTCGATCGCGATCTGCTCGGGCCGAAAGGCAACATTGATCAGCGCGACGAGCGCGCTACTGTCCGCGGGCCCGCCGAACCGTTCACGAAATGCCGACATCGCCCTCGCGCCGGACATTCGCGAGCTCAGGCGAAGATGGCTTTGCCCGGAAAGCGGGCGGCGCTGCCGAGTTCTTCTTCAATGCGCAGCAATTGGTTGTATTTTGCGATGCGGTCGGTGCGCGAAGCCGAGCCGGTCTTGATTTGACCGGCGCCCGTCGCAACCGCCAAGTCCGCGATAAACGTATCTTCGGTCTCGCCCGAGCGGTGCGAAATGATGGAGTTGTAGCCGGCCTTGCGCGCCAGTTCAATGGCGTCAATCGTCTCCGTGACGCTGCCGATCTGATTCAGCTTGATTAGAATCGCGTTGGCGATGCCGTCGTTGATGCCGCGCGAGAGGCGCTCGGTGTTGGTGACAAACAAGTCGTCGCCAACCAGCTGAATTCTCTTTTTCGAAGACCTGGCGCCGACCGATTGGGTGAGCGATTTCCAACCCGCCCAATCGTCCTCGGCCATGCCGTCTTCGATCGACACGATGGGATATTTCCCGGTCCAGCCCGTCCAGTAAGCGGCCATCTGATCCGAAGAGTGCTCGCTCTTATCGGACTTCTTGAAAACATACTTCCCGCTGGCGCGGTCGTAAAACTCGCTGGATGCCGGATCGAGCGCGATGCTCACCTGTTCGCCAGGTTTGTATCCGGCTGCGCCAATGGCTTCGACCACGATCTGGATAGCCTCTTCGTTGGACTTGCAGCTGGGAGCGAAACCGCCCTCGTCGCCGACCGCCGTGTTGTAGCCGCGCTTTTTCAACGACGCTTTGAGTGCGTGGAAAATTTCAACGCCCCAACGCAAGGCCTCGGAGAAGCTGGGCGCGCCGCAGGGCATAACCATGAATTCCTGAAAATCAACCGAACTATCGGCGTGGGCTCCGCCGTTGAGGATGTTCATCATCGGCACGGGCAACAGGTTCGCGCTGCGGTCGCTTGAATACCTCGACAGATATTTGTAGAGCGGCTGCTTGCTTGCGGCCGCCGCGGCGCGCGCGCCGGCCATGGAGACGGCCAGAATCGCGTTCGCGCCCAGGCGCGCCTTGCTCGCCGTATTGTCGAGCATGATCATCTTGTGATCGAGCCCGCGCTGGTCGGCCGCGTCCCATCCTGCAACAGCCTTGGCAATTTCGCCGTTCACATTGGCAACCGCCTTCAGCACGCCCTTGCCCAAATACTTGCTCTTGTCCCCGTCACGAAGCTCCAGCGCCTCATGCTCACCGGTCGAAGCCCCGCTCGGCACCGCTCCGCGACCGAACGCTCCGCCTTCCAAAATCACGTCCGCCTCGACGGTCGGATTTCCGCGCGAGTCCAGCACCTGTCGGGCGTGCACTTTCGCAATCTTCGTGGACATTTCTAGTGGTCTCCTCAGCTCACTGCGAACCCCATATTGTACAGGAAGATTTAATCCGCCCCGCGGCTGCGCGGCGACATATAATTCGCCGGAGCAGGATGCTTCGACGGGAGGAACCATGACTTCTTCGGCTACCGCGCCCGCTTCCCTGGTAATTCGCCGGGCTGCGGCCGCTGACGTCGATGCCTGCGCCCACATCTGCTACCAGGCTTTCACCACCATCAATGCCGAGCACAACTTTCCACCCGACTTCCCATCGCGCGATGTAGCCAGACACGTCATCTCCTGGATGTTCCTTCATCCCAAGTTTTTCTGCGTGGTGGCCGAGCAGAACGGCAAAGTCGTCGGCAGCAACTGCCTCGACGAACGCGACTCGATTGCCGGTGTGGGGCCCATCACCGTCGATCCTTTGGCACAAAACGGGGGCGCGGGTCGCGGGCTGATGGCCGCCGTGATGGAACGCGCAGCCGGGAAAAACTTCGCCGGCGTTCGTTTGGTTCAAGCGGCGTTTCACAACCGCTCCTTGTCGCTCTACGCCAAGCTTGGCTTCGATATTCGCGAGCCGCTGGTCGTGCTGCAAGGAACCGCCATCCGCAAGATTCCCGCCGGATACTCGGTGCGCCCCGCAAAATCATCGGACCTCGACCCCTGCGCTGCGCTTTGCCTTCGCGTGCACGGCCACCATCGCTCCGGCGAAATGTCCGACGCGATTGACCAGGGGACGGCCGTGGTGGCCGAACACGACGGGCGGCTCACCGCCTATGCTTCCATCGTTGGCTTTTTCGGCCATGCGGTCGCGGAAAACAACCAGGGTTTGCAGGCGTTGATCGGAGCCGCAAGCGAGTTTGCCGGGCCGGGCTTTCTTCTGCCGACGCGCAACTCGCAGCTCTTCCGCTGGTGCCTCCATCACGGGTTACGGGTGGTGGAGCCGATGACGTTGATGAGCCTGGGGTTGTACAACGAACCGGCTGGAGCCTTTCTGCCGTCTATTAGTTTCTAAACGGCCGCGGGCGCCCCCACTCTGCTTTCAAAGTCCCTTCAATCGCCCTCTTTCGCGCGCGACGCGAAGGAACTAAACGCGTGCCCCACCAGGCTGTGCACCTTGCCTCCCCCGCCGCTGGCTCCGTTTGCGGGATCGTGTGCAGGCAAGTTCGGGGTGAGCTTCCGAATCAGGAATTCCTGCAAGACATTGGCTGCAGCCGTTGCGCCGATTCCGACCAAAGCGTTCTGAAATACGAGGTCGGCGCCGCGGTCTTTCGGCGGATAGTAAGCATTCGAAATGCCGGCGGCGGCGACCGCGCCGAGCAAGCCTGAATAATTCGCTTGCCAGTGGCCGTTGTCTCCTTTGCAGATGACGGAATTGGCTATCGCATACATCAACCGCGATCTCTTACTGCCTATTCCTTTATAGAAATAGCGCGGATCCTGCTTGAAGAGCGAGGGCAGAATCGCGCTTCCGATCATCGTAGCGATGGCATCATCGGCGTAAGCCGCGCCGTAACGCTTCGCGTATCCGTCCGCGCCCTGCCCGTACCCGCTGAAATCGTTGCGTGCCTGCTGAATGCCCGCAACAACAGCCGTAATTCCAAAAGTAACCGGATGCACGGTCGACTTCCATGCCAGCTGAAATTTCTGCCGCGGATTGAGCGCCACGGCGTCGGGAATGTAGGTCACGTAGTAGTTGGGGATGAAGCCCAGCGCCTTTTGTTTCTCCTCTTCCTTGAGCTGCTCTTCGGCAATCACTTGCGGAGGCACGACCTTCACCTCCGTATTCACTGTCGCCAGCGCCAGCGTGATTTGCGGAACCTGCAAAGCCTGGCTGGGCGGCAGGTTGCCGGCAAAATTCTGGGTCGCAAAACCATCGGCCGTGATGGTCAGGTTGACCGGGCCCGGCTGCGCGTTCGCGAACAGAAAGCGCCCGTCGTTGTCGGTGAGCACCTGCTGGCTACCCGCCGGATCGGTGCCGGTCAGTTTGATGGTGGCTCCCGCCACTCCAACGCCGGTCGGATCGACGACCCTGCCCGAAATTGTGGCATCCCCGTGCGGCGTAGCCGCCTGCGCCGGAGACACATCCTGTCCCGCACTCCTTGCCGCGCCCAACGCCATGCACAATACCCATAATCCCAGTGCCCGACCTGCGGATCTCACGTTTCTGGCCCCCCTCAGTCTGGTGATCTGGGCTCGGTTCATGCCTACCATGATAACAGCGGGCTCGGCTTTTTCTCCTTGGATGCGGCTTCCTGGCTAGGAGGACGCCATCACCAGCGCTCGGCATCGATAAATTTCCGTTAACGCGTGCTATGCTGCCGCCCCATGAAGCTCGGTCGCCTGCCTTCGCTCGCATTCCTGTCTGCAATCGTTGCGCTGCCCCTTGCCGCTCGCGTCACGCGAGTTGAAATCACATCGCACGATGATGTCCAGCGGGGCGAGCCATTCGGGGATGCGGGATCCTACGAGCGGCTCACCGGCCGAATCTATTTCTCGGTTGCCGCAGCAAACCCGCACAACCGGCGCATCGTGGACATCGCCAATGCCGTCAATCTGAAGGACGGGGAAGTTGAGTTTTCCGCCGACTTTATCGCCGTCCGCCCCAAGGAGCCGCAAAAGGGCAACGGTTCCCTGCTTCTCGAGATTCCCAACCGTGGCCGCAGCCGGATCATTTCCTTGGTCGATGGCGGCGACTGGGACCTTGCAAATGATGCCGGTGACGGCTGGCTGCTCCGTCACGGCTTCACCATCGTGTCGCTCGGCTGGCAATGGGATGCGGAGGGGCCGGCCGCGCTCAAGCTCCACGTGCCCATTGCCAAGGAAAACGGAAAAACCATCACCGGTCTGCTGCGCGGCGACCTGACGCCCTCCAGGCAGATGGAGGAAATTCCCCTGGGGCATCTGATTACCGGCTCCATCGGCGGCTCGGAGTATCCGGTCGCCAACCCGAACGATCCCCGTAATGCTCTTACGGTGCGCGATTCACGCGAGGGGAAACGCACAACCATTCCGCGCTCGCAATGGCAATTCGCGCACACCGAGAACGGCAAGCTCGTTCCGAGCGACCGCCATATCCACCTGCAAGGCGGCTTCCGGGCGGGCAAAGTCTATGAATATATCTATGTGGTTCAGGACCCGGCCGTCGCAGGACTCGGCTTCGCGGCCATTCGCGATTTCGCGGCCTACGCGAAACTCGACCGCGGCGCGGTTGCGCCGACGCAGCGCGTTTACGGCGAAGGTATCTCGCAGAACGGCCGCTTCCTGCGCGATTTTCTGTATCAGGGCTTCAACGCCGACGAAGAAGGCCGCATGGCGCTCGACGGCGTGCTCGCTCACGTCGCGGGAGCCGGCCGCGGCAGCTTCAATTACCGCTTCGCACAGCCTTCGCGCGACGCGCAGCCGACTTCCTCCGTCCATTTCCCCACCGATATTTTCCCGTTCACCGATCTGCCCGAGAAGGACCCGGTGACCAAGGAATCGGGTGGGTTGCTGGACCTCGCCAAAGCCCAAAAGGTAGTGCCGAAGATTTTCTATTCCAACACTTCCTATGAATACTGGGGGCGCGCCGCCGCGCTCATCCACACCATCCCCGATGGAAAGCGCGACGTGCCGGTCCCTGAAAACGTCAGAATCTACCATTTCACCGGGCTGCAGCACTTCACCGGCCCCTTTCCGCCGCAGAAGGGCCGGGACGATCTCCTCGGCCAGCAACCGCAGTCCCCGGCACCCGTGAAGTATTTCTGGCGCGCCATGATCGCCAACATGGACGCCTGGGTTCGCAGCAATACGCCGCCCCCGCCCAGCAGCTACCCGAAGATCTCCGACGGTACGCTCGTGCCCCTGGGGAGCTACGCGTTCCCTGAAATTCCCGGCGTGAACCAGCCGCGCGAAGCAACAACGGGCTATCGGCTCGATTTCGGCCCGAACTGGCATCAGGGAATTTTGCAGATTGAGCCGCCAAAGGTCGGCCCGCTTTACCCGGCGCTGGTGCCCCAGGTGGACGCGGACGGCAACGAGCGCGACGGCGTACGCCTGCCGGAAATCTCCGTTCCGCTCGCTACCTACGCCAGTTGGAATTTGCGCGACCCGTCGATCGGAGCACCAAAGGAACGGGTCGCGTTCGAACTGTCCTATTTGCCGTTCCCAAAAACCGCAGCCGACCGAAAGAAATCGGGCGATCCGCGCCGGTCGGTCGCCGAACGCTATGCCAGCCGCGAAGCATACACTCTGCGTTACAGGGAAGCTCTGGATGCCTTGATAGGGCAACGCTGGATTCTCGCCGAAGACCGCGCCGCTCTTCTCCGTCGCGGCGAGCAGGAATGGAGCGAAGCCGCAAAGTAGCTGGCCGGATCTGGAGAATCTGCCTTCACGGCAAAACTCCGGTCCGAGCATCGCGGCATTTGTCGTCGGGCGCGAGCGCGTCCGCTGCGCGGACCGAGATCAGCTGCCGGTTCTAGCAACTCCCGGACCTTGCCGCCCGCCCCGGCACCACGTCCACCTGCAACGCCGGATCGGCTGCGCGTATGTGCGTCGTCGGCAATCCGAGTTCTGCGCGCACCAGGTTCGCGCCCTGGGCAATCGCGCTCGCTTTGTAAAATGCAATCTCCCGATTGCAGCCCTGGCGGCCAAACCCGCAGTCGTTTGAAACCACCAGTTTCTCCGCCGGAATGTACTTCAGCGCTTTGCGGATTTCCGCCGCCACATCCTCCGGACGGTCGGCCTGCAGCTGCCGGTGGCTCACCGCGCCGATCGCAATCTTTTTCCGCAAATCATTCTTGAACGGCAAAAACAGCTCCAAATCCTTCTGTCCGCGGTCTTTCATCTCGAGCGTCCACACATCTCCGCGCACCCGTTCCAGATAGATTTCAATCGAGTTCGCGTAGCTCGTATCCTCCATCACCCGCTGCATATTGGGATTGCCCCAGCAGGTGTGAATCCACAGTTCCACGTCTTCGAGTCCCTCGACCTCGCGGTTGAACGCGTCAATCATGAATTTCACTTCGTCATGATTCTTGCCAAAGGTATTGGCCATGAAGTGGAACGTCGGCTCCTCAATCTGTATGCACCGGCAACCCGCGTCGCGCAGCGCCAGCAGCTCCTTGTTCATGGCCTCGGCCATGTCCCAAATCACCTGCCGCTTGTCCTTGTATTTCGGGGTGTGAATATCCAAAAACAGCGCCATCACCTGCGAACAGCAGGTGCCAAATTTCACCGGCTTCTGCGCACGCGCCTGCGCCAGCCGCCAGATTTTGGCGTAGTCGAGCGGCCGGTGTTCGATCCTGTCGACCACCTGCGGCCACCGCCATCCGGTGTAGATCTCATTCAACAAGGTGCCCGCCGGATAGTGCAGCCACGGCGCCGTCGTCTCCTCGGGCTGCAGATGGTCGCCCGAAAATCCCGCCCAGCGCTGCAGCGGATAGTGATGCCACGCCCGCCCGGCCAGGTCCTCGTCCACGTGGAAGTCGCCGTGGCTCAAAATATCCAGTCCAGCCCGCTCCTGGTCGCCAACTACCACCGTCAGCGCGTCTAAAAACTTCTCGCGGAACCGCACATCCAGCATGCAAGTGTCGAGCGGCTTGCCCCACATGCACACATCAAACCAGCGCGGCCGCGGAAACGACCCCGTGGTGGTACTCGGCAAAATCAAGTCCTTCGTTGCCGTTAACATTTATTCCCCCAGGCTTTGCAATTTTCCAACCCTTGATGAGGACGGCAGCATGCAGTTGCAGCCTCGCCTTGCGTCCTGTCCTTAGATACGGGCGGCGCGACAAGCCTTGCCGTCACACCAATTCCGGCTCCTCGATCAACGACTCCTGTCGCACCACCACCACAATCCCCGACTCCGTCACGTGATAGCGACGCTTGTCGGCCTCGAGGTTGTAGCCGATTTCCGTGTGCTCCGGGAGATTTACATGCCGGTCGATGATCGCCCGGCGAATCTTCGAGTGCCGCCCGACGTTCACGTGGTTGTACAAGATGCTCTCGCTCACCTCGCAATAGCTGTTCACGCGCACGTTGTTCCCCACCACGCAGCGATTCACTCGCCCGCCTGAAATTACCGAACCGCCCGCCACGATCGAGTCCACCGCCACGCCCATGCGGTCGGGATCGGCAAACACAAACTTCGCCGGCGGATATTGGTGCTGCCAGGTACGCAGCGGCCAGCCGTGGTCGTACAAATTGAAGACCGGCGAAACGCTGACCAGGTCCATGTTCGCTTCGTAATACGCGTCGAGCGTCCCCACGTCGCGCCAATAAAGCGATTCGCTGCTGTTTTCATCCACGAAGTTGTAGGCGAACACGCGGTGCTTCGAGATCATGCGCGGCAGAATGTCCTTCCCGAAGTCGTGGTGCGACTTCGGATCTTCCGAGTCTGCCAGCAGCACCGGAATCAGCAGCTGGGTGGTGAAAATGTAGATTCCCATCGAAGCATTGCAGCGCCCGGGATTGTGCGGCGACTCTTTCGGCTGTGCCGGCTTCTCCTCGAAGCCCACGATGCGCCAATTCTTATCCACCTCGATCACGCCAAACTGTTTTGCCGCTTCCTTGGTCGGAATCTGGATGGTCCCGACCGTCACCTCCGCGCCCGAGTCCAGATGCTGTTCTAGCATCTTCGCGTAGTTCATCTTGTAGATGTGATCGCCGGAAAGTATGAACACGTGCTTCGACCGCTCGCTGCCAATCGAGTAGATGTTCTGGTACACCGCATCCGCCGTGCCTTGGTACCACTCCTTCGATACGCGCATCTGCGGTGGCAGAATTTCGATGTATTCGCCGAGCCCGGCCAGCGACGACCAGCCCGCACGCACGTGCCTTGTCAGACTCAGCGCCTTGTACTGGGTTAGCACAAAAACGCGCCGCAGCCCCGAGTTCACGCAGTTCGACAGGGTAATATCGATGATGCGGTAGACCGCGCCAAACGGCACCGCCGGCTTGGCCCGGTCCCGCGTCAACGGCCACAACCGCTCTCCCTGGCCCCCAGCCAGCAGCACCACAATGGCGTCCCGCATGTCCTCTATGGTCGTGGCAGCCATTCGTGCTCACCTCGCCTTTCACCGGGCCGCGCCATTCTCTAGCAAGCCCCTGCCGTTTTCAAGACAGGTCATTGCGCGAGCGGGCGGCCGTCGGACCCGCCCCTGATCCCAGGCGCCCTGTAACAAAGACTACTTGACACTTCACGTCAAATTGACTAAAAGGGTCGCCATAGATCGGCCTTCACAAGGGTGCACAACGTTTAAAAACCAGGCCTGCATGAGCGCAGCGCGCCTCGCGTCGCGGGGTATGTCGTAAAAACCCTGACCGACACTCGGCACAGCGTGCGTAGGCGTGCGATACTATTAGCGGTGGAAACCGGCATACCACCGAGTTTCCGTACGTTCCAATCCGAACCGGATTGGGGGTGAAGGTTAAGTGGCTGAAGTCATAATTCAGGAGAGCGAGTCTCTGGAAAACGCACTGCGCCGATTCAAGCGCAAAGTGCAACAGGAAGACATCATCAAGGAAATCAAGAAGCATAGCTTTTACATGAAGCCCGGCGAGAAGCGTCGGGCCAAGGAAGCGCTTTCGCGGAAGCGTCTGCGCAAAAAGCAGCGTCGCGAACAGGATTAACCTCCGGGGCGGCTCGCTCTCCCTAGCCGCCCGTTCGCTTTTGCTGCTTGGCGCGCTCCGCTCCGTGATTCAGGCCCCGGTCAGGTAGTGAACGGTTGTTCTGAAGTAGCAGAGTAGCGCTCGTAGGCCCAGGAGCCCCAGCCCGGTTCCCCGGTTGGCAGCGTTCAGGGTCTCAGGTCCGACCAAACTCGTTGTATCGGGCCCGCTATAGGGGTTGGTCACCTGAGATTGCCTTTAGCGCGCTTTGAAAAAAGCGTGACCTGAACCTATTAGGTTTCTGCGGTTTGTCTAGGTCCTTCGTGCAAAGTCTGCGCGTTCCCACCAATTCGGGGTCCAGGGGGGAACGCTTCCATGGAATATCACGACAAGGTCCTGAAGTGCGCAGAGTGCGGCGCCGAATTTGTGTTCACTGCCGGCGAGCAGATGTTTTTCGCCGACAAGGGATTCAAGAACGAGCCCAAACGCTGCAAATCCTGTAAGGCCAAGCGCGCCGAATCGATAGGCGGATCTTCAACGCCGGTTCGCGCGGAAACCAAGACCAGCTGCTCGCAGTGCGGCAAGGAGACCACCGTCCCCTTCCGCCCAACGCAGGGACGCCCGGTCTTTTGCCGCGAGTGCTTCCAGCAGCGCCGTGCCATGGGCGCCGCTTAGCTGCGCCTTGGTGTTTCGCTTTCGGAGTTTTCCGGGCCGCGATCATTTCTACGCGTCGGTGGCGCAAGTCTTGTTCGTCTTCTTATCGCTTTATTTCCGGTCGCAGTGAATCTTGGGCGCCCTTCTTGGACGCCCATTTCTCTTTTTCGCCTTGGCCGTGCCGCAGACCTCCTGGACCGGCGCGCTCAAACCGGACCTCGGGCGCCGGTACGCGGCGGTTATAGCAACGTCGGTCCGACAAGTTCGGCGCGCCGGACTTTCGTGCATCCGCGAAAACGCGGGCCAATCGTTTTTCCGCCGATTCGAGCAATGCCGCGCTGCACAAAGACGCGGCCGCTGGGGTATGATACCCGCGACGTCTCCAGTTCCAGCGCCCGCCTTTTCCTACCGAAGGCTGGCGACAGTCGAAGCCAACCACCCGGAGGGCCAGCTATGGCTCACCGCTTCACCATCGGCGTCGAGGAAGAATTTCAGATCATCGATCCCGCCACGTGTGATTTGCGTTCTCACGTGATGCAAATCATCAATGAGATCTCTCCGTCCATTCTGGAACAAGTGAAAAGCGAGATGCACCAGTCGATCGTGGAGACGGGAACGCGGATCTGCGAGAATGTGGGCGAACTGCGCATCGAAATGCACCGCACGCGCGGTGAACTGATCGCCGCAGCGGAACGCGCGGGTCTGCAGGTGGCCGCGGCGGGCACGCATCCTTTCGCCAGCTGGATCGAGCAGGTCATTTCCCCGGGCGAACGCTACGAAAACATCGTCGAAGAGTTGCAGCAGCTGGCCCGCTCTCTGCTGATTTTCGGAATGCACATCCATGTGGCCATGCCGGACAAGCAGACCACCATCGACATGATGAACATGGTGCGCTACTTCTTGCCGCACCTGCTGTCGCTTTCCACCAGTTCGCCTTTTTGGATGGGCCGCAACACCGGACTGAAATCCTTTCGCACCACGGTGTTCCGTCGCTTTCCGCGCACCGGCGTGCCGGAACTCTTCGAATCGTGGAGCGCCTACGAGAATTTTGTAAATCTTCTCGTTCGTCTGAATTGCATTGATAACGGCAAGAAGATCTGGTGGGACGTGCGTCCGCATCCGACGTTTGGCACGCTGGAATTCAGAATGTGCGACTGTACCACCAAGGTGGAAGAAGCCTGCGCCATCGCCGCCTTGACGCAGGCCATCATAGTCAAGCTGCATCGCCTTTATACGTCGAATCAGAGCTGGCGCATCTATCGTCGCGCGCTGATTGAAGAAAACAAATGGCGCGCCGCGCGTTACGGGATCGAAGGAAAGCTGATCGACTTCGGCAAGGAAGCGGAGGTGCCGATGAAGACGCTGATACCCGAGCTCATGGAGCTGGTGGACGACGTGGTCGATGATCTGGGCAGTCGCAGCGCAATCAACTACGTCAACACCATTCTCAGCGAAGGGACCAGCGCCGAACGGCAGTTGCGCGTCTATCAGCAGACCGGGGACTTGAAAGCGGTCGTGCGCCATGTGGTAGCCGAGACGCGTGCAGGCTCAGCCGAGTCCAAGCAGAGCACGGCGCACGCGATCAACTAGATTTTGTCGAGCCGTTTTTCAGGAGCAAGCCATGCACATTGTCGGACTGCTTTGCGGACGCGAGTATGCATTTCCTCCGGCCTTCATCGCCAAGGTCAATCAACTCGGCAAGAAGGACGGCGTCGCCGCGGATTTCGTCAAGCTGGGCGGCACGCGCATGGGCGAACCCGCGCGCTATCGCGTGATTGTGGACCGCATATCGCACGAGGTTGAATACTACCGCGGCTTCCTGAAGCACGCAGTCCTCGCGGGAACCTACGTCATCAACAATCCGTTCTGGTGGACCGCCGACGACAAATACTTCAACTACGCGGTCGCGGCGAAGCTGGGAATTGCAATTCCTAAAACCGTTTTGCTCCCGCAAAAAGGCTACCCTACGGATGTAGACATCACTGCGGAGTCCCTGCATAACCTCGAATACCCCATCGACTGGGAAGGAATGCTCGACTACGTGGGCCGGCCGGCGATCCTGAAGCCTTATTCGGGCGGCGGCTGGAAGCACGTCTACAAAGTCCACAACAAGCAGGAGCTGATCGAGGCCTTCGACAAGACCGCGCCATACTGCATGACGCTGCAGGAATTTATCGATTTCGACCGCTACGTGCGCTGCTTTACCTTCGGCAAGTCGGATATTGTGCCGGTTCACTACGATCCGAAGGAACGGCGGTATCTGGTGGATCACGACTACCTGATGCCGGCGCTCGGCGCGCGCGTGGTGAAGGACGCGCAAACCATCAATCAGGCTCTCGGCTACGAGATGAACACGATCGAGTTCGCCATCAAGGGCGACGTGCCATACGCCATTGATTTCCTGAATCCGGCGCCGGACTTTGAGCGCGACCGCATCACGGAATTTTATTTCGAGATGGTGCTGGACAAAATGTCCCGCCTGGTGATCGACCGCGCGCTCAACGGGGCAGCGTCGAATCCATGGCCACGCTGGGAAGAGATGCTGGGAGTGGGCGCAGCTTCGGGAGTCATCGGCGCGCCCAGGGTGGCCGCACAAGTCGCTGCGGCCAACGTTACGACGACGGTAGCCAGTTCCGCGGCGTCAGCCGACGGCGGAGCAAAGGCCAAATGAGCACCGGTGCGGCTCCGACCGATCCCGTGAGCGCCGTTTCCAGTCCGCCGGCCGAGCTCTGGCACAGGCTGCTCCAGCAGCAGCTCGCAGGCGCCCCTAAGTTCACGGAAGAGTTCTACGACAAGCTGCGCGCGGCAAAGCTCACGTTCGGCGACCGCGTACATTGCCCGTTTCTACGGCCGTTCTTTTTGTCGGCGCAAGAGGAACAGCGGGTCCGCATAGTGGCGGAGAAGATGGCGGAATTCGGCGAACGCATCGCGAGCCGCGCCATGGCGGACGCCGCGCTGCTCGGCCAGCTGCATTTGCGCGAAGAGGAACTGCGCTTGGTTCGCCTCGGCAAACCGCACGGATTCGCCAGCACAGCGTCTCGGCTCGATTCGTTTCTCCTGCCCGATGCTCTGAAATTCGCGGAATACAACGGGGAATCGCCTGCGGGCTCCGGCTACACCGAAACGCTCACGGAAGTGTTTCGCCAATTGCCGCTGATGGCCGAATTCTCGAAACACTACGACGTCCACAGCTATCCGCTGAGCGCAAAGTTGCTGGACGCGCTGGTAATGGCGTATTTCGATTGGGGCGGCACGTCCAAGAAGCCGCAAATAGTGATCACCGACTGGCGTGAGGTACCCACCTGGAGCGAATTCGAAATCCTAAAGGTGCGTTTTGAGAAAATGGGCGTGCCGGTGGAACTCGCCGATCCGCGCGATTTGCAGTTCGACGGCCGGACGCTGACGGCAAACGGCAAAAGGATCGACCTCGTCTATCGCCGTGTGCTCATCAACGACATCGTAGCGCGGCCCGCGGAATCGAAGGCGCTCGTCGACGCCGTGGCAGCAAACGCCGTCTGCGTAGCCAATCACTTTCGCTGCAAGATCCCTCACGTGAAGGCGTTTTTCGCCGTGCTGACCGATGAACGCAACAACGCATTGTTTTCCTTCGACGAGCGCGAACTGATTCGCAGGCATGTCCCCTGGACCCGCGTCGTCGCTGACGTCCGCACCTCTCACTACGGCACGGCGGTCGAGCTTCTGGATTTCATCCGTCGCCAGCGGCAAGACCTGGTTCTCAAGCCGAGCGACGAATACGGCGGCAGCGGCGTGACCCTGGGATGGGAGACCGGCGAGACCGACTGGGATGTGGTGATCGAAAAAGCCGTGGCCACCCAGCAGGGCTGCTGGATCGTACAAGAGCGCATCCCAATTCGCCGCGAGGTTTTTCCGTGGGTCCAGCCCGACGGGAAAGTGGACTATCGCGACATGCTGGTGGATTTTGCGCCGTACCTGTTCCGCGGCAGACTTTGCGGTTTCCTCACGCGCTTGAGCGCAACGGGCTTGGCCAACGTGACCAGCGGGGGCGGCCAGGTTCCCGCTTTCCGCGTTCACTCGCGAAATTAGCAATTTGCAATCGTCCCCGCCCGAACCTCTACAAAATTCTGCAATGAACCTGTAAACTGGCTGTAATGTCGTTCGGAACCCCGCGACCAGAATTGATGCCCGGCGCAAAAAACGCCGTAGAGACCTGTCTCGCCGTACGGCCCGACGAGCAGGTAGCGCTTATCGCCGACAAAGCGAGCGCCGCCGTC
>Ga0306922_10000264_pt1 | contig 41323 bp, 40 predicted proteins | sample sta12Cox44000082_FD_203758 | JGI IMG/M metagenome (GOLD analysis project Ga0306922, IMG submission 203758) | Lab enrichment of tropical soil microbial communities from Luquillo Experimental Forest, Puerto Rico - statoxic.12C.oxic.44.000.082 (v2)... | ecosystem: Environmental > Terrestrial >... | reverse complement strand
CCTCCAAAAAATCGCTCTGCGGGCTCCGTATCGCGAAATTTTGTGACGATGATGCAGGAAGTTGATCATGGAAGCAATCTCAGAGAAAATACGCTATTCACTTTCCTACAGGATTAGGGACACAGCCGGCCACGACATGGCGGAAACAAGCCCACCTGTTAGCCAATTAGATGCCCAAGTCTCGTAGTTCGCAACGGTAATTCGCGTCGCCGAAAACCCTGCTGTGATTCCCGCAACTCGCTACCATTCGGACCACCGCAAGATTCGCAAATGAGGTAGCGGCCGTGAACCAGTACGTCGCCGGGTTGTACGCTGCCACCGCTAACGGAACAAAGGACATTATTGATGAGCACTGAAGCGTATTCCGGGCCCCAGCACCGCGACAAAAAAGACGAAGACCACGCCGGCTGGAATCCAACGGCTGGTACTTCCAACCGCTTCAAAGTAACAGGTTGTCAGGAGCGCAGGTTTCGCGCCTGAGGCCAGTGCCGCTAGACCGTGGCCGAGAGCTTCGTGAGATATGTTGGCGATAACGAAGGCAAGAATCCCCAGAGCCACGAGCGTGAGTGCGTCATCGGATTCGAATTGCATGGCCGAGAGTCTAGCGCGGCTTTGCTTCACACTGGAATGACAACCTGCCCGATCAACCCGTACCTAGGAGATTAATCGCTGTCTTATCTCGTAATTGGAGTGAAGAAGCACTCGCAAGCGATCTTCACTCACTTGAGTCATCGGAGTACAATGGCACCGGAGGACTCGCTCTTTGCGGCACGTCTACCTGTCGTTGATCACTACGCTTGTGTGCGCCATGTCGCCTGCAACCGCCGCCGCACAAACAAAACCCGCAGCCGCAACCTGGACGCCTCTAAAAACCGCATGGGGCGATCCCGATCTCCAGGGCGTGTGGACCAGTGACGACTCCATCGGAGTGCCCTTCGAGCGGCCCCGGCGGTACGGGAACAGAAAGCAGCTCACGGAAGAAGAGTTCGCCGAGCGCGCGCAGGAAAATAGCAAGATCTCCACCAGCGTTCAGTCGGGCGTCAACCCGCAAACCGGCTATTGGGTCCAGCACGAGGGCGTGGATGCGGAGCCGTATTCCTCGAATTGGACCGAGTATGCTCGGCGAACCTCGCGCCAGACGTCTCTGATTGTCGACCCCGATGATGGTCAATTTCCCCCGTTGACAAATGAAGCCATGCTCCTCCGGGCGGCCTCGATTGCCGCTTCCAGGAAGAAACCCCGGCCGGAATCATGGGAAGACCTGAGCATGAACGCCCGCTGCATCACTCGCGGCGTCCTGGGCTCCATGCTCCCGGTGATTTACGGAAACGGGACGGATATCCTCCAGGCGCCCGGGTTGGTTGTGATTCGCAATGAGATGATCCACGAGACTCGCCTCGTTCCGATCGAAGCGCCCGAGAATCCTCGGCCGCACCTGCCGGACGCGATTCGCACGTATATGGGCGACCCGCGCGGGCACTGGGAAGGCCACACGCTTGTGGTCGAGACAACGAATTTCATTGGCGGGCGAGTGGGCATCGGCGCCAACGGAGAAGGCATCAAGTACAGTGATGATCTGCATCTGGTCGAACGATTCACGCGCACCAGTGACAGCGCCATCCAGTACCAAGTGACGGTCCACGATCCAAAGACTTTCACAGCCTCCTGGACCGTCGCCTTTCCCATAACCCATGAACCCGGTTACCAGATTTTCGAATATGCCTGCCACGAGGGCAACTACGCGATGGCGAATATTCTCAGCGAGGCCCGTGCCGCAGAAAAGGCCGACCCCGCCACAAAGTAACTCCGTTCGCAACGCAAGACGCAACCGCCGATCCGCGCATCACTTTTTCTTGTACGAGCCGTAAATCAGCTCTTCGGCGAATTCCACGCACTTGAATTCCAAAAGCCGGGCGTTGTTTTCAACACGACGGTAGAGCGGCATGCTGATCTTCCACGGGCGGCTGAAGACCGATGCATCTTCGATGGTGGCATCGTATTGCAGGTGGTCGCGGTCCGTGCGTGTGAAGCGTTCGACCACGTGCAGCTTGTCGCTGGCGAAGTCTCCGGCGCGGTCAAACCACGCCAGACCGTTCAGCCCGGTCACGTCCACCACCAACGTGTCCCCCTCCCAGTGCCCGTTGTTGGTGCCCATCCAACTGTCCGCCACGGCCTCAGCCGGCTTGCTCATGTTAACGAAGCGATTCGTGCTCGCGAACTCGTACACGAACAATATGCCTTTCGGCGACTGCACGATCTGAAAAGGGTAGGGCATGTAGTTCGCTCGGGGGATGCCGGGCATGTAGCATTTGGCTTCCGGGTCGTCGGTGCGCCGGTTGGCGAAGTTGCCGTTCTTCGTTTCGCGCGCCGCCGGAAGATAAGGAATAGCACCTCCTTCGACAACTCCTAGGCCGGCCGGTTCGGCGCCGATCGCCCCGGTTTCCCACATCGTGCCGGCGCGCGTCGAGTGGTCTTGCAGATCCCAGTTGGCGGTGTTCAGGGCCTGCCATATACCGCGCAGGTCGGGGTGACCATCGGCGTCGCGGGGCACGCGCATTGTCTCGGGCGCGCTGAAAGAGAACGCGAGAGCAAGCACGGCTCCAGCCGCCAAGAATAAAGACACTTTTTGCATCGAACACTCCTTCACCGTCCGGACGAAGGAACGAGGCTACCGGGTGCGCGGCTAAAATGTGCCTCAGACTCACGAAAACCCGATCCATCTTCCGGCCGCGCCCACGAGGAACCACAGCAGCAGAGATACGAGGCCTACGGCGCGGCTCCACACGAGCGTCACCCGGTCCGGGTCCGCCAGGGCGGTCCGCCGCTGGACCGTGGCTGTAAATACGAGCGAGAGGAGGAGCGCGCTCATCTTCACCCAAAAGGCCTCGTGGTAGTAAAGCTTCACCGCTTCCGACGTGAACAGCAGGAAGCCGGAACCGAGCATCATCGCCAGGCTCCCTGCGAACCATGGCCAGGTGTCGTGCCAGAGCTGCGCCGCCGACCGTCGCCCCAGGCCCAGACCGAGAAGGCTAAGGTTCACCGCGAGCACCGACCCGCCTATCACCGCGAGTCCTAATAGGTGCACCGACTCGATCGCCGGAAAAAGCCAACGAGATCCGCGAATGCCTTCGCCAATCCAGGAGTGTTCGAACCAGCTGAAGAGCGTAAGGACGGACATAGGTTTCACCGCACAAGCCCGGCAGGTGCCCGGTCGAACCAGTTATAGGCGATCATGCGTCCGCAGACGGCGATGGCCGCCCACAGTGCCAGCGACACGCCTGCTGCCAGGCGCGCGCAGAGGGGTGGCCTCATACCCAGGTCCCACTGAAGCATGGTGCGCGATATGGTGAAATGAAACACTGCGACATTGAGACCGGCCATCACGAGGAATGTCATCTTCATCCGGAAAAACATGTTGGAATAAGTCCTGACTGGAGCGGCGTAAAACAGTAGGGCTCCGCTTACCACCATGACGGCGAACCCAGCCAGCATCCACGGCAAGAGGCGCCGCATGACCTGCGATACAGGCGTCGCCGATAAGCTCGCACCCAGCAGTCGTAGGTCGACCATCACCGTCAGTCCAAGAAACACGCTAAGGGTGAGAACGTGTACTGACTCGACGATGGGATACACCCAGATCGATTCGTGAAGCGCGATGCTTCCGGGCGTACTTTGGAGCCAGCGGCAGACTTCTAGCGGGCTCATTCCTGCGGCCATCCCCTTCTTCTGCGGAGACTTCCGTTTTAGAGAGGTTCGTCCCGCTGCTGGTGATCTTGACGCCCGAGCCGGATGCGCCGCCGAGCACTGTCACCCCGCGTTACGCCCAGCCCGCACCGCCGGCCACGACCTTTTCGGCAGTGAGTTTGTTCCAGACCAACCAAAGCGCGAGCATCGCGCAGGCGCCGAACGGTGCCACATTCGTCAGCGAGTCGTCGTAAGGGGCGCCGGTTCCGGAAGAGCCGAGGAAGAGCTTGCGACCGTCGGGCAACGTAATATCGCGGCCATTGGCGCGTAATGAACCGTCCTTTGCCTGGTAACCGTCCACCACCACCCGCGTGCCGGGCATTACTGTGTTCTTAGTGAGGCCGCGCCGAAGAAGCACGTTCGGGCTGCCAGCCTCGATCATCCACGGGCTTACCTTGCCGTCCGGGCCCCGGACGTCAATGTGGATCCACGCATGTGGATTGATGAGTTCCACTTTGGTGACGGAACCTTCCAGGTGAACCGGCTTTTTCGCGTCGAATTCCGCGGAGAACGCGTGATGTGCCAGGGCTGGCATGTCGCACACCATCAAGGCAATGACGGTAGCCAGAGTTACGCACGTGTTGGTCAGCCAGCCTTTGGTTCCCACTTCTCCTGCGCGACCTCTATTGCCAGCCAGTTGTCAGAGCCAGCCGGACGATTCAAGCATCGAAGGCGATCAGACGCCCCGTGACAACCAGTCCCGCCCACAGGATCAGCGAAAGGGCGGCCGCCAGCTTGGCTCTTGGGGTCAGTCGTGCGTCCAGAGCCTTCGCGTTTTGGTAAACCCCATTGCGGAATACCAGCGCATGCACGCCTACGGATGCCAGGAGCGCCACCTTGACCCAGAACGATGTACTGCGATAGAGCTTAAGCGGTTCAGCCCACGCCAGCAGCAGACCGCTCGAGGCCACCAGCACGAAACCAGCGCGTTTCCACATGCGGAACGGCTCGAGGATCTCGGAAACGGTGCGCCGCTGCATGGCCCAGCCCAAAAGACGCAGGTCCGTCATCACCAGCATCCCGCCAAACAGCGCGATAGCCAGCACGTGAAAGCCGCCGATGATCGGATAGAGCAGCGCACCCTCCCGGATGGCGGTGCTGAGATTGGTCCTTTCCACCCATTCCAGTGTGGACACAGTATTCATACGGTCGTCACACGAACGCGATCATTCTTCCACCCGCCACTACACAGATCCAGAGCGCCAGCGACACTAAGCCGGCAAATTTCGCCAGAAGCGATGGGGTCGTGGGGTGTGTTGCACGCCGGTGCATTGTGAAGTGGAACACGAGCGCCAGCGAGAGACACGCCATCTTGAACTGCAACGACGGGTTGTGGTGATAGTTCACCGCGTTGGCAGAAAACATCAGCGGGCCCGTGATTAACATCAATGCAAGGCCAATCCGTGTCCAGATATCAAGATCGGCTGCGAGCTCGCTGCTGCTCTGTCGTACCATCGCGATTCCCAGCAAGCGCAGGTCCACGATTGCAATTGTGCCAACGGATAGGGCTAACCCGATGAAATGCAGGCTCTCTACCACCGGAAACGCCCATTCCGGTCCGTTCATGGCTTTGGCCCACGGGGTCGTCATGAGCCATTCGAAAAAGGAATCGCCCTGCATGTCTGCCTCGCCTTAAGCCTATATAGACAAACGCCTTAAGATTAATCTGCGCAAAGTCAAACAACTTGTAAGAATTTGGTAAAAGGTCCTAAGAGGTCGCGTGTTGGTTAACTGCAATACCCTAAATCTGAGCGCGGGGGTCATATTCAAGATTCGGATCGCGTTCGGCAGCCCCACAACGGACTACGGCGTAATGCACGGAGAGTATTGGGGAGCGCGAACGGCCCAGCAAGGCACGTGCACTCATATATGACTCACGTTGTTCAAGGGACCGTTGGCCCCTCGAAACCAGATAAACGATTTTCACCCACCCATTGCGCCGTCGGGGCTTTATTGGGTTGTTCCTGTCTTGGAGAGCGGCCTGACGATCACTGCGGACGGAAACACATTCACGCTTGAGATGCAAAATGTCCCGGTGGTCGACCAGCCACATTGGCCCGCGCTCGACGCCACTGCCACTTCCTCGCGGATGAACTTCAAGATGGTTTGGAAATCAACCGGCGAAGCAGTTAAGTACGAAGACGCCTCCAAACACTTCCGATTCACGGGAACCCGGGCTTCTTGCCAAATGGAAGCCCAAGTTGAGGTTCCTTCCATTGGTTTTTCGTGGAAGTCCGACCCACTTGACACATCAAAGTGCGATTTCGAGATTATGGGTGAGGAAGTCAACCGTCGTTATTACGACAGTTGAGAAACTGGACGGAATGTCGGGCCAATTCAGCACATTTCCTCTTTTCGAGCCGCCGATCAAAGCATAAATTGCTTCCCAGCAAATTTGCGCCGGGTGTTTCGGGACACGGAACCTTGCGCCAGCGGAGGCACTCTTGATGACAACCATTTCGACGCCGCGACAGACATTCTTCAATTTTCAGATGAGCGAGTTCTGGTCTGGCGACTTGGGGCTTACTCTGGTCACGATTTCGCTTGTCGTGCTGGTCTTCGTGATCACTCCGCTTCGCGAGGCAGGCCTTCAGGCCCATTTCATCTTAGGACTCATCATCGTCGCATTAATGGTTTATGGAGCGTTTGCCGTACAAGAGAGTCGCCTCGGCACACTTTTGGTAGTCGCGTTCCTTCTGGCGACTGCGATTTTCCTGATCGTGGGTCGTTTTCGACCCACGCCGGTCATGCATCAATTCGGCGGCATCCTTTCCACGATCACGTTGCTTCTCTACGTTCGCATTGTGTTGGTGGTCATGTTCCGGACGGGACCGATCCGCTGGAGCCGCATCCAGGGCGGCGTCAGCGCGTATTTGCTCCTCGGAATGGCCTGGGCTTCCGCCTTCCAGGTGGTCGAGCAATTTGAGCCGGGGGCCTTTCATTTCGTCACGGCGCCAAGGGATTTTGATCAACTCATCTCGAAGCTGACGTACTTCAGTTTTTGCACTTTGACAACCGTCGGCAGTGAAATCACCCCGATGTCTCCGATCGCCCGCTCGCTCACCATCGCCGAGGCGCTGGTCGGTCAACTCTTTCCCGCCATCCTGATCGGCGCGCTGGTGGCCATGGCCATGCATTCGGACACAAAATCCTGACGAGTGGCAACACCCGCATCGACGAATCGGTCTCTGCGGGATGTCAGGAGATTTCGTTGTAGCGGAAGCAGCGTACCAGATGGTCGTTCACAATGCCCGTGGCCTGCATGAAGGCATAGCAAATTGTGGGGCCAACAAAGCGAAATCCTCGTTTCAATAGCTCCTTGCTCAATGCTTCTGACAACGGGGTCTGTGCCGGAACGGACTTATGTGCCTTCCAGCAATTCCGAATCGGCGAGCCGCCCACAAACTTCCATATATAAGAATCAAAGCTGCCGAACTCTTTCTGTACTTGCAAGAAGGCCCGAGCATTCGCAGCGGTCGCTTTGATCTTCAACCGATTTCGCACAATGCCGGGATCGTTCAAGAGCTTATGGGCTTTCTTGGCATCAAACCGAGCGACCTTGGCGGGATCGAATCCGTCGAGCACCTGACGATAGCGTTCTCTTTTCTGCAAGATCGTGTCCCAACTGAGCCCCGCTTGTGCGCCTTCCAGGATGAGAAACTCGAACCAGCGCCGGTCGTCGTGAACCGGCACGCCCCATTCCTCATCGTGGTATTTCGTACTGAGCGGATTCGTGGCCCAGTCGCAGCGAACAATCTGTTGCATGGCCCACTCTAGGTCTTCAAGATGGAATGGATGATCAGCGTGTTTCCTCCGAGCAAAACCGGGTCGGAAGCCAATTCACGAGTCCAGCGATCCTGGCGCCGCGTCCCGGGGGTGAGTGCTGCCGCCAGACGGATGAGCGCCACAATCGGAAAGTAAAGCCACTGGTTTGCCTTCACGCGATCACGGTACACTCCTTGGATTTCGAAGCCGTTCAATTCTAGGTAGTAGCGCAGTTCGTTGTATCCGATTGGATTCGCATGAACGGCGATCTCGTGCTTGCCCGCCGTGTCCTGCGCGATTTGCGCCCTGAACCGATTCGAGAGTGGCTTGAAATGCGACGTATATCCAAACAGCAGCCACTTGAGCCTCTCCTCGATGTTCATGATGTTTGGGACGCTAATGACGAGGTGGCCGCCAGGCTTCAACAGGCGGCGATATTCGCGAAACGCTTGTGGAGGCGAATCGATGTGCTCGAGCCCATCGAGGGATGTGATGTAGTCAAATGAACGCCCCTCATACGGCAGTGTCCCCGAAAGATCGCCCTTCTTGATTTCAACATCGTCAAGACGGAAGAGCTCGTCGTAGAGATCGCAGGCACGCAGGTCAAAACCAGCCGCGATCAACTTTTCCACCAGCGCTCCTTCGCCGGCGGGGCAGTCGAGAACACGTCCCCTGGGCAGAGTACTGAGAATTTCGAGCACGGTCTCATGAAGGCCCGGACGCGAAACGGCTATGGGGCCGCGTTCACCTGCAAGCAGAGGCGGATGGCCGGCCGGTTTGATCCTGCGGGACGTGGCGGGTTGCGTAGTGGCCAAAGTCAGGAGTCCTCACTGCCGTGCAACGCCCCAGTCTGCCTTCAGGAAGACTATCGCGGAACACGTATCACAAAAAAAGGGCGCTCCAGGTAAGTAGAGCGCCCCGAAGATTCATGCTTATCCGATGTGGCGTTCCAGTGCTTTCGTGATCTGGTCCTTCGGGACGGCACCGACGATCTGCTCGACAACCTGACCATCCTTGAAAACGAGCAACGTCGGGATACCACGAATATTGAAGCGGCCCGCGGAATTCATAGCCTCGTCCACATTCAGCTTCGTCACTTTCAATTTGCCCGCATAATCCTGGGCAATTTCCGCGACGGTGGGCGCCAGCATGTGGCACGGACGGCACCATTCCGCCCAGAAATCTACCATCACAGGCTGGGCCTTACTGGCCGTCAGCACTTCGGCTTCAAAATTGCCATCGTTTACCGCAAGAATGTTCTCAGCCATAACGTTTTTGTATCCTCGACAGACCGCCCCACTTGGGCAGCCTCCTTCCAGACTTAGTTAGATGAAAAAACCGCTTTTTGGTTTCGCGCCGCACAGGCAGCTTCATATAGTTTCGCATATTCTGCCGCCGAGGTGTTCCAGGAAAAATCCTTGGCCATCCCATTCAATTGAATGCGTTTCCAGACGCCTTCATCGGAGTAATGGTGCAGCGCCTGGCGCAAGGCATGCAGGAGAGCGGCGCCCGAGTACTCATAGAACTTAAAGCCCGTGCCGGTCCCGCTTTCCAGGTCGAATGGTTCAATGGTGTCGTCCAAACCGCCGGTTGCCCGCACGATCGGCACGGTTCCATAGCGCAGGCTGTAAATCTGGTTGAGACCGCAGGGCTCGTAGCGCGAAGGCATCAGGAACATATCCGAACCCGCCTCCACCATGTGCGCGAGCCGGTTGTCGTACGCGACGACAGCACCGACGCGACCAGGAAAATCCATCGCAAGCGCGCGGAATAAATCCTCGTACCTGCGCTCCCCCGTCCCGAGGACGGCCAATGACAATTCCTCGTGAACCAGTTGCTGGGCGATCTGCGCGATCAGGTCAAACCCCTTCTGATCGGCAAAGCGCGAAACGATTCCGACCACCGGCCTGTTCGGACTGTCCTTCGACAGCCGGTATTCTTCGAGCAAGGCCATTTTGCAGGTCCGCTTCCCATCGAGGTTTTTCGCGGAATATTTCATCGGGATGAGCGTGTCGCGCTCGGGGCTCCAAGAAGAGTAATCCACGCCATTAAGGATTCCCACAAGCCGGTCGGCGCGCGACCGCACAACGCCCTCGAGCCCAAATCCGAATTCCGAGGTCTGAATTTCCTGGCCGTACTTGCGGCTTACCGTAGTTAAGTAGTCGGAATAAACGAGCCCGCCTTTCAGGAAATTCACGTTGCCGAAGAACTCGATGCCACCAGGATGGAACACGCCCGCCGGAATCCCCGCGCGCTCGAGCACGTCTCGCGGAAACACGCCGTGATAGCCCATATTGTGTATCGTGAAAACGACAGGAATTCCTTGCACGGCCGGGTCGTCGCCATAGGAAGTTCGAAGCAAAACGGGGACCATCGAAGTTTGCCAATCGTTGCAGTGAATCAGGTCGGGCGTCCAGATGTGTTTGGCGAGCTCGATGGCGGCGCGGGAGAATTCTGTGAAACGTTCCGCGTTGTCCGGGAAATCGCCGTTTTTGTCGCCGTAAAGACCGTCCCGGTCGAAATAAAAAGGATCATCCAAGAAGAAGTACCGGACACCACGAAGCATGGAACCGCTTCGCACAGAGGGAAAACGCAGGCGAGCGCCTTGCGGAATGGTCATGCTTTCCATAACGACGGAGTTCGTCTCGATGCCCCTGTACCGCGGCAGAAAGACGGCCACGCTGTGTCCCAGTTTCACCAGGCAGCGGGGCAGAGCCTCAAGGACATCGGCCAAGCCGCCGGTTTTGGCATAGGGCAACGCTTCGGAGGCTACAAAGAGTATGCGCATGAGCAAAACGAATTTCCTACGCTATCGGACGCTGGCGAAAGCGTCAAGCATGTCAATTCCTGAATGGATCTTAACTGCTGATAAACTGGCAAGAGCGACCTGATGGCGCGACAACGGTTAGGCCAACATTTTCTAAGCGATCCCGGCTGGCGCGAAAAAATCGCGCGAGCGATACGAATCTCCCCGCACGCAATGGAGACACTTCCCTCCGCTTGCCCGAGAGACTACTGCTGGATTGAAGTCGGCGCCGGTCATGGCGAGATGACCCAACAGCTGGTTCGCAGCGGCGCCCCGGTTTACGCCATAGAGCTCGACCCGGCGCTCGTGGAACGCCTGAAACGCTTGGCACAAGAGCATTCGAATCTGACGATTGTGCCTGGGGACGTTCTGCAAACCGACCTCCGCCGAATCGCGTCCGGACGCCGCATTCGGCTCTACGGAAACCTGCCTTATTACATAACCTCGCCGATACTGCATCACTTCTTTGCGTATGCTGACCTGATTGATGAAATCCATATCGTGATTCAGCTAGAAGTCGCGCAACGGCTTACAGCCCGCCCTGGAAGCAAGTCCTACGGGTACCTTTCCGTGGTGACTCAGTTCCATGCGCGCCCTGATTTTGCGTTACGACTTCCCCGCGGCGCATTTCGACCACCGCCCGAAGTGGGTTCGGCGCTGGTTACCCTGCGGCTGCCAGGAGAGGGAGACAGACTCGCAGTACAAGATGTTGCAAGCTTCCTGGAGTTTGTAAAGACTTGCTTCGCACAGAAGCGCAAGACACTTTCCAACAACCTGCGCGACATGGCCAGCCCGGAGCAAACTCGAAGCGTGTTGCGCGAACTGCACCTCAGAGGGGATGCGCGAGCCGAACAACTGGGCGTCGCGGAACTGGCCGCTGTCTACCAATCTATTTCTTCAGCGTTGCCACGAGCCGGTCGGGATAATCGGACATGATGCCATCGACTCCAGCGTTTAAGAGTAACCGCATATGTGCGGGGGAGTTTACGGTCCAGCAGACCACTTGCAGGTCGCGTTTTCGCGCCTGCTGCAAAAAGTTGGGCGTCAAGAGATCGCCGCGCACCGCGATTTGCCTCGCGCCAATCTCGACCGCTTTCTCGAACGGGTCCTGAATCTGGCCGTCGAAAAGCAGGCCGGTCATCAACGTCGGCTCAATCCGGCGAAGGCTGGCAAGAATTGCGGGGTCAAACGAGACGACGACAACCCGGGCGATTTCCGCGGAATCGCGAAGCGCGCTGATCAGAACGTGTTCCCCGCCCCAAAAGCCGCCTGGTTTGAGTTCCAGGTAGAAAACGACATCGTTTTTTCTGGCAAACTCGAGGATCTCTTGCAGCGTGGGAACGCGTTCTCCCGCGAAATCGCTCGCGAACCATGCGCCCGCGTCGAGCTTCCTGACCTCCGCCATGGTCAGATCGTGAACGGATCCACGACCATTGGTGGTCCGATCGACGGTCTCGTCGTGAATGGCCACAAAGTGCGCATCGCGGGTCAGTCGGAGGTCGGTCTCTATAAAGGTTACGCCCTGCGCGAGAGCGCGGCGAAAGGCGGCAAGAGTGTTTTCAGGCGCATAACCGGAAGCGCCACGATGGGCAATGGCGAGCACGTAGCTGGGTTTCTCCGTGAGCAATCGGGCGGTTATAAAACTGGAAGAGCGCGCGATGCTATGTCGTATGCTACCACTGAGAGGCCGTTGCGGTCCTGAGTCTGGTGGAGGGTGCTGCGTGAAGCCAAATAATGTAGCGAGTGTCGAGGGGCGAAAGGCAGGCTACATCCGGATGCGCCGGGTGCTTGTGTCGGGTGCCGCGCTGGTTTGCGCGGTGCTGGGCGCGATCCCAGCCAACACCCAAAGTGCCGTAGGAACGAAGCCGATAAGCGCCCAGGTTAACGACTCGTCTCCCCTGGCACGGGAGGTTCACCATCAACTGCTGACGCTTCCTTTCTATTCCGTCTTCGACAATATCGGGTTTTCGCTTGAAGGGAACAAGGTAACGCTGTACGGCCAGGTTCTGCGCTGGAGTCTGAAGAAAAATGCCGAGGCCGAAATAAGAAGCATAGAGGGGGTCGATGTCGTGGTGAACCGCATCGAGGTGTTGCCGACCTTAGCGAGCGACGATGAGCTTCGCCGGTCCATATACCGATCCATCTTCGAAGACTCGACACTCGCCCGGTATGCTGTGCAAGCCGTGCCTTCCATCCACATCATCGTGAAAAACGGCGAGGTGGCGCTGGAGGGCACGGTTGGGAGCGTGGGGGACAAAAATCTGGCGACTCGAAGGACCACCGCGGTCGCCAACATCCGAAGCATCAAAAACAATCTTGTGGTACAGACAAAAGCGGGCGGAGGAGAATAAGTGTGAGCAGCGGTAATCGAGCCGGACGCATGCGTCCGCCGGGAGAGCAGCGTGGCTGAAGCCAGAGATCCGTATTCGAACCAAGGTGATTCGAGAGATACACCCGCGAGACAGAATTTAGTCGCGCTCCGTGAGGCTTTACTGCGTTTACACAAAACGCTTTTGAATATGGAGAGGCGCGAATACGAAAGGGAGAACGGCACGGTTACCGCCGGCGAATTGTTTCGCCTTGTGGTGGATGATCCGCAATTCTCCTGGCTGCACAACATCTCGGAATTCGTGGTCAGGATTGACGAGACCCTAACGAGCCAAACAGCCGTGACCGAAAACGATTCGCACGTGGCCATATCCCTGGCGCGCAAGATTTTCGCTCCTTCCGAGAGCGGCGACGGCTTTCAGAAGAAATACTTCGACGCCATCCAGAGAGATCCTTCGGTGGTGATGGAGCACGCGGAGCTCGTCCGCCTCTTCAGCAGTGATCCGGGCGATTCCGAAGGAACCTAGGCGACTCTCTCAATCGTACTCCATGAAAAGATTCGCGCAATTCCCCCTGGCGGTATACCATGAATCCCCGCTCATACTGGAGGCGAGCATGGCCAAAAAAGACAGGCTCACAGACGTCTCGGTCAAAATCGGCACCGCGCTAGGGAAGGCCGACAAGCGCGCAAGGAAGTTTGTGTCGGCTGGAGACATTGCCAAAGAGGAGTTGCAAGAGATTTCCAAGCAAGTCGAGCAGCTAAAAAAGCAGTTGGCCAAGACGACGGAGCGCCTCAAGAAGGCCTTGCAGTAGATGGCTGCGTTGTAAGTGGTCGGCGGCTCAGACTCGTTGTTCCGGAGGTCTACTCACATGTCCATCAGGCCGATAAAACGCATTGTTCGTTCGAAGCCGACGCGCGAGGGCGCCGGTGTCCATCTGCGGCGAGCCTTCGGTTTCGGCAACACGTCCGATTTTGATCCTTTCCTTCTGCTCGACGACTTCCGCAATGACGTGCCCGAGGATTATCTTGCGGGTTTCCCGTGGCATCCTCATCGCGGCATTGAAACCATCACCTACGTTCTGGCTGGAAAGGTCGAGCACGGCGACAGCATGGGCAATCACGGCACTATCGCCTCTGGCGACGTTCAATGGATGACCGCTGGCAGCGGCATCATTCACCAGGAAATGCCAAAGGGCGATCAGGCAGGCCGAATGCACGGGTTCCAACTCTGGGCCAATCTCCCCGCGTCTCTAAAAATGACTGCGCCGCGCTATCAGGAAGTCAAGTCTCCCGACATTCCCCAGGTGACCGACGACGATGGCACGCACGTGCGCGTAGTCTGCGGAGGCTTCTGGGGAGCTAAGGGCCCTGTTGATGGCATCGCGGCTGATCCCATTTACCTCGACGTATCCGTTCCTCCGGGCAAGCGCAAGACACTCCCCGTAGAGACCACTCGACACGCGTTTGCCTATGTTTTTGCTGGCTCAGGAAAATTCTGCAACGCTTCCAATCCACTCGCTGTCCCGACAGAGCCGGTGAGTTGGGCGGACACGAATCCTCCCGCCGAAGCGGACAATCGCTCGCTGGTCTTGTTTGACCGGGGCGATGAGGTGATGGTTCAAGCCGGCGATGACGGCATTCGTTTCTTGCTGGTTTCCGGCAAGCCCCTGGAGGAGCCCGTGGCCTGGTACGGGCCAATTGTCATGAACACGCAGCAGCAGCTTCAGCAAGCTTTCGAGGAACTCGAGCGCGGCACATTTCTCAAGCGTTGAAGGCCCGAGCATTGGTCTTGGTGCCTTCTGTGGCGCGCAATCACCTATTTCTCGAGATAGTACTGGACGGTCGTAACCACACGCACCGTTTTCATCAGGCTGCTATCCGCCGCGAAACTGCCTCCTGCCATTTCCCCCGATTCGCTCGCGTCCCCTTGGTCGGCCGGCAAGATAGAGAACACCCCTTGATTCGCCTGACGAATCGCCCCGACCTTGCTGCCGGAGTCCAAGGCAAAGCGATCCGCCGCTGCTCTCGCGTTTCTGGTGGCTTCTGTGATCATGTCCGGCTTGATTGCGTTCAACGCAGTGAACTTGTACGCCAGTCCCGGCCCCGGGTTACCGCCGAGCACGATCCCCTTTTGCAAGAGCTGCATGGTTTTCTGGGCAGCCGCCGCCACCTGCTCCACTCTGCCGGTCCGCACCGCGATTTGCTGCTCGACGATGTAACGATGCGGCGCTCGGTTCACACCGCCGTACTCGTTCGCCTGTGTATCAACGACGCGCACGACACCCAGTTCAATCTCGCTAGACTGTATTCCCTGCTCACTCAGAAACTGGAGCACCGTTTTCTTGTCGGCTTCCGTCTTTGCGTACAGCGATGCGAGATCATCCCCTGCCTCTTTATAGCTGATGGGCCAGATCGCAAGATCTGACTTCACTTTCCTCTCCACAAGTCCCTTTACTGTGACGTAGCGATCGCCGAGTCGTGTGGCCTTAATCTCAGCACCGAGCACCCAACCGCCGACAATCAGCCCCAGCGCCAGCAGCGCTCCGAGCAAAAACATCCCACCGCGATCTGTTCCGTTCATCGCTTTCCCCCAGGCATTTTACCGGGCTGCCTTTCCTTTGTCCTTTAAGGTATGTTTCCTATCGGCCAACCTCGAAGGGTTGCGCGGGATCCTCGCCCACAACTGACGCAAGAGTCGATGTGAGGAGTTTTGCGTCGGAATCCGAGAAGCAAAGCGGGGGGCGAAGTTTGATGACATTGTGATGTGGACCGTCCGTCCCAGCCAATATGCCGCGTTCACGCAGGCGGTTCACGATATAACTGGCCTGCTCGGTGGCTGGTGAGCGGGTCGCCCTCCCGTTGACAAGATCGATTCCCAGGAAGAGACCTAAGCCGCGGACATCTCCGATGAGCGGATAGCTCAATTGCAACGCACGCAAATCGCGGATCCATGCACTGCCGACTTGCGCCGCGTTTTGCGGAAGCGCCTCGTCCCGTAAAACGTCCAGAACCGCCAGACCCGCAGCGCAACCTACAGGATTCCCACCGAAAGTGCTGAAGAATTCCATACCATTGGCAAAAGAAGCTGCTATTTCCGCGGTTGTGACCACAGCGGCAAGCGGGAAGCCATTGCCGATCGGTTTGCCCAGAACAACGACGTCAGGAACAACACCTTGCGTTTCGAAACCCCAGAAATGGGTCCCCAAACGGCCGAACCCCACCTGAACTTCATCGGCGATGCACACGCCACCGGCCGCGCGCACCTGCTTGTAAACTTGAGCCAGATAGTTCTGAGGAAATGCGATCTGACCGGCGACGCTCGGCATGGTCTCTGCAACATAGGCCGCGATTCCCCGCCCCTCCCTTTTCAACGTTTCCAAAATTTCGTCTACGTGCTCGGCGTATTTTCTGCCGATGTCGGCTTCCCCCCGGCGGTAGATGCCTCGATAGTCATCCGGAATTGGCGCGACGTGTACCCAAGGCTTTCGCCCCTCTCCTCCCGGACCGTTGAACTTGTATGGGCTGATGTTAATCAGAGTCGAGGTGTGGCCGTGATAAGCGTGTTCGAGCACGATCACATCTTCCTGGCCTGTAAGCGTTCGAGCCAGGCGAAGCGCCAGTTCATTGGCCTCGGTTCCTGAGTTCAGGAAATAGCAAACCTTAAGCGGAGAAGGCAGGAGTTCGGTGAGACGCTCCGCATAGCGCAGCACCCCGTCGTGCAAATAGCGCGTGTTCGTATTCAATAGCGCAATCTGCCGTTGCACCGCTTCGACAACGCGAGGGTGAGAATGGCCCACGAGCGGAACATTGTTGTAAGCATCGAGATAGGCTCGACCAGTGTCATCGTAAAGGAATTGCTTCCAACCACGAACAATCTTCAACGGTCGCGCGTAGGAAACGCTGAGATTTCTGCCCAAGAATTCGTGACGCGCAGTGAGCGTGGCGATCAGGCCGGGTTCCGCGGCGGGGAACAACCTAGGCGGGATCCCGAGGAAAAGATTTGGATCCGGTGAGAGGCTCGTGAAAACCTCCCGTTCGGATGAGTATGCGACGCCAGGAAAGTCCGTCGACAGATCCAGCAGGTCGAGAATGGCCTGGAAATGCAGATGAGGAGTCCAGCCGCCGTTCTCTTCGGCCGTTCCGACAGAAGCGAACCTCTGGCCGCTTCGGAGTTCTTGGCCGACCCGAAGAGCCGCGAGCGACTCTCGGGAAAGGTGGCCGTATAAGGTGAAAAACTCAGCGTCGGTGCCGGCTCGGTGCTTCAGGATCACGACTGGACCATAGTCGAACGGCCGGCGGTTGTCGCCCAGCGCATGGACTGTGGCTTCGAACGGAGTCGAAACCGCGGTGCCAGAGTCGACGAAAAGATCAACGCCGAGGTGCACAGTCCTCCGCTCGTCGGTGGGATTTTCGCTCGCGCCGAATTGCGGCGCGGAATACAACGGACGAACCTCATTGTAGCGGCCAACGGCTACACAGGACTTCGCCGTATCGAGCACCTCACGAAGCTTTCGGGTGAGAGAAGATTCGGTAGCGGCGGCTGGATCAGCGCCAAGGAGTGTGCTTGAGACACTCAGGTCCAGCACGAGGCTCTTGCCCTGTCGCAGGTCGTGCGGAATGACTGGCGCCGCCGACCCCATGTTTTGCTCGAGCCATTGCTGAATCCTTGACGACTGTGGAACGGCAGGAAGCCCACAGGCCGAACGGAAGGTGTAATGGGCAAGTCGCGGATGAACTGTGGCAAGGCGCTCCAGTGCTGTCCAGGCAGCGCCTTCCGTAACGGTTACATAGGGATCGTCGGGAATGAGCGACTGCCGATGCGCAGCGTTCACTACACTCACTGCAAGACGCGCGCACATCAGAGGAAAGAAGGCTGCGATTTCAGCTTCGTTCAGGGGAAACACCTCATGGTAGGCCGCGAGCACTACTGCTGCGGAACGGAGTGGTTGCTCGTCGGTCAGGAGCGCGTAAGCTGCCGCTATCGCGGGCTCAGCCACGGTGAGTCCAAAGTGCATATCGCCAAAATCGATAACGCTGACGACCTTTCGCGGCTGTGGCCAAGCGGGGGACACGAGGACGTTGTGATCGTTGGCGTCACCGTAGATAACGCTGCGTCGGAGCTTGCCGAAGTCAAGGGCCGAAGCCGCATCGAGGCACCGCGCAGCCAGGTCACGGCGCTTCGCATCACGCACGCACGAAAGATAGTTCCGGGCCCAGGCCGTTCGAGAGAGATCCCATTTCAATTCGCGCAGTGTCCCAGGGTGCGAGAAGTCGACAAGAGCCTTCCCAATCTCTCCGACGAACCGACCAAGGCTCGCAAGGAGTTCAGGAGCGTGTGGCTGGACTTCAGCGAGCGTTGTGCCGGGAACAAACGTCAGAAGCCACACGAGCCGCTCACTGCCGCCTTCCAGAATTTGGCGAGTAAACAGGTTCCCGCTTGGGGTGGGGACCACATGGGGCAGCGAAAGGTGGGGCGCTCGTTCGGCGATATGGGTAAATGCACGGCACTGCATGTCTAGGAAGGATTCCTCGCGAGCGGGATGCATTATCTTGAGGACGAACGCGCGCGAATCGGACGTAAGGACGTGAAAGTTGTCGTCGTACTCGCCCGGCAGAACCCGCGCGACAACCTCGAGACCGTAGGCATCGGAGGCGACACGGCGCGCTTCGCGAGCAGTAATCGGAGGCGCCACGCGCGCTTCAGGCATGATCATGGGGGAAATTGTAATGGCGGGTAGCGGGATTGGGCAAACCGGAGCATCAGGGCATCAACTGTTCCCCGGCCGATTTCATTGCGCAGGCGGGTGGGCGCGGGTGCCGAGCAAAACCATTACGGTGCAGACGGCGATTGGCAGGAAGAAACCCACCCGCAAGGATGATTGCGAGGCCAAAATTCCAACCAGCCAGGGGAGCGCCGCCGCACCTAGGCTGCCAGCACTGAAAAACAGGGCTCCTATCCAAGTAGAATTCGCACCGTAGATCGCCGCGAGCCAGGTAACAAAAATCGGATACTGCGGAGCGAGCCCAAATCCGGCAATGGCGGCACCGAGATAGAGGGTCCCTGGCCTTCCGGAAAACGCGACGAGAGCGGAGCCGAGGGTCGCCACAAGAAGCCCGCCGGCGGAGATCCCGGTCGGGGAGATGTGGCGAAAGGCGAGTGGAGCGACTCCACGTCCGAGCAGAAGAAATCCGTAGAACACAGAAGGCGCAAGTGCTAGAGCGCCGATTCCCGGCATCCGTTTTTCATGAGTGGCCACCCAGCCGCCCAGCGCTACTTCCACACCTACATAAAGGAAAAAAAGTAAAAGCAGCGGAATCGCTTGCGGCGGCCGACGGAGGCACTCCCGCCACTCCGCCAACGAATGGGTTGCGGGCGCTCGGGCGGCAGCTGCCGAAGTGGACCGAAGAGATAGATGAAGCAGAGCGACTACGAAAGATAGCGCCGCGAGGATCAGGCAACACCCGCGGGCGCCGATGATCGGCAACGAGAGCCCAATCAGAAACGGACAGAAGACGGCTCCGATGCTCCACGAAAAATTGAGAAACGTCACCGCCGCGGCGGTGTCTTTGGAGGGTAGCTGCGTGGCCCGAATGTTGATAGCCGGATTCGTGAAACCGTAGCCGAAGCCATTTACGCCAACCATGGCCGCTGCCACAATCCACGGACCCAGACCAAGAAAAGCAAAGCCAATCAGGAAGGCGGTGAAACCTGCCGCACATACACTCGAAAACCCAAAGCGTGGGATGATAACACTCGTCAAGACCACTCCGAGGAAACTGCCGAAATACTGCGTGGTGAAGAAAAAACCGGATTGCGCGTCGGTCAGTGACCAGTGCCGAGCGAAAAACGGCAGTACTGGTCCAAGAAGCGTGGTGATCACACCGATCAGAACAAAGCTGGCGTGAAGCAAAAGCCATTCCTTGCTTGGATCTGGCTCTGCAAAACGGGTGGGAGAGGCCATTGAAAAGCTACTGTGTCACAGGGATGAGTGCTTGGACAAGGGCAACCCGGTCGACTTGATAGCGAGTCTGCCGCAAGCCGCTCAATGCCTGATTTTCCCGGTGCTTATGGTTCCTTTATGTGGGACTCACCCTTTCCTTAGGGCTCAGGTCTATGATTAGCGGATGTCCAGGGAGTTCTTTCCATGATGGATTTGGGTTTGTGGGGTGCACGGTTCTCTTCTCTTCGGGTTGGGCATCGTCTACCTGAAGGCTTGTGAACACCTCAAGTAAAAGGTCGTCAGCATGCTCGGAAACATCCTTCTCATTATTATTTCCATTTTATTGTGCGGGTATCTGTTCTACGCGCTCCTGAAGCCGGAAAAATTCTGACCATGACCGGCATCGGCTGGCTGCAGATTCTGTTGTATTTCCTGGCGGCTTTGTTGCTGACGAAACTCAACCGAATTTCAAATACCACGTGTCGCCAATGCTCGTGGAATGAATACCGATGACTTGCGCCGAATCGTGGCGCGGCACGCGCAGACGAGGCAATTAGGACTGCTCGGCGGGCCGCGCGTGAACATACTGGAATTAAATCTGGACTTGGATGCCAGCGCTCCAGCGAAGCCCTAGCGGTCAACCCTAGATGCCCGTCCTTGAAGGCGGCTCGAACACATCCTTGTCGCATTTTCCAGAATCAGCGCGAAGTGCGAGAGGCTACTTTTCCGGCCGAGGCCTTTGGGGGCTGAAACCGGTAGCCAACCCAAGGCTCGGTGAGAATATACCTGGGTTGTGAAGGATCCTTCTCGATTTTCTTGCGCAGCTGGTTGATCACGACGCGGAGATTTTCTGTCTCCTCGCCATATTCCGGTCCCCACACTGTTTGTAACAAGCGCCGATGGGTAATCGGCTTGCTCTGATTAGCGATGAGATGCTTGAGGACTTCGAATTCTTTTGGGGCGAGATGAACTTCCTCGCTCCCAACGGTCACGCGGCGCTGCTCGAAATCTACGGAAAAATCCTTCGAATGGAAGGGCGCAAGCGCTTCCGCGGACGGATGTCGGCGGAGCGAGGCGCGCACCCGAGCAAGCAACTCCTCTATGCCGAAGGGTTTGGTGACGTAGTCGTCGGCTCCAGCATCGAGGGCAACCACCTTGTCGCGCTCTGCGCTGCGGACCGTAAGGACAATGATCGGAGCGTCTGTTGAGCGCCGGATTTCGCGGCAAGTTTCAATGCCACTCATGCCCGGCAGATTGACATCCAGAAGGATCAGATCCGGCTTGAGTTTGCGGACCATTTCTAAAGCTTCTTCGCCGCTCACCGCTTCGCTAATCGTGTAACCCCGGAAGGAAAGCGTCGAGCGTAGCACACGGCGAATCTGGGGTTCGTCATCAACGACGAGGATATTGGGGGAGGTCATCGCGCCTCGCTCCATACCGGTGCGAGCGGAAGAGTGAATGAGAAAACGGAGCCGTGTCCCAGTTGGCTGGTCACCGAAATCGTACCCCCGTGGGCTGCAACAATCGCTTTCGCAATGGGGAGCCCCATGCCCGTACCTCTGACCTGATATCGCTGATCCCGGCCGCGGTAGAATTTATCAAAAATGAGCCCCTGTTCGAATGGGTCAATGCCGGGACCGCGGTCCGCCACACTCAGCGTGATGAAGTCGCCCGTCAGGTCGGCAGAAATCGTGATGGGCTGATCCTTCGGTGAGTAAAGATGCGCATTGTCGATTAACTGAACCAAAATATCCCGGGCGCGGTTGGCGTCAGCACGAACCTGGGGCACGTTCGGGCTAACATTCACGATAATCTGACGATCGCCAAGCGACTTCCGGAGATGTTGGACTGCGGATTCGACAATGGCCGACACCGAAAGAGGTTCGACGTGGAGTTGCAGTTCTCCAGCCTCGAGCATTGCCATTTCTGCTGCTTCCTCGACAAGGTGATTTAAGCGGTCGCACTCCTCATTGATGATGGTCAGAAGCTCGTGCCGCTGGTGGTTTTGCGTAGAGGACGACGTCAGAAGATCGGTGACAGCAGCCTTGATGGCCGTAAGCGGCGTGCGGAAATCGTGCGCAATGGAATCGAGCAGAGCGGATTTCAACCGCTCGCTCTGGCGCTCGGCTTCGGTTTCACCAATCTGCTCGACCGCGCGCGCTCGTTCCATCGCAATCGCTACCAGCGAACTGATGGCATCGAGGGTCTGCCGCGAGAGTCGCGCACCGGAAATGCCCAAGCTGCCAATTGGCTTCACCCCTAGGCGAACAGGCAGGAAATAAAGGCCCTGCAGATTGTCGGACACGGTCTCGTCACGCGAAAACGCCGCTTTCATCTGTTCTTCGTCGACTTGCGCTGCGCCGTAACCGGAGCGATAGAATTTGCCTTTTTGCGGAACGAACAGTTCCGCAGCGCCCGCCTCGAAACTGTCCACCAGGAAGTTCGGAATAGCGTTCATCAACTGAATGACATTGCCTTCCCCAAGCAATTTCTGACTGAAGGCGTAAAGCCGCTCGACCTCGCGACGGCGGCTGTGCGCCGCGTTGGCCTCTTTCCGGATGCGCGCCGAAAGCTGGCTACCCATGATTGAAGTAAACAAAAAAGCAAACAGAGCCACCCAATTTTGAGGATCGGCAATGGTGAAGGTTCCGACCGGGGGCAGGAAGAAATAGTTGAAAAGCAGCATCGCGCTGACGGACATGACAACCGACACCACCATGCCCCAGACCGCAGAAACTGCTAGAATCGCCAGAAGGAATGACAGCGCGACGGTCGTCTGGTTTACATGAATGACGCGGTAATAGACGAGGGTGATGCAGGCGAGCAATATCGCGGCGGCCAAAAGGCCGATCCCGCGTCCCACGACCGAGCGCGACATGTTGGTATTGTAACTCAGCATTCAATCCTCCCGCGGAGAGAAACGAACCTTGCCGAAAAAACCCGAAGAATGGCTTGAGGTCGCCTCGCCAGCCAACAAAGCGCGTGGCATCTTCAAGCTCTTTCTCGGATACGCCCCCGGTGTCGGAAAGACTTACAGCATGTTGAGCGAGGCGATCCGGCGCAAGAGCCGCGGAGAAGACGTCGTTATCGGAATTATTGAGACACACGGGCGGAAAGGGATCAAGGAACTGGCAGCGCAGCTTGAGGCTGTACCGCGGAAGCAAATCGACTATAAGGGAACCCTGTTCGAAGAGATGGATGTGGACGCGATCCTGACGCGGCAGCCTCAGGTCGTGCTGGTCGACGAGCTCGCCCACACCAATATACCCGGAAGCAGGCACCGCAAGCGTTACGAGGACATTCAAGAGTTGCTTGCGGCTAAGATCGATGTCATTTCGACTTTGAATATCCAGCACATCGAAAGTCTTGCGCCTACCGTGCGCGCCATCACCGGCATTACTGTCCGAGAGACGGTCCCGGACTGGGTGCCCCTATCGGCATCCGAGACCGTGATGGTGGACCTGACTCCCGAGGCGCTGCAGAACCGGATGAAGCGCGGCGATGTGTACAGCCAGGAGAAGGTCGAGCAATCGCTGAAGAATTTCTTCCGACGGGGAAACCTGATCGCGTTGCGCGAACTTGCGCTACGTCAGGTCGCCGAACAGGTGGACCGCAGCCTCGAGTCCTACATGGATGCAAAGGACATCCGGCAGAACTGGGGCGTTCGGGAACGCCTAGCCGTGTGCATTTCCGGGAGCCCTTCGGGGCAGTACCTGATCGCAAGGGCGGCGAGAATGGCGCGGAGGATGGACGCGGAGCTCTATGTCTTGCACGTCGAGCGCGAATTCGCTCCCCGTGAAGAAAACCCGCAGGTGTTGCAGACCAATCTGCGATTCGCGGAGAACTTGGGAGCGCGAGTGGTCAAACTCAAGGGCCGGAGCGTGGCAGACACGATCGCGGATTTTGTGCGCTCGAAACACATCACGCAGGTGATTTTCGGGCGGGCGCCGATCCGCGACTGGCGCAAGTACCTTTATCTATCCGCAGTGCACCGCTTCCTGAGGGAATCTCCGCCGGTGGATGTCCACATCGTCACGCAGGATCCCCAGGATCTGCAATAAAGATGCAGCCGGGCCCTAAAATGCAACGCTCAGGAATGCTGCTCCGCCGGACGGCTGAGACGCAGCGAATTCACCGCGAGAGAAACACTCGAAAGTACCATCAAGACTGCCGCAGCGGTTGGATTCAGAATGCCTGAGACCGCCAGGGCCATCCCCACAGTGTTGCAAAACAAGGCGCAGAAGAGGTTCTGGCGGATCACAGTCGTCGCCTTGTGAGCAATATCGAAAATCCCGGGAATCTTCCGCAGGTCACCGTTGAGCAAGATCACCGACGCCTCGTTCGCCGCTATATCTGTACCGCCGCCCATCGCGATACCCAAATCGGCGGCCGCGAGCGCTGGAGCGTCATTCACGCCATCACCCACCATGGCAATCAATGCTCCATTTTTCTTCAATTCGCGGATTAGTTCGGCCTTTTGCACGGGCAGCAGTTCCGCATAGTAGCTTTCGTTGCCGAGTTGGCGAGCGATGGCCTCGGTGGTAGCGCGAGAATCGCCCGAGACGAGCTCAACAGCAATTCCCCGGCGCTTGAGATCCGCAACCAGCGACGACGCGTTGCGTCTCGGTGCATCACCAAAGGCCAGGCACCCATGGAGCCCGCCATCCCAGCCAAAAAACGTAACCGTCCTGCCCTCGGATTCCCACCGGCGCGCTACCAACTCGGTTCGCGCATCGTCTTGGCCAAGCGGATGGTCCGAGTATTGCTCCAGCGATGCAAGCAGCTCGAATGCCTGCTCGTAGGACGTGGAGAGCAGTTCGAACGGAAAATCCGGAGGCAACGGATCAAGCTCCGAATTGGCCGAGTTCGCCTGCATCCAGGCAGGCGAAGAGCAGTAGTCTGCGACCATCTCGCACCCGAGCAGTTCGAAGCGGCCGTCCGTCATTGTTCCCGTCTTATCGAGAACTGCGCGATCTACCCGGCCGAGCGTCTCGAGGACTTGCGTGTCGGTGATGAGGACACCGCGACGCGATGCGGCTCCAAGCGCGGCCACTGCCGCCAACGGCGTTCCCAGCGCGAGCGCGCACGGGCAGGCAACGACCAGGACCGCGATCGCGCGCATGAGAGCAGTGCCGAAATCCGTAAATCCGCCGATCCAGCATATTCCGCAGACAAGCAGTGCAAAGACAATAGCGTTCGGGATCAACAAGGCCGAAACCCGATCTACACGCCGCTCGAGCGGCGAGCGATTACGCAGGGCGTGTTCTGCCAGCGCGAGTACACGCGTAAGGGTTCTCTCTGTGCCCGTGTGGGTAGCTCTGACGTGCAGAACGCCATCCAGATTCAGGCCGCCCGCAATCACACAGTCGCCGCCCTGCTTCCGGACAGGGTGTGATTCGCCGGTCAGCCAAGACTCATCAGCATGCGAGGTTCCCGCCTCAATTCTGCCGTCAGCCGGAAAACGCTCACCGGCTTTCACCAGAAATACCTGCCCGGGATTCAGGGAGTCTGCAGGCACAAGGCATTCGAGGCCCTCAGCAAGCAGACGAACCTCATTCGGCGATATCTGGTGTAGCCACCGCACCCAGCGCGAACTCCTGTTTCTGGCAATCCGTTCGACCAGTTTTGCCGCCAGCGCAAGCGTTACGATGGCGCCGGCAGTACTCACGGGAACAGGAGAAGCTCTGCGAAAGGCTTGAACAACGCTGAACAGGGAGGCGCTCAGGACAGCCAGGCTAAGCAGACCATCTATGCCGAGCCTGAGATCGCGCAAATCCATCCACGCCGAACGGTGAATTGGGTAACCGCAATACAGCGCAATCGTCGAAGCCAAGAGGAACGGCAGGTAGTTGCGCAGGCTTTCGGAGAAAGGTTCGACGTAGCCGGAATTGAGCACCGGGCTTGCCGTTGTCACCAACAGCCAAGAGAAGGCCGCAACTCCAAAGCGGCGAAGCAAGTCGCGGCTCTCGGCGGCTTCACGGTCCACAGCGTGAAGCGGCTTGCTGGCTTGATAGCCGAAGGGCAAGCCGCAGAGTTGGCATTCCAGACGACTCATGCGAGGATCGTACCTTTCTTGTGAATTTCCTTGGCAACTGGAGCCGAGGGAACGGGCTTTCCCTGTTCACACGGCGAAGTGGGATGAGCTTCTTTTATGATGGCATAAACCACAGCCAAGATGCCCGTGAACGCCGCGCCGGCGGGAAAAAGTGACTGTGGCGCGTGACCCTTTCCACGCCACAGTATTTTCGCCGACCGGCTTATGGAATCGGGCATAGGCAGCAGTGCTCTGGCCTTGAAGGTCCTTCCTCACGACTCTACTTGCTCTACCAGACGTTTACCCGGATTTGCTGAAGCGCCTTCCAACGTACGCAAATTTCGCACCGTCGCTGTTGCTAACTCCTCGATCGTGGCTCGACGCAACACGTCTCTGAGCGCTTCCTGTGCCTGTTGCCAGACGGAGTGCGTTCCGCACCATCCTTCACGATCGCAACCCTGTCCGCTTCCCAGGCACACGTTCAATTCCAAAGGCCCTTCGATCGACTCGATTACATCCAAGAGGGTGATCTTCTCCGGAAGCTCCCTCAGGCAGAATCCGCCTCCGGTCCCCCGGTGTGAAGTCACCATTCCTGTGTGCACCAAGCGCTGCAAAACCTTCGAAAGGAAGCTTTCGCTCACGCCTGTAGCATGTACGAGTGCGGCGAGAGGCACCTTTTCTCCCTCGGGACGGGAGGCTAAATAAACCAGCACACGAACCGCATAGTCTGCTGCACGGGTTATCTGCATTGCGAGAACTGGACTAAGTATGTCCAGTAACGGCTCATTATCCGGCGGTAGTGAAACTCCGCGCAGTGATGGTGGACACATTTCGTCGTGCTATGCGCTCGGTCGCTACTGGTTCGTGGGAAAGTCCTGACTATCCCAACCCTAGCACCCTTCGGTGTAATGGATTCGAGGCACTTCACGGAGGGAAGCCACGACGCGCTCAATCTCGGGAACGCTCATAAGGCAAGCGTCAGGTCCGTGCCTGGGCGAAAAACAGACCACGCGGCACGTTCCTTTTTTGCCTGCGCGACCAAGAGATCTCCGTCGCGAACTTCCCCGGCGGGCGTATTGGGCCGCAGGGCGGCGTAATCGTTGTCGAAAAAAAATGTCCCTGTGAATTGGAGATTTTTCGTTCCCCAGCCCGGGCGTTTTCAGGGCAATGATAGCAGGCGGGATCGGACTTTGCTGCCGGTTCACTCGTCGAGGCTTTCATCTGCCCCTGCCAAGGGCGCTCCGCTCGATGTGGCGAGTCCAATACCCATTCCCTCGTCAAAGGATTCCAGCGCCGGTGCGGATGGTCCTTTAAATCGAACGTGCTCATTCCCTTCTGGCTTTCGATTCCGCCGTTCTCATCGCAAGACTCCGCTTCCGGCTGGCGGTCCCTCGACCTGAGCTGGTGCATAGCCCTCTGGATGCTTCGAGTGCCACGCCCACGCGCTGGCGATAATCGTCTCCAGATCGGGGAATTTTGGCTTCCACCGCAACTCTTTGCGGATTTTCTCTGAGCTGGCAATGAGGACAGCGGGATCTCCTGGGCGACGCGGCGCGTCTACCGAGCGAATGGTCCGCCCGGTGACTCGCCGGGCAACTTCGACAACTTCCCGCACACTGAACCCGTTGCCGTTGCCCAGATTGTAAACGAGCCGCCCGGAGCGCTCCAGAGCGTCGAGCGCCAGCACGTGCGCGTCCGACAGATCGCTTACATGGATGTAATCCCGCACGCACGTTCCATCCGGCGTGGGATAGTCCGTCCCGAAAATGTCAATGCGCTCGAGTTTTCCCAAGGCTGCCCTCAATACTCGCGGAATCAAGTGAGTCTCCGGTTGGTGTGCCTCGCCATGATCAGGGCCAACCGCGCCGGCCGCATTAAAGTAACGCAGGCTCGCGTACCGTAAACCGTGGATCTTGTGGAACCATTCGAGCATTCGCTCGACCAACAACTTCGACTCGCCGTATGCGTTCGTCGGCTGCAGGGAATCTTCTTCCTCGATCGGAGTGCGTCGCGGATCTCCGAAGAGCGCGGCGGTTGAGGAGAACACAAATCGCTTCACTCCGGAGGCGATCATGCATTCAAGTAAACCCAGCGCGTTGGCGGTGTTGTTGCGAAAAAAGCTTTCGGGACACTTCATGGATTCGCCGGCTTCGATGAACGCGGCAAAGTGAATCACCGCATCAAACCGTTGCCTGCGCAAGACGCCAGTGACCTTTTCTTTGTCAGCGAGATCGGCCACCACGAATTCCGCCCGCTGTGGCACAGCCTGGCGATATCCACGGCTGAGGTTATCGATGACCGTAACTTGATGCCCGGCGTTCAACAGTGCTGCGGCAACCACGCTTCCGATATATCCCGCTCCTCCTGTCACCAGAACGTTCATCGCTTCCCCCTTTCTGCCTTCTCAAGTGATTCTGCCCGCGCCATCCGTTGCTTCTGACAGATAGATTTCGGCGGCGTGTCCGATCCTTCGTTCATACTCGACGCTGACTCGGCTCCGGAACTCCGCCACTTTATCCGTCGGCGGCCTGCTGCACGCGAAGATTTTCGGTTATTACATGCCGGCAGCGCTTGCGCACAATTTCCGGTAGTCCCGAACCGTACCGCTGCAGGTCCGAAACGCACACATCACGCAATGCACTCACTCCAGGTATTCGTTCTGCGAAAAACCGTGCACCAGCTTCGCACTCCGCCCGACGCCGATTGTACTCTCCTCCTGCCAGCACGTGCCGCACCATCGTATTGCAGATGACCAAACGCGATTAGATTCACGCGCCGGGGGGCGCCTGAACCACGATCGGCGTTTGGCCAAAGCTGTGATGGAATCATCCGGCAAAGTCTGAAGCTTCGTCGCTGGTTGCTGACATCCCTGCTAGTCGACCGTCAAGGTTATTGTGGCTGGAGCTGTGATGGCCGAGTTTACAGTGTCGGTCCCGGTAATGGTCACGGTATATGTTCCCTTCGCGGCGGTGGGCGTGCTCGTCGTCGGTGGCGGCGAAGTCGAACTTCCTCCCCCACCTCCGCAGCCCGATACAGTTACAGCCATGACGACCAGAATGCAGATCGCGGCAACTACGGCGAACCTGCGTGAGCGCCGGATGGTCAAGCAGAGCAGAAGCAGTCCCGCCATCGCCATGCTGAGGTGCATTGCCTGAAGAGCCGAAAGCGTTGGCAGTTTGTTGCCAGGGTTCGGCGGACCGATGCGTACGATACTTTCACTGCCGGCTGCGCTTGCGATAGCGGCAGCGGGGCACGACGAGGCCACGGTAAACACCGTCAACGTAGCCGTCACAGCGCTAGTCCCAGATACGGTAGTGGTCGGCAGCGAAAAGCAGCCGTTTGTAAGGGCAGGACTGCTCGAGATCGTCCATGCAATCGTTCCTGCGTAGCCACCCTGCGGCGTGATGGTCACTGTCGATGTTCCCGGACTGCCAGACGCTACCGTGACGCTCGTGGCGGCCAGCTTGAAAGATTTGGCGACAACATTCACCGTAACAGAGCCTGTCGAAGGCGCATAGATGGAATCGCCCGAGTAAGCGGCTGAAATCGTATGTGAGCCGGCGGTCATCGAGGAGAAGCTGTATGTCGCCGATCCGTTGGCAAGCGTGAGTGTTGGGGTTTGCAACGAGTTATCAACCGTAATCGTCAGAGAGCCCGTTGGCGTAGCTGTGCTCGAAGCAGACCCAGACGCCACAGTGATCGTAACCAAGTCACTCGCTCCGGCAGCAAGAGTGGTCGCTGCTGCCGACAGGATTGTATTCGACGACTGGTTTCCTGTTACTGTTACCGTCACCGACCCTGCAGAAGCCGTGTACTTGGAATCCCCCGAGTAAGTCGCCGCAATCGTGTGAGAGCCAGTGGTGGATGAAGAGAAGCCGTACGCGGCAGACCCGTTCACTAAAGCGACCGGCGAAGCCTGTGGACTTCCATCCACTGTGAGCGAAACTGTCCCGGTCGCCGTAGTTGTACTCGAAGGCGCCGCCGAAGCCACCGAAATCGTAATGACGTCACTCGCTCCAGGAGCCGGGGTCGTCGTCGCAGCGACGAGTGTAGTCTTCGAGGATACTGGCCAAGCCGACAGCAAATTGAAAAAGTCGATCGAGCCCAGGCCGGAGGCCTCGTCATAGCCCGTCGTCGCGATGTACTCTGAGACCGCGGCACCGGAGCAGATCGTAGATGAACTGAGGAGACATTGATTTCCCCCGCTCGTTATGTCATGAAATGCCGTGCTTGAGTTTGCCGCGAGCTTGTAGAGCGTTGGGTTCACCACTCCCTGCGCCGCTGTACCCGCCGCTTGGTTGATTACTGCCAGCATTCCCGCGAAGATGGGGGCCGCGAAACTCGTCCCTCCCGCTGCCGTAAGGTTTGTGTTGTTTGTGTCGCGGAAGCCGTTGGAACAACTCCCCGTCACCTTTGTAGAGGTATCGCTCGAACAGAAAAGGTAGGGAGCAATGGTATTCGAGGAACTTAAAGAAATGTCTGGCACAAGGCGCATCGTGCCCGAGGGAATACCCTGCACACCCGTTTGCCAGCTTGGTCTCGATGTAAGCGTGCTGACTCCTCCCCCTCCCGAGTCGAGTGCGCCTTCCGCCACGTCGTCATTCCAGACTTGCTCGGGAATGTATTGAATAGCCGAGCTAACGAGGTCAACAGTTTTGCTGGGGGCAGGTTCCCAATACAAGGAAGCGTTCGGGCCGGACACATCGGCCACAGGAAACTCGGTTCCTCCCATACCCGTTACGTACTGGCTGCTCGCAGGGAAGTCGACAGCTAGCTCCTGTTGCTGCGCGGTGGTCAGTCCGGCTGTTCCGCTGCAATCAGTCGATCCTGAGTCTCCTGATGCGGCGATCACGGACTGGCCTTGAGACGCCGCCTGCGCCAGGACCGCATTGTTGCCCGAGTATCCTGTTGACCCAAGCGCGATTTCGCAGATGCCGTAACTGACGCTAATGATCGACGCCGTGTTGTGATCAACCGCATAGGTAAGGGCATCAAATGCACCGGCGCTGCTAAAGACAAAATAGATGCTAGCTCCATTCGCGATCGTGCTGGTGTACTCCAGGTCGAGGTCCGATTCCGCCTCGTCGCGAGACTTAATGCCGGGGTTTGTGGTTGATGCCAGAATCTTCACAGGGTCCTTCACCGGCGTGAAGCCCGCCGCCGTTTGAAAGTGTTCGATATCCGTCATCACGATGTCCGACTGCCCGACAACGGCAATGGACTGCCCGGCTCCGTTGAATCCCGCGTTGTAAGCTGAAGTGACGTTATAGATCGTGGCGACGTCTTTTGGCGTAAGAAAATGATTCCCAGACTGACTGGAGGTGAAATTTGGGCTAACTGCCGGCAGTGGACCCCTCAACCGCACGTGAGGCCTGGGGTGAAAGCTTGAAAGATTCGTAACCGTCAGGACGAGCGACGAAAGCGCCGCCGGGACGCTGATATCCCGAGAAGCCGAGAAATGCGTCTCGCCGTCCACCTTGTAGTAGTGCATCTCGGTGCCAAAAGACGCTTCGACCTGCTCGATCGTTCCCGAAAATGTAATCCGGTTTCTGCTCGGTGAGACTTCGCCGACCGTGAAGCCGCGCTTCTCCAGCCAGAACTGTACCTTGGCGATATCGGCATCGGCCACCCCAAAGCGCGCCGCAAATTCCTTGGGGCTGAGCCATCTGTGGTACCACGGCGACGTCGGGTCATGCTGCGCGGCAATCAGTACCTGTAGGTCAGCTTCCTGCTCCGGAGTACGGCGGAAAACAATGCTCAACCCTTCGAGTTTGACATCTCCCGCCATGCGTCCCGTTTCGTTCTCGGGCCTGGCCAGAGGCGAGTGGGAGCCAGGAATGGTTGTTCTTTCGTTGTCGTTAATCTCTGCCGTAATCCGCTCCGCTGGTTGTTGGCCTAATGCGGCAACCCCCAAAAGCGAAAGAGAAATCAGCAATCCGGCAAACAAGATTCCCCTGTGCATACACCTTCTCAGCAAGGTCCGCATTTCCTTTCCCATATGTCTTTGAAACGACCTGTGGCTGCCGCCTGGGCGCCTTAGCATATCATTTCACGGAATTAAGAGTAGGTAGAGGCCCCGAGGGCAGCAAGAGAGTTACCAGCCAGCTCGCCCCGCAGTGCGCTGACCCGACACGATACCCAACTCACCCGAACCATTTGCAATTGCGTTGCGATTCTGCCGTCAAAAGCCCTGGCAAGGCTCTTGAAATCGAGTAGCTCTGGTAGAGGCGGCGAGTATAGAATTTGCCCCCTCACTTCTAAAGCCAAATCCGCTCAAGCTGAGTTAGCCGAAACGCATTGCCTGGACCGCAGCCTGAATCCGCCCGCAAAATAGGAGGAGCAAATTCGAGGGCCTACCGCGTGAACAAAGCTCATTAAAATTCGTAAAGTGACGAGGCCAGCCTTTTCAGGCCGCGGTCGCTGGCGATCAGGTCGACATGAAGTGAAGTCCAATCCGCCAGCATAAGAACTTCACTCCCTTCGCCGTTGTAAGTCTTGAGGTAAGCTCCGCAAGACTCACAGTAGTCGATGCGGAGGCTCCTCTCTCCCTCGATCGCTAAGACGGCGAGACGTTGAGCATCTGGGGTCTCACAAAACGGGCACCCGATTCGTCGGAAACGCCATCGCGTGCCGCAGCAGCCGCAGGAAAGGAACCGCTGCCGGCCCGGATCAATGCCAACCAGTTGGCTCATGGAGGGGCCGCATCCACAAGTGGGGCAGTAAGAGCGCAGCCAACGGTCTTCGTCGCGCCACCTGCTGTATGCATCGACGAGCGGGCCGAGGTAGCGGGCCAAGGCAGTCCAGCCTAAGTAGCGAAGCAGCCCTGGATGCGCGGGGACGAAAGCGTTATTACCGAGTAACCAGGCTACCGCTCGATGTGGTGCGTCGAACGCGGAACGCAATTGAGCGTCCAGAACTCGTCTTTCCTCCGCCAATTTTTCCGGCAACAGTTTCGAACACAAACTCTCGACCAGCGACACAACCATGCTCGCCGCGGCCTCAAAGTTGATGGATACGTGGGAACTCCGCAGTAGAGGGATGCCCGCCTGATAATCACCCAAGTAGTTGTCCAAGTCTGGCAGGAAAACGGCGGCGACCGGGATGTCAGCGGCAGCCGCGGCAACTTGTGCATGAAAGTCAGCCACAGGCCGCAGGTACGGGTGGCTTTCGAGCCAAGCATCTTGGGATATCTGACCCATGTTCCTATCCCTGAGCAGCCTCTTCCTTCGGGAGTAGCGGCATGAGACGAGCGCCGAGTCCGAAAAGGAAGATGGTTGCAGCGATGAGACCAACGGAAATGCCCCACTCGAAAATGGAAGGGAAATAAGACGCAGGTGCAATCTGAGGCATTGGCCCTTTTAGGTTCATGGCTAAGAGAACTACGTTGACGCGGTTGAGAACCACGCCAAGCGTGGCCAAGAGCGCACCGAGAAAGAGCACTGCCGGTTGCACTCGTAGTGCCCCAGGGGCAAGGAGGATCAGCGGAATAATACCGCCCAGAACAATCTCGGCGGCGAACAAAATTCCCAGTCTTCCAGAAAATGCGCCGGCCAGCTGGCCACGCACGACCATGTCGCCAAGCCGAAAGACCAAATAAAACAACAGCGACCAAAAGGAGATCTTGCCCATTGCCGCCAGTTGTGCAATTCGGATCTGTCGTCCCCACGCCTTGGCCATCCACATTTCGATGAGGATGACCAGAGACGTGCCGGCAGCGATCGAGGACAAGAAGAAAGAAATCGGCATTACAGGAGACCACCACTGCGCCCCGAGCTTGTCTGGCATGAGCAGGAACAGCGAGCCCAACGAGCTCTGGTGCATGGTGGAAAGTGTTACGGCGGCAATGGCCAGCATAATCGGTTCAGACTTCAGGCTCTTGGCTCGAAAGGCCCAAGCGAGGAACGAAAAAACGACCGCGGTCAATGCCGCGTAGATCAGCTGGCGCGAGAGCAGGTAGACAAACAGCGTAAGGGCACATGCGACGTAAACGCCGGACCATCGCTGCCAAATGTCTCTTGCCTTTTCGAGCCCCCATCGTTCGAAAGGTACGGGCAGGAACTCGACGAGCAACACCGTGACATAGAGACCTACACACCAAGACACCTCAAACATAGCCGACTGCTCGGGAGCCTGCAGGCCAAGCTGATAGAAGTGCCACGGCAAACCAAGGTCAGCAATCAGCGTGACGGTGACAAACGAGTAGCTCAGCAAGCCCATCAGCACGGCCGAGCGTCCCATGGAGTAAAGGTCCTTGCGTTGGAAGACGTAGATGAGCCCGGCGGTCGCGAACGCGCCGGCCGCCACCGCGATCCATACCAAATCGAAGACGATCCAGAGTCCCCATGCATAAGTGTTGGAAAGATGGGTGCTGCCTCCCAAGCCCAAGGCAAACCGGGCGATCAACGAGATGCCGCCAAACGCCATGAGCGCCAGCAGAATCCAATTGAATGGAGTTAGTAGTGTATGTTGGATAGGCTCGAATTCCGTATGGGGGCCATGGTCCTCCTCAGATGACGCGTCGGCGGACCCCTTGGCAATTGCCAGTGTCCTGCGTTTCAAGAGGGCGTAGGTTCCGCCGAGCAGCGCGCCCAGTGCGATGACAGCAGGGGGAACAGCGTGCAGAGCTGTTCTCGACAGCTTCGGGTACGCTTCGTTGCCAACGTCGGGAAAACCTAACTTTTGGAAGGGCACCGAGGATAGATACAACACGCTGGTCCCACCGGCTTCCTTTTCTCCATAAATATGGTCGACATATTTTTCGGGATGACTGGAGATTCGGTTGCGCGCCTCTTGAAGCATGCCGTCGCGATCCCCGAAGCGTAAGGCGTCAGCGGGACAGGCCTTAACGCAAGCTGGCACGACAATACTGTCGCTGTACCGCTTTTTCTCTTCCGCACTGAGCACTTGTCCATTGCGGCTCAAAGGAACGGGCTGATCGGAGCGGTCGGCGCAATGGGTACATTTCTGGATCTTGGGAGCGAGAGAATCCCATTCCGCGGTGGGCACACCCCAAGGGCACGCCCAGATGCAGTAACGGCATCCGATGCACTCGTCGGCATTGTAGGTTACGGGACCGTCGGGCTGCCTGTTCAGGGCCGTCGTCGGGCACGCCGAAGCGCACGCCGGTTCCAGGCAGTGCAGGCATCGCCGCATGGTGAAAAGGTAGTTCAAACCCCCAGGCGCTTTTTCGTCGGCCAACTCATGAAAGGTAATCAGTGTGTAGGTTTTGGCGCTGAGAGTGGCAGGATTCTGAAAGCCTAGTTGATCCTGAAGTTCTGTGTGTTCTCCCTCGCGATCATTCCACTGCTTGCAGGCAACCTGGCACGCCCGGCACCCGATACATTTCGTGATATCGATGAGCGTTGTTTTAACAGGTATCGAGGTCTCAGGTTCGCTCATGCCTTCCCCCCTTGCGCACCCGACGGCGCCGCGCCTCCCTCGCCGAACTTTGCGACATTAACCAGACAGGCCTTCGTCTCCTGAGTACCTGCTCCCGGATCGAGTGCATCGATCGTGAGGTGGTTTACGCTTGGCCCCGTCGACAACCCTCGAAAGCCCCAGTTGTACGGCATCCACACGATCGTGATCTCGCGACCATCCACCTGAAGTGTCTGCATTCTCGGTGTGACGAGGGCTTTAACCAGCAGCTCGCCGCGTGCCGAAGACACCTTCACTCGATCGCCTGTCTGCACCTTTAATTTCCGTGCGAGCACCTCAGGCATCTCGATTACGGGCTCCGGAACGAGCTCGTTCAACCATGGGATATTGCGCGTCGAAGATCCCCCGCACCAGTGTTCCGCAACAGTTGATGTCATGAGGACATAAGGAAACTCCGCGACCGTACCGATTGCCTGGTAGGATTTGATGCGCGGATACTTGAGCACCGGGTTGTGCTTCACTTTCGGGTGCAGGATATTTTCCACCGGACTCTCGACAGGCTCGTACATTTCCGGCAGCGGACCGTCTTTCGGTACGTACGCCACATCGCGGGGAACTTGCGGGTTCTTGGGGTCCGGGTCCTGGTAGACCGCCGCGAAAAGGCGTCCGACGCCTTCCGGGTTCAAGTGGAATGCTCGCTGGCCGTTTGGCGTGTTCGGTCCGTCGGTTAACACGGGAACGTCCGGCACGTCGTATCCGGCCCAGCGTTTTGCTTTCTCGTCCCACCAGACGATGGCTTCCGAGCCCGGATATGGTTTGCCGTATCGATCGCACGACGCGCGGTTGTAGAGAATCCGCATGTTGTTTGGCCAGGTCCACGCGAAGTTCGGATAGAGGCCGAGACCTCCCGGATCCGTTCCCGAGTCCCGGCGCTTCGACAGGTTTACTCCGCCGCCAAAGATCCCTGCGTAGATCCACGCCCCGGAAGACGTCGAGCCGTCGGGCTGCAAGTCGGCTACTTTGTTGACCAGATCGCCGGCTTTCAAGCCGGCGCCCGGAATGTCGTGCAGCGCTCGCCCATTGATCTCGCGGAGCACGTCCTCTGCGCTCGTGTAGCTCCAAGAGGCCTTCTTGATGACCTCGTCCCTCGGCTCCGGCGAATCTTTAACCAAGTCGCGCACGCGCCGGAATACCATATCGACAATTTCGCCATCAGGTTTGGCCTGGCCCGGAGGCTTCACCGCCGCGTGTCGCCACTGCACCATCCCGCCGGAGTTGCTGATGGTTCCGTTCTTTTCCATGAAGAACGCGGCGGGCAGCAACAGCACCTCGGTCGAAATGGACTGCGGGTCAACACCCGGGCGACACCAGAAAGCCGCCGTTTCCGTCTCCCAGATCTCTTGCACCACCAGCATCTCGAGCTTCGCCATTGCCTCGAATGTCAGATTCAGGTTGGGCGTTGTCACCGCCGGGTTCTGGCCCACGATCCACAACATCTTCATCGTTCCGGTGAGAGCGCTCTCGAAAATCGCCATCGTACCGTAGTCTTTCGAAGCGCTTCGCTTGGGCAACCAGGCGTAGGCGAAATCGTTCTCGGGTGTGGCGGCATCCCCATAAAACGCTTTGAGTGTGTTGACGAGGAATTTGCGATCGCCGGTCCCGTTCCTCTTCGTGTACTCCGCAAGGGTGGGTTCCGTGTGGGCCGGGTAGTTGAGATAGCCGGGCATGTAGTTGTTGAGCACGCCCATGTCGCACGCGCCCTGCACGTTCGGTTCGCCCCGCAGCGCGTTGACACCGCTGCCCGGCTTGCCGACGTTGCCAAGCAGAAGCTGCAGGATGGTGAACGCGCGGATTCCCTGCACGCCGGTTGTGTGCTGGGTCATTCCGAGCGCATACAGGATGGCTCCCGGGCGGTTCTTGGCCATGGTTTCGGCGATCTGCTGGATCTGCGCGGCCGGGACGCCGGTGATTTGCTCACCCACCGGGAGTGTGTACCGCGAAACAAACTTCTTGAGGTGCGTGAAGACGCAGTGCGGATCATCCAGACTTGCGGCGACCCGCGGTTTGCCTTTCGCATCCAGTTGATAACCCCAGGTCTCTGTGTCGTACTTGTGTTTTTCCTGATCGAACCCGCTGAAGAGTCCGTCGTTAAAGCCAAAAGCCGCCTGGCCCAAGAAGAGGGCATTGGTATGAGTCTTGACGAAGTCCTCGTCATAAAGCCTATGGACGAGGACGTAGTTGATCATCGCATTGAGAAACGCGGCATCGGTACCAGGGCGGATGCGCGCGTACATGTCAGCCCCGGCGGACGTCCGGGTAAACCGAGGGTCGACATGGATGATTTTTGCCCCATTTTCCTGTGCCTTGCGGATCCACTTGTAAGCCATGGGGTGGTTCTCGGCAACGTTACTGCCTTCCACCAAAATCGTCTTGCAATGCTGCAAGTCAATCCAGTGGTTGGTCATCGCCCCCCGCCCGAATGCGGCCCCCAGACCGGGGACCGTGGGGCTGTGTCAAAGTCGAGCCTGGTGCTCGACAAACGGGAGGCCAAGCAAGCGTGCCGCTTTCTGGAAGAGGTAGCACTCCTCGTTAGTGTTCTGAGCGCCGCCCATGAAGGCGATCGCGTCAGTCCGGTTGACCGGCACCTCCGCGTCGCCGAGTTTCTCGGTGGCCATCCATGTCGCGTCACGTGTTTTCCGGATCTTTTGCGCGACCCGCTCCACGGCGCTGTCCCACGAGATCTCCTCCCAGTGGTCGCTGCCTGGTGCGCGGTAACGGGGCATTGCAAGTCGGTTCGGCGAACTGTGCGTCGCGAACATGGATATGCCTTTGACGCACAGCGAACCGCGGTTCACGATGTGGTCGTAGTCGCCTTCCATCGCGATCAGCTTGCCTTCGCGTACCGACGCCACCATACCGCAACCACACGAGCAAAAATTACAAGAGGTCGTGAATTCGTTGATTTCAGAGAGTTTTAAGTCCTGAGTACTAGCTCGCACATTGGGAAGATCAATCAGGCTACCAAGCGCCAGCCCGGCACAGCCACCGGCGGTCGTTCTGAACCACTCCCTTCTGGATGTCCTTGGGAGATTCTTCGACGCCTGGCCATCCTTTTCTTCAGTTGGTTCGAGAATCGGATCTATTTCGATCTTGTCCGGATGCATGACCTATTCCACACCCCGCTTCCTCTGCCCGACGTGTGAACCGCTGGCGACCGTTCACGAAGTTCAGCAATAACTGTCGCTTTGCCCGCCCGATGTGCACGCACAGAAAAAACGAATGCCCTGTGGAATACCCCATCCGGGTCCGGTTCATCTCGCTCGTGCCCCTGGCCCGTCCGAGACCAGCCAGATGAGTAAGTAAAGTGCCGTGTCGCCGCGGGTACTACTAGGGGTTTTCCTAGGTGCATTTCATAGCGCACGAGAATATCAACTATCAAGTCGGCTGAGAATGGAGTGCCTTGTGTGCCCAGGCACTCAACAGAACGTCTGCATGGACGACCCATCATCTACAGTGTGTCTATCGCTGCGCTTCGCTGAGCATCTCCACCAACATGAAACTGTGTGGAGTGCTTCACTCGCGCGACGTAATTTCCGGCCGAATAAATTCTCGAAGGGAAAGCGTTTACGAACTGTAGTTGTTAATTGCCAATCTAATCGGCGTCTGCGTGCTTTTGGGACGCCTGCGTTGTATCGGGTGCCGAGGATGATTCGAGATTAGCTCCGCAGCCACGGGGAAAAGTTGTCATGAAACACAAAAACTTCGGATCGAGAACCCTTTTAACAATCACGCGAAACGGTACCGCTCTTCTTTGCGCCGCGTTGCTTGTCCCCGGAGAGGCACTTCTGCCGGCCGAGTCGCAACCACAAGCAACCTCGGCAGGTCAACAGGAAGCCGCGAAAATCCCGGCGGACCAATTGGACTCTCTGGTGGCGCCCATCGCGCTTTATCCGGATCCGATGCTTGCGCAAGTTCTGGCTGCTTCGACGTATCCCCTGGAAATCATCCAGCTCCAGCAGTTTCTAGCGAAAAATCCGGGGCTAAAAGACAAGGAGCTCGCCGATGCAGTTGCGAAGCAGCCCTGGGACCCAAGCGTTCAGGCCCTCGCAGGCCTTCCCGAGGTGGTGAAACGACTAGCGGACGACCTTCAGTGGACCACAGATTTGGGCAACGCGTTCCTGGCGCAGCAGAGCGATGTGATGGAAGCCGTACAACGCATGCGCAAAAAGGCACAGGAAAAAGGCAATCTGAAATCGACCGAGCAGCAAACGGTAGAGACCAAGGTTGTCGAGAACAAGAGTGTGATCGTGATCGAGCAGGCCAATCCGCAGGTGGTTTACGTGCCTTCGTATGATCCCGTCGTGGTGTATGGGCCTCCGGTCTATCCTTACCCACCGATTTACTATCCCCCGCCGGGGTACTATGCCGCAGGGTTGGCGATTTCGTTCGGAGTTGGCGTGATGATGGGGGCGTTCTGGAGCGGTGGTTGGTGTTGTGGCGCCGGCTGGGGCGGGAACAACATCACCATCAACAACAATAATAATTTCAACCGTAACTCGAATATTGGCGGCGGCAACCGCCCGTCGCAACTACCGAATCGCGGTGGCGGCGACCGTGGCGGCGTAGGAAACAGGCCGTCGACCCAACCAGCAGGCGGCCGTGGCGGGAACTCCACCTGGCAGCATAATCCCCAGCATCGCGGAGGCGCGCCTTATAAGGACCGCGCCACAGCGGACAGGTTTGGCGGCACGACGCGGGGCGATTCGCTCGCGAACCGCCAGGCCAGCGCTCGACAACAGGTTGGCCGTCAGGGCGGCAATCTGCCGAGCAATCGGGCTGGCGGCGGCAGCCGAGCCGGAGGCGTCGGCGTCAGTAATCGGGCTGGTGGCGGAGTTGGTGGGGGAAACCGGGCAGGCGGGGGAGCGAACAGCATAGGAGGCCGGGACCTTTCGCGTAGCGGCGGAGGAAACCGAGACGCGTTCGGAGGCGGTTCCAGGGGTTCCCAGGGATACAACGGATCCAGCGCGCGTGCCAGTAGCAGCCGCGGCGCCTCCAGCATGGGCTCTCGAGGTGGGGGCGGCTCTCGTGGAGGTGGCGGGGGCCGACGCAGGTAAGCCTGCTGATTTCGAATGGAGATTCATGGGGGCGGGAACATGAAGCGAAAATCTGCGATGCAAACTTTTGGCAGGCTTGCCTGTGTTGTGAGCGCAGTGACTTGGGCATTTCTAGCAGCGTCGGAACACGTCTGTGCCCAACAATCTGGCGCAAAACCGGCGACGACGCCTGCCAGTACTGTCACCAAGACCTTCGATACTCCGCAGCAAGCTGGCGATGCGCTCATTGATGCGGCCGGCAAATTTGACGTGGGAGTTCTCGAAGAGATTTTCGGTCCCGACGGAGACGATATCGTTCTTTCCGGCGAATACCCGCAAGACCGACAGCGAGCCCTGGATTTTGCCTCGGAGGCCCGCGAAAAGAAAAGCGTCTCGGTGGATCCAAAGACGGGGAGCCGGGCGTTTCTCCTGGTGGGCAACGAGGACTGGCCGTTCCCCGTACCGATTGTGAAGGCAGGCGACAAATGGCACTTCGACGCTAAAGCCGGGCGCCGGGAACTGCTCTACCGCCGCATCGGGAGCAACGAGCTGGACGCCATTGACATCTGTCGTGGCTACGTTGATGCACAATACGACTACGCATACCAGAAACGCGAAGGCTACAACGTGAACCAGTACGCGCAGCGTATCATAAGCACTCCTGGCAAACAGGACGGCCTAGCCTGGCAGAATGCGGACGGCAGTTGGGGCGGCCCGGTAGGCCAAGAAATCGCGCGCGCGATCGAACAGGGCTACTCGACCAATCCGCAGCCGTATCATGGCTATTTCTTTAAAGTTCTGAAAGGGCAGGGACCCGCGGCCCCCCTCGGCGAAATGGACTATGTGGTGGAAGGCGTGATGATCGGAGGCTTCGCGCTGATTGCGGCACCGGCCGAGTACGGGGAGACCGGGGTGCAAAGCTTCATCGTGAGCCAGGATGGGGTTGTCTACCAGAAGGATTTCGGGCCATCTACTTTCAATGAGTTTACAAAGATGGAGCGCTTCAATCCGGACAATTCCTGGACGCCGGTCCCACAGGAAGACGAATAGAAAAAGGCTCGTCAGAGATACATCAACTACCGTCAGTCGCGGGGCGCTCCGCGTAACCGTTGTCAGTATGCAGGTGAGTGAAGGCTAACCGAACTTTCGCAGTTGCGAGCGATTTTCGGCATTTTTGCGATCATTTTCGCAGCTAAGCCGTGTGTTTCCATCGGCACGCTCTAAAAAAACGGT
>Ga0306922_10000262_pt1 | contig 41596 bp, 34 predicted proteins | sample sta12Cox44000082_FD_203758 | JGI IMG/M metagenome (GOLD analysis project Ga0306922, IMG submission 203758) | Lab enrichment of tropical soil microbial communities from Luquillo Experimental Forest, Puerto Rico - statoxic.12C.oxic.44.000.082 (v2)... | ecosystem: Environmental > Terrestrial >... | reverse complement strand
CCATTGTGGAATGCTAACGGCGTTCCCACAGCGGCATACGACCCGCGGCAGTTCCAGTTCGCTCTGCGTTTGAACTGGTAGTATTTGGCTACGTAAACTACCGGCACTCCTCCCGGAGCGCCGGTTTCATTTGTCGCGTGTCGCGCTGAACTCTTTTCTAACCACTGTCCACTACCCACTAATCACTGCTTTAGAATCGAACTCTCATGAAACGTCGCTCCGCTGACGCAACACGATGTGTGCACGCCGGAGAAGATCGCCACGGCACGCCCGCGCCGCTCACCACGCCAATTACGCAAACCTCCGTTTTCATCGTTCCTGATCTGGACGGTTTACGCCGATACGCTGAAGGCGATCGCGACCTGTATCTGTACGCCCGCTACGGCAACCCCACCGTCAAGGCCGCCGAAGACAAGGTGGCTGCACTAGAGGGAGCCGAGTCTGCCGTTCTGACCGCCAGCGGGATGTCGGCCGAAACCATCGCTGCCCTGGCCGTTTGCCAGGCAGGCGACGAAATCGTGTCTATGCTCGACATCTATGGCGGCACGGTGAAGCTCTTTGAAGACGTCTTGGCGCGCTGCGGTATCACCACGCGGTTCATTCCCTATCACGATCTCGAAAAAGCCGAACGGTATTTCACGCCGAAGACGCGGATGCTTTTTCTGGAGACCCCAACCAACCCAACGTTGCGCTGCGCTGACATTGCCGCGCTCTCGGCCATCGCTCACCGTCACAAAGCTTGCGTTGTGGTCGACAACACCTTCGCAACACCCGTGCTGCAAAAGCCACTCGCACTCGGCGCCGACATGGTGATGCACTCCGCCACCAAGTACCTCGGCGGACACAGCGACATCACTGCCGGAATCCTGGCCAGTTCAAAAAAATGGATGGAGCGCGCCCGCGAACTGATGATCCTCACCGGCGGATGTCTCGACCCCGGCTGCGCTTACTTGCTCCTTCGTGGGCTCAAGACGCTGCACCTGCGTGTGGAGCGCGCCTGCCAGAACGCCGCCGCCATTGCCGAGGCATTGCAGCGGCACCCCAAGGTTTTGCATGTGTACTATCCCGGATTGGCGGATCATCCAGACCACGAGCTGGCCGCTCGCCAGATGAAAGATTTCGGCATGATGGTTTCCTTTGACTTGCGCGGCGGAGAGGCAGCCGTCGACCGGTTCATCAAGCGCCTGAAGGTTTGGTATCTGGCGACCAGCCTCGGAGGAGTCGAGTCCATCCTGTCTTATCCGGTATTGTCATCGCATATCGGGCTCAGGGCGAAACGGCTCAAGCTCCTGGGGGTAACTCCATCGACGGTCAGGCTTTCTGTTGGAGTCGAGGACGCCGCCGATCTGATCGAAGACCTGAAATCCTCCTTGGCGTAAGCGTCAATCGTTTTCGAAGGGGAACGGCTTCACAGCTTGCCCTGCACCCAGCCGAAGCGTCAGCTGGCCCTTGGGAACTGGCGACTGGACCACTAGCCACTTTCATTCCCCTCGTAGTACCATCAGCTTCGGAAGTTATTGTTCACGGGGAAAGATATTTTTTCACAGGAATGAAGTTGGTCCGTTACCTGATAGCCCCGTCGCTGCTATGTGCCGTTCTGGCCAGCACGGGATGCGAACCCTCCCAATCCAAGAACACCCCTTCGAAGCCTCCGGCTCAGGCCACCGCTCCGGCGGTTGTCGCGGTCAAGTCCGACTCCTCGGTACCTGAGCCGTCCGTCGGTCCCGCCCCTGCCCAAACAACGACCTCCTTGGATCCCGTCGACAACCTTATCGCCCAGGCCGACAAGCTCTACCAGGCTGGCCAAAAGGAATATCTGGACGGGCACCTCGACGCTGCCCGCCAGAGCTTCGATCAGGCTTTCAACGTATTGCTCTCCAGCAATCTTGCCGTAAAAGATAATCCGCGCCTGGAGAAGGAATTCGACAAAATTGTGGACGGCGTCCGAGACCTCGAGCAGGTCGCGTTGCGCGAAGGCGACGGCTTCACTGAACAACGCTCCGTCTCTGCTCCGATTGACGAAGCCAACGACATTACTTTTCCCATTGATCCTAGAGTCCGCGCCAAAGCTGAAGCCGAGATCAAGACCACCAAGTCCGACCTGCCGCTCATGCTGAACGACCAGGTCGCGATGTTCATCAACTATTTTTCCAGCACCAGGGGTCGCTACACGCTGGAGCACGGCCTAACCCGTGCAGGACGCTATCGCGAAATGATTTCTGCAACCCTCAAGGAAGTCGGGGTTCCCCAGGACCTGATCTATCTCGCAATGGCGGAGTCCGGGTTTCAAGCCCTCGCCGTCTCCCGCGCCGGTGCGCGTGGCATGTGGCAGTTCATGGCAGGTCGCGGCTCCGAGTACGGTCTGGAGCGCGATTGGTGGATCGACGACCGCCAGGACCCGGTGAAGTCCACCCGCGCCGCGGCGCTGCATCTGAAGGACCTCTACCACGAGTTCGGCGACTGGTACCTGGCCATGGCTGCCTACAATACCGGTCCCGGCAATATCCAGCACGCAGTTGAACGCACTGGCTATGCCGATTTCTGGGAGCTATACAAGCGACGCGTCCTGCCGCAGGAGACGCGTAACTACGTCCCCATCATCGTGGCCGTCACTATCATGGCGAAGAACCCGACACAATATGGGCTAGAAAATATTGTTCCCGACAAGCCCGAGCCGACCGATCAGGTTTCCATCAACTATCCCGTAGACTTGCGGCTGGTGGCTGAGTGCCTCGACGCCTCCGTGGACAGCCTTCAGACGCTGAATCCCAGCCTGCTGCGCATGACCACCCCGAAGGACCAGACCTTCACGTTGAACCTGCCCTCCGGCACCAAGGATAAGTACGAGACCGCCATCGCCTTGATCCCGCCGGATATGCGCACCTTCTGGCGGTATCACCGCGTGGAGTACGGCGAAACGCTGAACTCGATTGCCCACAAGTACCGCAGTTCGACTGGCGTCATCGAAGAGGCTAACAACCTCACCGGCGATGAGGTTGTGGTTGGTTCGAAGCTGATCATCCCGATAACGCCCGGCCAGGGGGGTGGGGGTAACGCCGTGGCTTACTCGCACAAAGCCACTCGTTACAAAGTCCGTAAGGGCGACACGCTCGGCTCGATTGCCGACGATTTTGAGGTCCCAGTCGCCAAGCTGAAATCCTGGAACCACGTCAGGGGAAACACCGTCGCTGTCGGCCGTACTTTACTGATTTATAAGCCCTTAACTGGCTCTGGAGGAGCCGAGGTTGGTTCCGCGGGCGGCAATCCGCCGGCACCCTCCAGACAGAAGAAAGGTGCCACGACAACCTCGGCCAAATCGAGCAAACACCCCACAAAGAGCACGTCCGCCACTTACCACAAGGTCAAGAAGGGCGACACGCTCAGCAGTATTGCCCAGTCCTACAACACGACGGTTGCCAACCTGAAAAAGAACAACGCTAACCTCTCCGCCAACCTCCGCCCCGGCGAAGTATTGCTGATTCACAAATAGAAGCCATCTCGAAAATCAGTTTTCAAACGGCACGGCTTCATAGCTTGCGGAAAAACTCGCTTTGCCGATGGCTTGCGTCAGGGTACGACCTCAATCGTGCCGACAAGCCCTTTATTTTCGTCATCCCGAGCCGGCTTCAGTCCGCGAGGGATCTGCTTTTCTGACTTTCCCCCGCCTCTTCAGCCCTGCCACCGAAGTTACTTGAGGCCCTGTCGAACTCGGCTTTTGGCCTCTGGCATTTTATCAGGTGAGTTTTAGTGAATCAGCTCGCCATTCCTTACCTTACCCTTTGCGCTTTGTACTCTTCCCTTGTCGCAGATGTTCTGATACAACAGGGCGCGTCGCGCTTATTCGTATGCCGCGCATCACATCGGCCGCGTTTTTCCCCGTGCTATAATCGCGCGCCTGTTGACACGGCATGCAATTGAGTTCAATTCTTATTCAGCACAGCGAGCTGTCTCCGTGCGATGCGGAGCCCGGCCACCAGAGGAGGACACATGACGGCTTTCGATGACACGCTGTACGGTCGTGATGATGAGATGGATGACTACGGAGACGGTTCCTATGGCGATTCGCTCGATGACGAGGAATACGAAGAGGAAGAGGAGGAGGAAGAAGAACCCGAATCCGTTTCCGTCATCGAAGAAGTAGTGGAAGTGGAAGAGAGCGAACCGGAGGAAACCACCGTTAGCACCGCTCCGCCTCCTGCTCCGCCACCCAAGAAGACAGCCGCCAAGAAAGCTCCGGTGAAGACGGCGAAGAAAGCTGCCAAGAAAGCACCTACCAGGAAGAAAGCCGCAGCAAAAAAGAAAGCGGCACCAACGAAAAAGAAAAAGGCACCGGCAAAGAAGAAAGCCGTGAAGAAGCCGGCAAAGAAACCTGCCAAAAAAGGACGCCCGGCTCGGCGTCGTCGCTAGACCCGCTGCTCATGAGACAAGCCGCGGCCCTGCCGCGGCTTTTTCTCTGTATCGAACTTTCTCCATCATTTTTGAGGTGCCACTGTGACTCACAATCCCTGGACTCGTCGTGATTTCATGCGCGTCGGTGCCACCGCCTTGGCCGCCGGCGCCGCCGCGAAAGTGACTCTGCTGGAACCCACCACCCTGCTAGCTGCTACACAGCAAGCCCAATCGGGCAACACCATCCGCTTCGCCTCCATCGGCACCGGAGTACGTGGCTGCGAGTTGTTAAAAGCTTCGCTGCGTGTTCCCGGCATCGAATGTGTTGCCGTTTGCGATCTGTGGGAGGGACGCCTGACTGCCGGACAACAGGCACTCGCCACAGTGCAGCAGCCGCTCGGCAAACAAGTTGCGACCTCCCGCAATTACAAAGAGATCCTCGATCGCAAAGACATCGATGCCGTCATCGTAGCCTGCACCGATCACCAGCACCGCCGTGTGGTCGTCGACGCCTGCGCCGCCGGCAAGGACGTGTACTGCGAGAAACCGCTCTCCCACACGGTCGAAGACGGTTTCGCTATGGTCGCCGCCGCGCAAAAGAACAATCGCATTCTGCAGGTGGGAAGCCAGCGCGTAAGCTCGATCCTTTACGCCAAGGCCCGCGAAATCTGGAACTCCGGAGCGCTGGGCGAAGTCTGCTGCATCCAGGCCTACTGGGACCGTAACTCCGCCAGCGGCGCGTGGGTCTATCCCATACCTCCGGGCGTGAACGATCAGAACATCGATTGGACCGCGTTTCTCACGGGCGTGCCTAGTGTTCCATTCGATGTCACCCGATTTTTCCGCTGGCGCTGTTTCACCGATTACGGCGAGGGCCTCGCCGGCGACCTTTTCGTCCACTTGATCTCCGGCATCATGTTCATCACCGGTGCCAACACTGTCGCCTCGCGCGCCCAAACCGCTGGAGGCCTCTTCCGCTGGAAAGATGGTCGCCAGTTCCCCGACCTGATCGAAACCTACTACGACTACCCCAACTTCCGCGTCGATGTTCGCTGCAATCTAAACAACGATGGCGGTGAGTTCATCGGCTTCTTCGGCGACAAGGGCACCATGATTATCAAGGACGCGACTCTCACCTTCTCGCCGCAGAACACGCAGCCTCAACCGGAAGACTACTCGATCGTGGGATGGCCCCTCGAACTTCGTAAGCAGTATCTGTCTCAATGGGAGCAGGACCATCCACTGCCGGAGGCATTCACGTCGAAGATCACCGAGCAGGTTGAAACCTTCGTTCTGCCGCGGGGCTACAGCGACACGGTCGATCACGAAGCCAACTTCTTCAATGCCGTTCGCACGCGTAAGCCTTGCGTGGAGAACGAGGTCTTCGGCAACAACGCGGCCATCGGCTGTCATCTGGCGAACTACTCGTACTTTAACAAGCGTCCCGCAATGTGGGATGCCAACGCGAAGAAAATCACCAGCTGAGGGCAACGCCACCGCACGTAATTGAACGACGCAAGCAGAACATTTCATCACGGAGGGCACGGAGAAAAGTAGAAGTTAGGTTATAAATTTGGCTTTGAAATAGCACAACCTCAGCCGCGCTGTCTAAGACCCTGACAGGGGCTTCAGCGCCTGATGGAAATCGGTTTTCATCGCACCCTTAGGAAATAGGCTTCTCCATGTCCTCCGTGGTGAATAAGATTTGACAGGATCAGGCACGGTGTCCACTTATCGCAGCGGCGACGGACAACTCGCTTACGAAGTCACCGGCTCCGGGCCCGATGTAGTCCTGCTCCATCCCTTTCCCCTCCATCATCATTTTTGGGACGGCGTCCTCGACCAGCTTGCTGCTCGTTATCGCTTGTTCCTGCCCGATCTGCGCGCCCACGGCGATTCAGAAGCCGGCGAGGGCCCAGTCACAATGCAAAAGCTCGCCGACGATCTCGATCGCCTCTGCCGCGAATTCGAAGTCGCCCGCGCTATATTCGTCGGTGTTTCTATCGGCGGCTATGCCCTCTTTGAGCTTTGGCGACGCTATCGCGAACGGGTGGCAGCTTTGGTGTTTGCGAACACGCGCGCCGGCGCGGAAACGCGGGATGGCCGTAACGATCGCCTGCAAGTCGCCGAACGCATCCTTTGGGAAGGCGCCGCCGGTTTTGTCGAGGAACTAGCCGGCAAGCTCGTTTCACCGGCAACGAGAACCAATCGTCCAGACATCCTCGACGCCGCCCGGGCCATGGGCATGAAGATGTCGCCCGCCGACATCGGCGCTGTCCAGCGCGGAATGGCAGATCGTCCTGACTCCGTTCCCACACTCGCCACCATTAACGTTCCTACACTGGTCATCGCCGGAGAGGACGACAGCGTTCCACTTAGCGAACTCCAACTCATCCACCAGCGCATCGCCGGCAGCCAATTGCGTGTCATCGCCAAAGCCGGACATTACGCCGCGATGGAGCAGCCTTCAGAATTCGGTCATCTGCTGCGCATCTTCCTCGACACGCATGCTCCTGGGTAAACGTTGGCACGGCTGCAGCATGGGGTGCAATTATCCACTCCCCATTGCCGCTTGAGAATTCGCCCTTCGCCGAACTTGCTCATTCTCATGTAACGTAGTACTCGATGGGCCGCATCCACATCCTCTCCGAACATGTCGCCAACAAAATCGCCGCCGGCGAGGTGGTCGAGCGCCCGGCTTCTGTCGTCAAAGAGCTGCTCGAGAATTGCCTGGATGCAGGCGCAAAAAGAGTTCGCGTCAATGTCGAAGCCGGAGGCCGCAAACTCATCCAGGTCATCGACGGCGGCTCCGGCATGTTGCACGACGACGCCTTGCTCGCCTTCGAACGTCACGCCACCTCGAAAATTCGCAGTGCCGACGACCTGCTCAACATCGCCACCCTCGGATTTCGCGGCGAAGCGTTGCCATCCATCGCTTCCGTCAGCCGTCTGCGTTTGGAAACGCACGCTTCCGAAGAGTCTGCGGGTACCATCGTGGAAATTGCCGGCGGCAAGATTCTGACCGTCGAAGAAGCTGGCCTCCCCCTCGGCACGTCGATCTCTGTACGCGATCTATTCTTCAACATCCCGGCGCGCCGCAAATTCCTTAAGGCCGAGCCCACCGAGCTAGCGCACATCGCCTCGCTGGTCACACACTATGCTCTGGCCCATCCCGAAATGCACTGGGAGCTTCACTCGGCTACTAGCGCCATGCTTATCGCGCCTCCGGTTGCTGACCACTCACAGCGCATTTACCAGGTCTTCGGCAAAGAGACTCTCGATCAGCTTATCCCGCTCAGCGCGATTCTACCGTTGCTTCATACCGGCCTTCCTCAACCCCCGCCCTGGCGGCGTCAGCAGGAAGAAGAGCCTACGCGCGGCGAAGTCCGCCTCCACGGCTTCGTCTCCCGGCCGGAGATCCAGAAGCTAAACCGCAACTCCATCTTCATCTTTGTGAACGGCCGCCTCATTCGCGATCGCGTCGTCCACCACGCACTCACCGAGGCCTATCGCAACATCATTCCACCCACTGTCTACCCCGTCGTGCTTCTGTTTCTCGAGATGCCCTTCATCGAAGTCGACGTGAACGTGCATCCGTCGAAAGTCGAGGTTCGCTTCCGGCAGTCTTCGCTCCTGCACGACTTCATCCGCAATTCAGTGCGCGCTGCCCTCGTGAAGGCCCGCCCCGTGCCGTCATTCATGGCCGAAATTCACGCCAACCCGACGGCAACACCATCGCTGTCGCCCAGTGCACAGCAGATCACGCAGGATGACAACCCGTCCATCATCCTGACCGACACTGAGTTCGCTCTCCGCGCACCGGACTTGCCGCCGATCCCGCAGAAGCTGCAATTCGGCAATGAAAGCATCGCCATCAACGCCAATACCGCGATTCCCGTCGCTCGCTTCGGTCCGCAAACCTTCGCCGATACTGCGCGTGCTGCGGGTGCCCCACCCTTATCAGCCGCCACGGCGGACGATAGGGCGGGGGACTTCATTAGGACTGCATTCGTAGCGTCCCGCGATAACGGCTGCGCCGCCGCGCTCATCGAGGACGATGCCCCCGTCAGCCTCGACTCACTCGCGACACTCAAGCCACTGGGCCAGATTCGCGATTCGTTCATCCTCGCCGTCAACCTACAAGGCCTATGGATCATCGATCAGCACGTGGCCCATGAGCGCATACTGTTTGAGAAGATCCTGAAACAGCGCCTCGCCAATTCCCCCGAGCGGCAACAGATGTTAATGCCGTTGTTGGTCCAACTTACGCCTAGCCAGATGGCCCTGTTTGCCGAAATCTCCGACGAACTGAACCACAACGGCTTCGAAGTTGAGCCGTTCGGCACCCGCACCATCGCCGTCAAAACCACCGCCGCCGGAGTCGTGCCTGCCGACGTGGAACACATGCTGCACGAAATCCTTGAGCAGTTCGAGCGCGAAGAACAGTTGCTGAATCTGGAAAAAATTCGCACGCAGATCGCCGCCAGCATTGCCTGCCATGCCGCCATCAAGGTCAATATGCCTTTGCAACAAAACAAAATGGAGTGGCTACTGCAGGAACTTGCCAAGACCGACTGCCCCATGAGCTGCCCGCACGGCCGCCCCGTCGTTCTGCGGTATTCTGTTAAAGACATTCAGCGAGCCTTTAAGCGCATCTGAGGACAGCCAACACAATTCGGCAATTAGCAACTAGCAATTAGCGCCTGACCTCTAATGTTGGCACATTGTGTCCGAGGTCGAGAACCTGAGATGCGTAATGTCGGCTCAAATCGTAGCTGCCAAAAGCCTGTTGGCGCACCGCAGCACCCGGGGGATTGATCAAAGGTCTAGTTGCTGCTGGACCAATTGCTAGTTGCCAATAGCTAATGGCGAGTTGCTTTTTTCCAATGCTCGAACACCAACTACACGAGCTGCGCCGCGAAAAGTGGCGCCTGGATGGACAAGGAGTGCGAACTCTCGAGGCTGCTCGTTCTTTCATTGCATCCGTCGGCTTCTGCACTCTCTATCCACAAAAGCCAGCCGTGCTCGCTCCGACCTTCGTCGGTGCGTATATCGGCAGCGATGAAAAACTGCCCACAGCGCAAAAGGCCTTCGCCGACCCGCGCGCCAAAGAAGCCAAACAGCTGATGGTGCGCTTGCTGCGCGACAAAGCCGCCTTCGAAACGCTTGTCTATCCGGAAAACAACTTCCTGGTTTCCTCTGCCGTGTTCCCTTTCTTCTACGGACTCGTGGGTGATCGCAATCCGCGCCAGGCTCCAGTGGCCACCACCCGCTCCGGCTATTCGCCTCTCGCCGTCGATGCCTTTCGGCTCATTCAGAAGCACGGCCCTATTTCTAAGCAACATCTTCGGGAATCGCTGGGCAAAGCAATTACCGAAGCAGCTCTCGACCGTGCCCTCGATGAGCTGTGGGCCAAGCTGCGCATCACTCGCGTTGACTACAAGCAGGATGAGGGCGTCTTCTGGGATGTGCTGTTCCGCTGGGCGCCCGATGCTGTGCGGGAAGGCGTGCACGTCTCCGTCGCCGAAGCACTCACCGCGTTGGTCTCGAAGTACGTCGATTGCGTTTGTGCCGTTCGTCAGGAAGAGGTCGAGAGTTTCTTTTCTACGTTGGTGGGCCGTGCCCGTGTCCGCGAGGCGATTCATGCATTGCAGGCAGCGCGCGAGTTGGGCTTTGTACACGTAGGCGGTAAGGTCATGCTCGAGTCTGGTGCGGCACGCGCAACCCGCACGGTGCCTCCGCCCAGTGAGAAGCCCTCTTCTGATTCTGCGACGCCCGCACTCCGGCGTGGCAAACCTCTGGTCGAACGCCGCGTCCGAGCGGCCAAAGCCGTCCCACCACCGAGAAGCGAGAGTAACGGCCAATGAACGCGGGACGACCACTCATCATCGCCATCGACGGTCCGGCCGGCTCTGGCAAGAGCACCATCGCCGCTCGCCTGGCTAAAAAGCTTGGGTACATAAACCTCGAAAGCGGAGCCATGTACCGCGCCCTCGCCCTCAAGGCGCTGCACCAGCAGGTCTCACTTGACGACCCGGTTAGGCTCGGCCATTTGGCTGATGAGACCATAATCGAGCTCGAACCACAGCCCGACGGGAACCGCGTGCTGCTCGATGGTCGCGACGTTTCCCAACGCATCCGCGAAGCCGACGTCACCGTGGCCGCCTCGCGTGTGTCAGTTTACCCTTCAGTGCGCGAAATCATGGTTCGGCGCCAGCGTGAGATGGGTGCTAGCGGCGGAGTCGTTATGGAGGGTCGCGACATCGGAACTGCGGTATTTCCCAATGCCGACGTCAAGATCTTTCTTGATGCCGATGCCCGCATTCGGGCTGAGCGCCGCGTCGCCCAGAACGGCACCCACAGGCCGGAAGAGGCCCAACGTATCGTCGAAGAACTCGTACAACGCGATGTTCGCGATCGCACCCGCACCGTCTCGCCTCTCGTCCCAGCACCAGATGCGGTGATTCTCGATTCGACGAATCTCTCGCTCGATGAAGTGCTCACCCGCGTCGAGCAGGTCGTGCTTTCGAAACTCGCTAGTCACTCTAAGTCTTCGTAAAGAAAAACCGGAGCGAGAAATGTTGTGAAGGCGAATTGTCCTCTTGGAATCACCCAGCCAAGTTATATTTGACGCATCCCACGATTCGTTTAGTGAATCGGCCCTAATCCAGCCGGTTCGATCTCGATACTACTTCTTGCATCTCGATATTACTTCCCTGAGAAATAACCTTCCCGCGCCTGCACCGTCAGGTCATTCTGTGTCGTCGTGACCGTGATTCGATGGAAGCCACTGTCCGCCTCGGTCTGCTCGGGCGTAAATCCTAGGTTGTACTGGTTGCGCAACTCCTCACCGATCGAGCGGTAAATATCGTCGATGGATTCGTGCTTCGACACCTCGAAGAATCGCCCCCCCGTCTGCTGAGCGAGCTGCATCATCACCTGCTTTCCATCGGCGTGGCTGTAGCCACCGCGGCCACGACCGCCCCCGCCACCGGGCTGACCTCCACCGCCGCCACCGGGATACCCGCCTCCACCACCCGGATATCCTCCTCCCGGGTAGCCCCCGCCGGGATACCGACGCCCTGGATAGCTACCACCGGGATAGCCTCCACCCGGATAACCGCCATGCCGTCCACCGGGATTCCCGCTCGCCACGTTGTTGTAGGCGTCAGGATCAGCAAACAGAATCGTATAGACCAGCGTATTCGCCCGCTGCGCTGCCTCAATTGCCCGGCTCAAGCTCACCTTGCTTCCTTGGTCCACACCGTCTGACAGGATAATTAGCGCCTTCCGGCCCTGCTGCTTCCCAGTGATCTCGTCCGACGCTAGAAACACCGCGTCATACAGCTTGGTACCTCCTCCGCCGAAGCCGCCCTGTCCAGGAGATCCACCCGTCTGCATCTGGTGCGCCTCCGGCACTTGCAGCTTCTGTAAAGCCGCCTGCAGCTTCGGACGAGAGCTGGTTAGGTCCTGGAGCAGCTCAATCTCGAAATCGAAATGCACCACGCACGCCTTGTCCCGGCTCTCATTCATGAGGTCGTTCAGGAAAGTGTAGCTGGCCGTGCGCTCCTTATCGAGCAGACGCCGCTGGCTCAGGCTGGTATCCACCAACAGCCCGAGCGTTAGAGGCGTGTCCGTGACGCGCGAGAAATACTTTATCGCCTGAGGCTTCCCATCCACCTCGAGCTTGAAGTCGTCCTTGTTCAGCGTGGAAACGATCTGGCCCTGTTTGTTGCGAACCGTGGCCAGTACGTTGACGACATTAACGTCCTTCTTGATGGTCGTGACCGACTGATCGTCCTGTTGTGCTACTGCAACACTGGCGGCAAATACCAATAGCAACAGCAAAGCACAAGACAGCGACTTCAGCTGAAGGGAGACTAGCGCGGGTACATATGCCGCGCGGCTGGGTGATGGCATGGAGGCTTCCGTTTGCGGGTTCAGTACTTCGAAGCTCATAAACCCCTGCCGCTCCGCGAAGTTGCAAGGTGCCCCATTCCGCCTTCTTTTGGCGAGTGGCGGGGCCGGGTTTTTCCTGTATGAGACGACGACGGCACGGTGGTCTGCTCACGTCAATTCCCGACACCGCTAACCGGGCAGTCCGTATTCCCTGACTTCTCGACGGCCCCATTCATCAGCGCCCAAGCCGCAAATCCCGCTGGAGCGTTCTTTACGCCCGCGATATTCGCCTTCTTGATGCTACTGATGCCCTGCCAGTGAATACTACTCAGATCGACATTCCCTAGTTCAGCGCCGTCGAGCATCGCGCGGCTCAGGTCGGAGCCAGTAAACCGCGTCCCACAAAAATCGCCATCTGAAAGATCGGCTGCGGTGAAGTTCACCGAGCTAAGATCGCTGTCGCGAAAGTTTGCTCCGCGCAACGACGCATACGACAAGTCCGCGCCCGCAAGATTGCTGTTGCGAACATCCGCTTCTTTGAAGTTGGAGCGAACCAGCTTGGCCTTTGGAAGCTGCACACCCTGGAGAAACGCGGAGGACAGGTTCACTCCAACCAGTGGAACCCCATCAGCATTGAGCTCGGCGAGTGCTTCAATGCGGCCTCCACTGCCGGCCATGTGCTGCGCCGTGTTGACAACCTGCCATGCCTGGTAGTGCTTCTGCTTCAGACGGTCTGGCGCTTCGCGAAAGTAGAAGATGACCGCCACGAGCACCGACAGGCTCCCCAGGTACTCCAGCACCTCCAGAAACGACCAGCGGCTGAGGCCATGCGCCAGCCAGGCCAAAGGCCATTCAATAGCGAGGAATGGAAGCAGCCACGCGGGCTTGCCGGCAGTGTATTGCTTCCAGCGGCCAGGAGGCTCATGCTTGATGCGCAGAAACATGATGCTGTTCTGTCAGGATGTCATGAGAGGTACAGCTTTAGAGCCTGCGGAAAACGTCGCATTGTAATTGTAAGGGTTTCGTGTCAGATCACTCAGTCGTGCCCTAACACATCGAAGATAGCTCGAGGCTCTCGCCCCTGAGGGATTTTTCCGCACCCCTTTAGCTCTGCCCCACAAGTCCTGTTTTATCATCCCCCGCGGACGAGCGAGATCCGGGCGAAGTGCCGTCTTTGCGCTTCGTGACTGTGTTTAGTCCGTAAGGCATCTGCCTTTGCTAACTATTTTGCAGCCGGTTTAATCCGCCGACATCGCTTTGGTCTCTATCCGACACGCGTAGGATAGTTTCTATCACGCGAAACGTTACAGCCAAATGAAAACGGCTCCGCTGACTTGCGGGACCCACTCAGCATCTCTAGAATCACCTTTTTGCCCAGGAGGACTGCATGGCGCTCAACATTGGGGATGTGGCTCCCGATTTCGATTTGCCGGCGGTGATCGGCAACATCAGGCAGCGCGTCAGGCTCAGCGACTATCGCGGCAAAAGGAACGTCGTCCTGGTGTTCTATCCCGCCGACTGGACGCCCGTGTGCGCGGCCGAACTGCCCACTTTCAACGCCGAGTTGGAGAAATTCGAGGGCTACGGCGCCGAAATCATCGGCATCAGCGTTGACTCCATCCCCAGCCACATCGCCTGGCAGAAAAAAGAAATCGGAATCCTTAACCTGCCGCTGGCCAGCGACTTCTACCCTCACGGCGATGTCGCCATCAAGTACGGAATACTCCGCCAGGGCGACCCCGTTCCCGGCATCAGCGAGCGCGCCGTCTTCGTCGTCGATAAGCTGGGCAAAATCGCCTACGCCAAGATCTATCCCATTGACCGCCCCCCGGACACCGAAGAGGTCTTCGCCGCCCTGCGGAAACTGTAGTGACATTGCGAGTTTCAAGGGGCCCAGGCACTGCCCATTCGAACTCGATGCGTGTTGCGCGCCGCTGCGGCTTCGGAGAGCACAAACAAAACTGGCCCGCTCCGTCCCAGGCCCCGACTTAGAGACCGTCGTGCCACGACGATGTAGTTCACATGGCGATTAGCTGCACACTGGGTTCCTTTAGAGCTACTGGCGCGCCGCGACCTGGACATTACACTCTCGAGGTGCTGTCGTCGCGCCTGCAACCCGGATGCGCAGAAACCGGCATCATCAACGGCATCATCGGCATGATGACGCCAGTTGTGTACTGAAAACACTCACTGCACCGGCCCCAGCCACTGGTCATACCAATTCAGCATTTCTTTAATCAGGTCGTTGCGCGGGACGTTGTGGCCGGTTTCGTACACGATGCGCTTCTTCTGCTTCGAGCCCAGAAAGTTGAAAAACGGAATCTGGGTCTCGTCCACGGGGAAAAAGAAGTCGTAGTGGCCATTGAACAGTAATGTCGGCTGGGTAACGCGGGGCAGGAAGTTGATCTTGTCGACCTCGGGCAGCGATCTGCTGTATTCCATGCCGCCCAACGCGAGCACGTTGGCCTTGATGCGGGGCTCGACCGCGGGAATGATCGCGCCCATGACCGCTCCCCAACTGTAGCCGTAATAGCCAATCTTCCCGTGATCGAGATCGTGGCGCGAGTCAACGTAATCGAGCGCACGCGAGGCGTCCTTCACCCACATGACCACATGGTCACGCCAGTTGGTGGAGGTGTTGGGCACATCCGACTCCCAGCCGTCTCCGCGATCGTAGGTGCTCTTGTAGATGGGATACACAACAGCGCGGCCGCTGCGTGCCAGAGCATCCAGCGCCGCGGTTGGGTACACGGCAAACTCCCGCAACAGCAGCGCGTTCGAGCCAGGGAAGAAGATCACGGTCTGGTACGGCGGCTTGCCTTTCTTGGGCAGCATCAGCATGAGCTTGCCGCGCTCGTTACCATATCCGGCCGAGTAGGTGACCGTTTCCATTGTCCAGTCGTTCTCGTCGATGGTCTGTTCGACCGTGGCGTCGAGCGGCGTCTTGTCGTACGAGTAAACACTGCGATAGGCCTGAAAGAGCTCATCGCTGGCGGGCTTCTCCTTGCTGAAGTCGCGCCGCGGCCACTGGATCGCCGCCATCGCTTGGCTCGGAATCGAGTTCGGGTCGAGGTACTTCACCGTGCGGAAGCCGATGTTGGAGGCACGCAGCCACGGCGACTGCGCGTCGGGATCGACGAACATATAGTTCGGCTCGTCCCAGGCACCGCCGAGGACGTAGCGTTTACCGTGATCCGACTCGGTGGCCGTCCACTCCTTGACATTGCCAGCCATGTCGAAGGTGCCAAAGGGACCTATGCCAGGCTTGGAGCCCACAGCCACGATGCCGCTGCTGCCGAAGTTGCTGAGGGGCACGATGTAAGCCGCGGAGAACGGCCCGGACGCACGGTTCCAGTGATAGATAGTGGGCAGGCTCTTGCCGGCAAAATTGGCATAAGCGGCAGCTTCGTACCAACTGATTCCGGCGACGGGGTAGTCATCTTGTCCTTTGGGGTATTCGCCTTGGAGCCAGTCCTTAGGACCGGGGCGCCCGGCGGCATCGCGGAACTCACCCATGGCCTGTTCCCACGTCAGCTTCTTGCCGTCCTTTACGAAGTCGAACTTCCAGTACTCCGGCTTCTGGTAACCACCGGCGTCCACGAAAGCCTTGTACTGCCCATTGGTCACCTCGTACTGGTCGATCCAGTAGTCCTTCAGCTCAAGCTCGGGCTGACCTTCGAAGCCGGGGATGAACAGCGTGTTCGGGTATTTCTCCGTGGAAATGCGCACCATGCCGGCAGGCGCCTGCGAAATCTCGTTCAGCAATATGACGGTTGCCGGAGTGTCTCCGACGGGAGAATTCAGGCGTTTCAGCATGCCGACCGTGGTACGCAGCACTGTCTGGTATCCCGGCTTTTCGAACTTCCACAGGAACATGCCGCGCGGCTGGCGGAGGTTCTTCTGCGGCGTCCTGCCGACCAGTTCCCACGCGGCGCTCGGATCGCTGTACTCGCGGCGATAGACGTCAGCTCCCCCGGGGATGGTATCGATGGTGACCTGATAGGAGATGACGGGCCAGAGCTTGGCGAGCTCGGGATTGCCGGGAGTCGCCTTTTCGACGCGGTTGGCGACGGCAAAGGCTTCGCCGTACTTGCCCTGATCGAAGAGCCGCGAGACTTCGGGCACGCCGACCTCGCGGGCCCAGCGGGCTTCGCGATTGCGCTTCACAAGCCAGGCGATGCCAATGCCGAGCAAGAGCAGCAGTGCGGTGAGAGGCACGAGGATGCGGGGACGCTTGGCTTCGTGCAGAATGCGGCCAGGGCTAAGGCTGGCGCCGGACTCCGGGAACACCAGGTCACGGGCCGCCTTCAGTTCCTGCGCCAGCTCTGCGCCTGAAGCGTATCGGTCGGTTGGCTTCTTCTTCATGCAGCGCGCAATGATGCGACGAACCTCGGCGGGAATATCACGCTTCAATTCGCTGATCGGCTTCGGGTCGTCCCGCATGACCGCTGCCAGCAGTGCCGCACTGGAGTCGGCATCGAAGGCCTTCCTGCCCGTCAGCATCTCGTAGAAGACTGCGCCGAAGGAAAAGATGTCGGTACGGGCGTCGACGGGCTTGCCCTCGGCCTGCTCGGGCGACATGTAGGCAAGTGTGCCAACAATCATTCCCGGAGTGGTGGCCGTGCCGGTTCCAGTGATGGTTGCGCCTACGTCGTCGGTGGCTGATTCGGCTGCGGCGAGTTTGGCGAGACCGAAGTCGAGAACCTTGATGAAGCCGCTGTCGTCCACCATGATGTTGGCGGGTTTGAGATCGCGGTGAACGACACCAGTAGCGTGGGCGCGGGCAAGCGCCTCTCCAATCTGGACGGCATACCGTGTGGCAACATTGGCGGGTAGGCCGCCGGTAGGAATGACCTTGTCCAGAGTCTGGCCGGAGACGTACTCCATGACCATGTAGTCGACCCCGTCCTGCGAACCGATATCATGCACCACGCAGATGTTGGGATGCTGCAGGCTGGAGATGGACTTGGCCTCCTGCACGAAGCGGGCGTGAAGGTCGGGGTTCGACGACAGGTGAGCAGGAAGAATCTTGATGGCGACGGTGCGCTGAAGGCGGGTGTCGCAAGCGAGATAAACTTCGCCCATTCCGCCTGCACCGACCAGCGACCGAATTTCGTAAGGGCCTAATGTCTTACCTTGAGTCAGCGGCATGAGTTGATGGGGATTATATCCTCATCTCGAATAGCCACGTGCCGGCCTCACTCCGCCCGCAACGTAATCGCCGGATCGATGCGGGCGGCGCGGGAGGCAGGCAGCCAGCAGGCAATCGCGGCTACCGCGAGTAGCAGTGTCACCACCCCGAGGTACGTGAGTGGGTCGACGCACGAGATGCCGAACAGCAACGTTACCAGCGCACGACTGGCAAGCGCGGCGCCGATCAATCCGATCACGATGCCGATGGCGGCCAGCATCATTCCCTGACGCAAAACGAGCCCGAGTATCGCTCGCTGCGAGGCGCCCAAGGCAGAGCGAATGCCGATCTCGCGCGTGCGCTCGGCGACGCTGCCGGAGAGAATGCCATAGATTCCAGTCGCCGCAAGCACCAAGCCAACAAGCGCGAAGGCTTCCAGAACGATTAGCGTAAAGCGGCGCTTTGCCTCAGAGACGGAGAGCAGCGACTCCATCGTAGCGACGCGCACAACGGGCTGGTCTTTGTCCACCGACCAGATCGCGTCGCGAATCGAAGGCGCGAGCGCAGCAGCGTCGCCTTGCGTCCGGACGACCAGCGACAGCACTTCGTCAGCCCAGGGCCATTGCGTGATAGGAACATAGAAGGCGTCTTCGGGAGCCAGCGCGAGCGACTGCTGCCTGACATCACCAACTACGCCGACGATGGTTGCCCAGGGCCGATCGCTATGGCCGACATCAGGACCAAGCCGGACACGAGTTCCAGTGGGGTCCCCATCGCCAAACTTGCGCCTGGCAAGCGATTCGCTGATGAGCACGGCGGTTGGCGCGCCAATGGTGTCGCGCTCAGCCAACAAGCGACCGCGACGCAATGGAATGCGCATTGTCTGGATGTAGTCTGGCGTAACCGCGTAACGAAACCCGCCCTCTTCGCCGGTTGGATTGCTTTCAAATTGCACACCGTAAACGTCGTAGTCACCGCTCAAGGGCAATTGGCCGGTGAAATCTGCCGCGATGACACCAGGAACCGCCTGCACCGCCTCCCGGGCATTCTTGAAGAAAAGTAGGCGATTCGCGTCGCTGTCATAGTAATGGCCGGATTCCTGCACCTGCATGGTGAGCAGATGCGAGGCATCGAAGCCGGGATCGACGGAAAACAGCCGTTGCAGGCTGCGCAGCAGCAACCCAGCGCTGACCAGCAGTACCAGTGCCAGCGCGACCTCGGCGACAACCAAGGTTCGCCGTAAAGCGTGGTGCCGGCCACCGATCACGCAGGCAGATTGATGCAGGGCGCGGTTGAAGTGGCAGTTATTGGACTGCACCGCCGGCACCAGTCCGACGGCGATGCCCACAATCGCCGTCATTCCAAGAGCAAACGTGTACACCGCACCATCGACCGCAATGGCGTTCATTCGGGGCAGCCCCGGCGGCACTAGCGCAAGGAGAGCATGCACGCCGAGCCGCGCGACTATTAATCCGAGAGCGCCGCCAATTAACGTAAGCACGAGACTCTCGGTGAGAAGCTGCCGCGTCAGCCGGATGCGTGATGCTCCCAGAGCAACCCTCATAGCGAACTCCCCGTGACGCTGCACAGAGCGCGCGAGCAGGAGATTGGTCACGTTGACGCAGGCGATGAGCAGCACTAAGCCTACCGCACCCAAGACAGCCAGCAGCGCTGGTCTTACATCGTGGGTCATCTCGCTATGTAAAGAGTTTAGTTGCGTCCCGGCAGGCGTGCCGCCGGATTCGTTGTAGCCCTTCGCGTACAGTTGCCCAACCGTGTGCAGAATTGCATCCAACTCGGCGGTTGCCTGCTCTCTGGTAATGGCAGGGCGAAGCCTTCCCACCATGCGCAAGTGGTGTCCCCATTCCCGACTGTCGGTCGGCAGAGCGGGGTCATACTGCAATGGCGCCCACAATTCGGCGGTAGGCGCAAGCACATTTTCGAAGCCCGCGGGCATAACACCAATAACGGTGAAGAGATCACCGTCGAGCTTCACCGACTGCCCTATGATCGAGGGATCGCGGGCAAAACGCCGCCGCCATACTTCATCACTAAAGACGACCACACGCGGCCCATTGTGCAGGTCATCGGCCGGCACGAAGTCGCGCCCCAGCACTGGCGACGCGCCCAGCACCCGGAAATAGCCGGCACTCACTCGTTGTCCCTCAAAACGCTCCGGCCGGGCGGCTCCGACCATGGTGGGCTGCCAAGGTTTCAACGCCGCCACGGCTTCGAAGGAACAAGTCCGCTCTTCGATGCCGTGAAACGTGCCGAAGTTGACAAACCATGGCGACCCGTCGCTGTGCCGCTCCCAGATCATCACGATTTGGCCCGCCAGCGGATAGGGCAGCGGCTGAAAGAGGATGGGATTAACTGCGCTGAAGATGGCGGTCGTCGCTCCAATGCCGAGCGCTAGAATCACGATCACGGTAGCGGTATGCGCCGGGTTCTTGCGGAGTTGCCGGAAGGCATAGTGGAGATCATGGAAGACGCCCTCAACTCGGAAGCGCAACAGATCGTGCGCTTGTTCGCGTAATTGGGTTTCATTGCCGATCCTGCGGAGGGCCGTGTACTGAGCATCGTCGGGGGACATTCCTTCTTCGCGTAGTTCCCTTTCCACCTGTTCACGATGGAAAGCCATCTCTTCCGCAAATTCCTCGGTGAAGCGGCCGCGGCGGAAGAGCATTTGAAGTTTGTGGAAGAAGAATGTGAGCGACTCCATGATCAGCTCCTACGTGTTCTGCAGGACGCGTCCGATGGCGGCGATGAGCTGCTCGTATTGCGAAAGCTCGATACCCCGCTGTTTGCGGCCGGCAGCGGTTAGCGTGTAATAGCGGGCGCGACGGTTGGTTTCAGATGTCTTCCACTCTGCCTGTACCCAGCCTCGCAGAAGCAGGCGTTGCAAGGCGGGATAAAGCGACCCTTCCTCGACGGTGAGTACCTCATCGGAGAGGCGCTTGATGGCGAGGGCAATTCCATAGCCGTGCAGCGGCGCACGAGCGAGTGTCGTCAGAATGAGAAGGTCGAGCGTGCCGGGCATGAGATCGCGCTTGTTTCCCATGACAGTCTATACATAGGCCTTCTATGGGTATAGAGTCAAGAGATTTTGTGGGCGGTTGCCAGTGGCCAGATCTCCTATTTTAGGAATTGTGGGATGGTGGGTGGCCCCCCTCAAGCTCTTTCTATCCACTATCCATCAACCACTTCCAACTCAATTGGAATTAGGGCAATCCAATACCCATCTTTCCAAAAAGAAGGGAAAGGATCGGACACCCAGGATAATCGGCAAACAGGCTGGGCAAAAAAACACCCCACGCATGGTGCGCAAGAACCGTAATCCGACCTTGCTGCGAACCTCCATGACAGATAGTTGCACGTCGACTGCGCAGTAAGAATTTAGATATGCCATCTTGTTTCAACGACATATTCGAGGTTAACGACACAGAACGGCGCAGACTTTTACATTTAAGTGCCCCACGTTGCCTTTTAGGGACACCCTTTCCTTGGCGGCGAAAGCAGCGCAAGAAAAACCCCGCCCGAGGCGAGGTAAGAAGCCTAGATTCAACATTCAGGAGTGCTAGCTGGCTTTGGCGTGACGGGCGGGCTGTTCCTGAAAGACCTCGAGCAGAAGTTCGAGGACCTTCTGAATGTCGTCAAAGCCGTAGTTGGAGGGGATGCCCGCGCGAGAAGCAATGACCTGATCGTGCCACAAGCCATCGGCGAAACCGAGGATCGCAGCGCGAACCGCATCGAGATTCAGGTCTGGCCGGATCGCACCCTCGGTGCGCATGTCGATCAGAACGCGATCGAACAGTTCGCGGAAACGAAGGTATCCGCGGCTTACCATAACTTCGTTACTGTCTTTGCGAACGCGGCGCGCCTCCAGAGCTGCGAGAATCTTAAATTGCGCGTCGTTTTCGAATTCGATGGTGGCGGCCGTCAGCATGGCGACGAGCCGATCAGCGGACGAGTTCGACGGAGCGGTGACCTTGATGCGCTCGATGGTCGCGTTCCAGCCACGATCAAGGATTGCCATCAGCAGCCCTTGCTTGCTGCCGAAGTGCTTCATCAGTTGCGATTCAGACGTACCTGCGTCGCGAGCGATTGCGACAGTGCTGGTGTTTTCGTATCCGTTTTGGGCGAAGAGCTGCTTGGCAGCCCTGAGGATGCGATCATGCGAAGAGAGTTCGGCGGTCGTCTTCATCATTACCTCTGCGTGTGACGGCCTGGCGCCTTGCAGCGATAGTAACACCCCTTTGGCCTTAGAGGCGCGGATTCCAAGGGAGGATGCCTCTTATTTGCAAATAAGTTACAACATCCTAAGTGTAGTTTGCTATTCATCCGAGACCAATGACAAGTTCCGCAAACATCGTTCTCTGGCACTTCCGAGGCACCTTTTTTACATGGCACCCAAATCCATATCAGTGTGATTTAGACGCAGTGGTGGACGATTTGGCAGCAGTAGCTGACTTCGGGCCACTTGTCGCGGGAGCTGCCTGCTTCATGACCTGATCGATCAGTTGATAAAGCTGCGTCCGGTCGACGACCTCGACGAAGGGTGTTCCGCGAGTCGTGTCACTCACAACATAGATGGTAGGAGTGTGTTCGATGCCCACGCGCTGCCCGACCGCGTAGTCGGTTTTCACTTTTGCCGCTAGCTCGCCGGAAGGATCTACCACGAAAGGAAACGCGACCTTGTTGTCCGCCGCGAAACGCTCGGTGATGCCGCGCAGATTCTGAGGAGTGATCTGCGGCTGGTTCTTGAAGATGAAGAGCCGGTATTCGTCACCCAACGTTTTGGACTTGGTGTCGAACCAGCGCGCATTAACCGCGGCCTCAAACGACCAATTGTGCATGGGCAGAGGGAAATCATACTGCACCAGCGGAATGTTGTACTTCTTGGCGGCCTCGTGCAGCAACGGCGCCGCCCGGGCACAGTCGGGGCACTGGAGATCTTCGAATACAAGAAGAGCGACCTTCGATCCCTTGGGCGGGCGAAGCAAAGATGTATCGCCGCACCACACAAGCGTTGTGCACAGCAGGAGAACGGCCATCACAAACAGTGAAGAGAACAGATTACGGTTCATTCCCAAGTGTCCTTGGTAAATTACGCGAGACTCGTCTATTTAGACGCACTGCAGTTTTTATAGTAACGGAAATCGCTACCGCGAGTCTCGCGGTCGCATTCGGCATGTCGCATTCGAAAGAAACGCATGAGTTGAGGAGTCCGGCGTTACACCAAATCTTAGAAGCAGGCGGTTAGCGGCTGTTTCGGCGGACCGCTCCAGCCACCGCCAAAGCTGCGGTGCCCGGCAGCGCCAGCAACCCGGTTCGGGTACAGCCGAAGCATTCACCATCCCATTATTGACTGGTAGGCCGTTCCCTGGAGTCCGAAGAAACCTATATTGGCGCCTTGTTCGGACGACACACTGACAACATTCGTGAAACCCGCGCGCACTTCCGGCAGCTTCTTGATCGCCCCTTCCAACTGATCGGGCTTAAACCCGAACGGTCCGGGCTTGCTCTTGTACAGCACCTTGCCATCGCTGCTGATCAGGTACAGCCGGTCGGGCCAGCCTGTGTAAGCTTTTTCCGTGGTGTTGTCGAAACCGTCGACGATCGCCGGGAACTTGATCCCCAGCTTGCGCACGCACGCGTTGGCGACATTCTCGCGCTCCTGATCATTCTTTGGACTGGCGAACAGCACGTTGTCCTTCACGTTGCTCTGCATCGTCCAGATGTCGGTGGGGTGCGCCTCCAGGATGTACACCGCATAGAACGCCACCTGGTTGCCGTACTGCTCATACAGCCTGTTCAGGGCGGGAACCTCCCGCCGAAACGGCGGTCAGGTATAGCTGCCGAAGACCAGCACCACAGGCTTGCCACGCAGAGCCGACAGTTCCACTTGCTCCTTGTGGTCCAACGTCGGCAAGCGAAACTCCGGAGCAGCGTCGCCAACCTGGACCGTACCAACGCGCGCTTGGTTCCACAGAGTCTCGAAAGGCAGCACGAAGAAGGCCGGCATCGGCACGTACATCATCACGCGCCCGAACGTCTCCGGCGGCTGCCGCATCGCCCAGTTAATCAGGACCAGAAAGCTGCCCCACAACACCAGCAGCACAACCGCAACAACGGCAACAGTTTTTCTGGAAGGTTTACGCATCAGAGGTTTGGCAAGTATATTGCCGGCCACACAATCCGCGAAATAGTAGTTTTAGATTACTGCAAACCTCACGCTAGTCGTCATCCCCTGAGCGAGGAGGCGGGAAAAGATCGCCACCCCAGTCAAAGGAACTGCTGGTGTATTTAAAACTCGAATCAACTTAGGCGCGGAAGGGCCGAGATGTCTAAACCCAGTGCTTCAACACTGCGGAAACGCCAAAGCGAACCCCGGGGCTGGAGCCGATCTATAGCGATTTACGCCGCCCGCTTCCCTGTCACCACCCTCCCATCCTCAATCCTGTGTCCTTCTTCCACCAGCCGCCACCCCCGCTCCACTTTTCCCCCTAGGAACTTCGGGTTGAGCTGTTCGTCGCGTCCCACAACCCGCCAACACCCAGTGATGTCAGACCGCCCAGCTCGGCGATCTTCTTCGGCCGCCTCCGTCACAATGCGCAGAAAGATCCCCGTCACCAGCGGACAGGTCACATCCACATGATGCCAGCGCGCCAGCGGGGCGCGAATCTCAGCCAGCGTAGCACACCTGCCCGCGCGGAATTTTCCTGATCACGGCATCAGCTTCCAGCGCCGTTGGAATCAGCATGATGCCCGAACCGAACCGCTTCGCCATATGGTCGGAGATCGGCACCGGTTTGGGTCGCATCGGTTTGTGCAGTTTTGCGCGCCACGAGGTTCTCGTTTTCCACTGAGCCCTAGGAGTGAGCAGGAACAGCCCTCCTGTGAGCCTCCGGTTGCATTGATGTAACAACAACACACCCGGACCGGGCTTGGTGGCGCCGAAGTGGGTGGCTTTGAGTTTGGTCCCGTCGGAGGCGGTGAGGTCGACTACGCGCTCCGAGGTTTGGGCGTGCGAGAAGGCGAAGAACGTCAGGAGGAGCGAGACAAGTGCAGTGAGGGGATATGAGCGCTTCATCGGCGGCGATACCTTCGCGGGGACATCATATCGGAATGGAAGCATACGGTGGGGGCCGCGAAGCGGCGGCCTGCAGGGGCATCTCGGGCGCGTGCCCAGCCGCTTCCACCGTGGACAAACCGGGGACATTTCTATTGTGGTATGACACTCGGCGAAAAGACCGTTGACGGTAAGAACTCGGCTGTTATACTGAAAAAACTCCTTTTGGGGTGTAACCGTTATGCTGCTTACTTCCCGAATGACAATGGCCATGTGTCCCCCAGGCGGGGACCGGCCTGTATCGGGAGCGTAGCGCAAACAGCCTCCCATCACAGAGCGGCCGCCTGGGGGGTAAGCCAAGGCGGTTATCCCACGCTTTTCCGAAACGTTGGAAGCGATGGGGCACCCAGTTAACCCATCTTCTCCCAAAGGACGGGACGGGTTGGGGCACCCAACACAAACGCTCTAGTTTGAGGGAGGCTCAGTTGTCTTACGACGAGAAATTCCAAATTTCCACATTAGCCATTCATGGTGGCCGCGTACCCGACGCGCACGCCGAAGCGGTTGTCTACCCGATTTTCCAATCAGCGACATTTGAACAACAGGAAACGGGCGTAACCAAGGGACACAGCTACTCGCGTGTTTCGAACCCCACGGTGGATGCGTTGGAACAGGCCATTGGAGCGCTGGAAGGTACGCCGCAGGCCGTCTGCTTCCGCACCGGGATGGCGGCCATCACTACGCTGTTTCTGTCGACGGTCAAGACTGGCGATCACGTAGTGCTTACCGACGTGGTGTACGGCGGAACGATGCGGCTGTTTCGCGAGGTTCTGAACGGGCTGGGGATCGCGAACACGTCGACGGATACGTCGGACCTAGAGGCTGTGGAGCGAGCCATTACTCCGCATACGAGGATCATCCTGATCGAGACGCCGGGCAATCCGACGATGAAGCTGGCGGACATTGCCGGAATTGCCGCGATCGCGCGCAAGCATGGGCTACTGCTAGCAGTGGACAATACGTTCCTGACGCCGGTGTTGCAACGACCGCTTGAACTCGGCGCGGACATCTCGGTGCTGTCGACGACGAAGTACATCGAGGGACATCACGCAACGGTAGGTGGCTCGTTGGCGTGCAACGATGAAAGGCTGTTGGACCGCTTCCGCCTGGTCCGTAAGACGGTAGGCGCGATCCAGGCTCCGCTGGATGCCTGGCTGACGCTGCGCGGGCTAAAGACACTGCCTCTGCGTATGAAAGCGCATTCCGAAACTGCGGTACTGATTGCCGAGTGGCTGGAGGCACATCCGATGGTGGCGCGGGTGTACTACCCCGGGCTGGACTCGTTTCCTCAGAAGGCGCTGGCCGAGCGACAGCAAGCGTCGTTCGGCGCAATGCTGAGCTTCGAGTTGAAGGCTGGGCCGCAGGAGGCCATCGCAGTGATGAATGCGATGAAGCTCTGGATTCGCGCGGAGAGCCTCGGCGGTGTGGAGTCGCTGGTGACGCATCCGGCTACCGCAACACACGCGGATGTTCCGGTTGAAACCCGGCAGAGGCTAGGCATTACCGATGGCCTGATCCGGCTGTCGGTGGGACTTGAGGCGGCGGAGGACTTGATCGCCGATTTGCGGCAGGCGTTGGATTCGGTGTTCGGCGGAAACTCGGAAAGGAGCGCGAACCATGAAGTTTGCCAGCAAGCTGGTTAGCTTTGATGTAGCGCCGGGCGATCCGTTCCGTCCGATGGCGACACCTATATATCAAACCGCTACCTTCGAGCAGGAGGAGGCGACGGCCTTCGGACCGTATGACTACTCGCGCAGCGGCAATCCGACGCGCACTGTGCTCGAGGAACAGATCGCAGGGCTAGAGAATGGCACACGCGGATTTTGCTTCTCGAGCGGTATGGCCGCGATTACGTGCGTCACAAGACTGCTGAAAACGGGGGACGAGATTCTCGCTGACAGCGATCTGTACGGCGGTACGTGCCGGCTGTTCACGCGCGTGCTGGATCGAACTGGGATTACGGCGCGGTATGCGGATGCCTGCGATATCGAAGCATTCGCGGCACAGATCAATGACCGGACGAAGCTGGTGTATTTGGAGTCGCCGACGAATCCGCTTTTGCGTGTCGTGGATATTCGGCAGATTGCCGATCTGGCTCATGCTATGGGCGCACTTCTGGCGGTGGACAGCAGCACCATGTCTCCGTACCTGCAAAACCCGATGGATTTGGGTGCCGATATTGTTCTGCACTCGGCTACGAAGTTTCTCTGCGGGCACAGCGACGTCACTGCAGGCGTAATCGTAGTCAAGAATGATGAGTTGGCCAAGCAGATTTACTTCCTGCAAAACGCCGAGGGCAGTGCGCTGGGGCCGTTTGATGCATTCCTGTTCCTGCGAGGGTTGAAGACACTAAAGCTACGCATGGATGCGCAACAGAAGAACGCGCAGGCGATTGCCGAGTGGCTGGAGGCCCATCCGCAAGTCACGGCGGTCAACTACCCTGGACTTGCGAGTTCGCCGGGCTATTTGCTGCAGCATCGGCAGGCACGCGGTGCCGGCGCTGTGTTGAGCTTCACCACCGGATCTGCTGAGGCTTCGCGCATCATTGTCGAAGCGACGAGGATGTTCAGCATCTGCGTGAGCTTCGGGAGCATCAACTCCACGATCAGTCTTCCGGGATGCATGTCGCATGCGAGTGTGCCTCCGGAGGTTGGCGAGTTGCGCGATTTACCGGGCGATCTGGTCCGGATCTCAGTCGGGATTGAGGACGCCGGAGATTTGATTGCAGATCTGAGACAGGCGTTTGCGGCGGCGTTTTCGCCGACGGTGGAGCGACAAGTCGATGCGACGGAAGTAGCGTGAGTTCCGTTCTAGCTAAACAGCCCGGACGGAGCCGCGTCTTTGTTGGGCGGCTTCTCTGGGAGGTTCTCCATTGATTGAGCCTGCTGCTTAAGGGCAGGTACGAATCAAGAACCATCTTTCAGCGTTCAGCGGCTGGGCTCGGCTGGGGGCCCGTGCTCAAGCCCTCGCGGTTACAACCGGCGTGATTCAAAATTGTCAGCCCACCTAGGCTGAGGCGCTGGGTTATCTTCTGTCGTCCCGCAAGGCTCGACTCGCCACGCGAGCTCATGTCCGGGTTAAAGCCCTCGCTCCGATAAGGGCCTTTTCACCGGCCTAAAAAACCGGTGCTCCCACCGGCAAGAACTACAGAAACTTGCATTTCCAGGAGCGACAAGTGCGACCGATCCCTGTTATTCCCGCGTTCGCAGCAAAGTTTGTTTTTGGCTTGACGTATTCCGATATAGGAATATATCTTGCTCACATGCCACGAGCGGCCACAACCTCGGATGCCTTTAATGCGGTAGCCGAGCCGCGCCGGCGGGAGATCCTGATTCACCTGGCGAATGACGAGCGATCAGTCAATGACATCGTCGTGGCGCTGAAGATGGAGCAGCCCTCGGTGTCGAAGCACCTGCGGGTCCTCCGCAATGTGGGCCTCGTACGGGTGCGGCGGAATGGAAGACACATGATGTACCGCACGAATGCCGAGGCTATCCGGCCCCTGTACGAATGGACGAGATTCTTTGAGCAGTTCTGGTTGCACCAGTTGAGCCGCATCAAGGAACGGGTTGAAGCCAAGGCCAGGGAACGAGAAGCGTAAATCAACCGAAAGAATGAGGAGAGTGTATGAGTATGACGCAGACGCTGCCGGGAATCGAGAGCTTGACGCTGCTTGTGACCAAGGAGATTCACGTTCAGGCCAGTATTGAGGACACTTTTGAGGCCTTGCTGGAGCAGATAGGCCCGCAGAACAGTACGCCCGAGGGCGTGAGTTTCCCGATGAAAATCGAGCCGTGGCCAGGCGGCCGCTGGTTCCGCGATCTGGGTGACAACAACGGGCACTTCTGGGGCAACGTGCAGGCCATCAAGCGGCCGACACTGCTCGAGATCACCGGGCCGTTATTCATGTCCTACGCTGTGGTATCGAATGTGCAATACCGGCTAAGCGAGGTGGACGGCGGCACACTGATCCGGTTCCATCACAAGGCGTTTGGAGCAATTCAGGATGACCATCGTGCGGGAGTGCAGACAGGATGGACGCACATCCTTGAGGGTGTTCGGAAACGGGCAGAAGCGAAACGAAAGTGATCCCATGTGTCCGGCATGTATTGCGGCAGCAACGGTTTGGATTGTAGGCGGCGCGGTGACCGGTGGTGGATCGGGAGCCCTGATCGCGGAGGCGTTCCGCGCCAGAAATTCGATACCACATTTCCCAAAGCCAGGTAAATGTGGGCCACCCAAAACAGACACGGATTCGAAGAGGAGAAGTAACGATGGCAACTGCAATCTTGAACACGAAGGTAGTGAACCCAACGGATTGGCTGGCGGCCCGCAAGGAGCTGCTGAAGAAGGAGAAGGAATTCACTCGGCTGCGCGACGACTTGAGCCGCCAGCGGCGCGAGCTGCCGTGGGAGAGGGTCGAGAAAGACTACATATTCCAGGGGCCGACCGGTAAAGTGGCACTGGCGGAGCTGTTCAACGGCCGCCGCCAGATGATTGTTTATCACTTCATGTTCGGTCCGGGATGGCAGCAAGGATGCCCGAGCTGCTCGTTCCTGGCTGACAACTTCGATGGCATGCGCGTGCACCTGGAGCAGCGCGATGCGGCGTTCGTGGCGGTTTCCAGGGCGTCGTTCTCGGAGATCGAGGGGTTCAAGAAGCGGATGGGATGGAAGTTTCCCTGGGTGTCTTCAAACGGGACGGACTTTAATTACGACTACAAGGTGTCGTTCACTAAGGAAGACTTCGCCGATGGAAAGCCTGTGTACAACTACGAGACCAGCGGATTTCCGGGCGAGGAAGGGCCTGGACTCAGCGTCTTCTACAAAGACGCGGAAGGACAGATCTTCCATACCTATTCAACATATGGACGCGGGCTCGACATCCTGCTCACCACTTACAACTACCTCGACTTGACGCCAAAGGGCCGCGACGAGGAAGGTATCACGCCGTATCCCATGGCGTGGGTGCGGCACCATGACCGGTACGAAAGCGGTCAACAGGCAGCGAAGACGAGCCAGCTACTGGAGCTGGTAATTGCGGAATTCCGCGAAGAAGTCGCGATAACTCGGCGGATTCTGGAGCGGGTCCCGGTGGACAAGCTGACGTGGAAGCCGCACCCGAAGTCGATGACGCTGGGGCAACTAGCGGGTCATATCGCTGCCATTCCAGACCGGGCGTCCGGCCTTGCAATGGAAGAAGGTTTCGATGTGCAAAATGCCAATTTTGTACCTCCCCAGCCCAAGGACAAGGAGAAAATACTGGCAGCGTTCGAAGCCAACGTTCGTGAGGGTGAGGCTCGGCTTAAAGCCTTGACCGACGACGGCGCGCTAAAATCCTGGACGCTACGATTCGGAGAGCGTGACGTATTCACGATTCCGCGCATCGGGGTTGTGCGGTCGATCATGCTGAACCACTGGTACCACCATCGCGGACAGCTTTCGGTGTACCTCAGGATGCTTGAGGTCCCGGTGCCAATCATCTACGGGCAAAGCGCTGACGAGAGCCCGTTCGCGTGAGTTATGAGTCCCGCCCTGTCGTCCAAAACAGGGACGATAAGCCCCCAGCAAACGCAAATGCGGCGTTTGCCGGGGACCTCAAGGGTGGGGCAACCCGTGATGGAGAGCAACCCCGTCGTGGCTCCTCGCCTCCAACTAGCCGGGAGGGGGTATGAGCGTCTTTACGATTCTTTTCATTATCCTGCTGATCGCCTGGATTCTGGGTTGGGGCGTGTTTCACGTCGCCGGCGCGATGATTCACATTCTGTTGCTGGCCGCAGTGATCGCGTTAATTTTGCATTTTGTACGAGGCGCGACCCGAGCGGTATAAGCGGGATGGTACCGGTTTAGGGTGCTCAGCGCAGTTGGAAGGCCGAGCACCCTTTGTGGTGTTTCAGGCGGCAGCGCTATGGCCGTTGCACTTCAGCACTCCGAGAAATCGGCTGAAGGGGCCCACTGTCTCGCCGTATTGGTGGGCCATGACACGGGCGATCTGATGGAGATGGGTCAGATCGTGCGCCGCCCAAGTTGCCAACAACTCCGATAATGTCACGCCTCCCAGCACGGGGTGCTGACCGCGCCTTTGCAAATCTGTGGGCTGCAGCTTCCAGGCGCGCAGTTCGAACAGATTGTCTGATCGGACGGCGGCGAATTCATCCAGTAACTGAGCCAGAGATTTTCCTTCTATTTCGCGGGCGTGTCCCTCTCGATCGAACCGATCGAATGGCCGGCTCTCGCCATGTTGAAGAATAATTCGCGCGCGAGGAATCCAGTCGGTGCGTTCGGCGTGAATGAGATGACCAACGACATCGAAGGCTGACCAGGTACCTGCACCTTCGTTACTATGCGTCAAAGTTTCCGGCAGGTCACGCAGCAGCACCGTGAGCGTGGCTGGGGTGCGGGACAGGAGTGCAATGGTGTGCTGTAAATCGGGTTCCATGATGCGCCTTAAGTAATCGCTAATGGGATTGTAGCGGGAAACTTGGTGTACGAGGGCAGCGGCGAGCGGACCTCTAAGGCTAGTCCCTTAAGCGCCTCCTTCCTATCGCGTACAGCACCACGCCTCCACCGACCAGCAGGACGCTGAAGAACACTACCTTCGCTACGGCTAAGACTTTGTTGGGCTCGCTGGGATCAGGCACGATGGACGCAATGATTACGGCGCACGTCGTAATGAACGCAATGACAGACAACGTGATGGCAACCGGCTTACCTCCGGGGACGGTGATGACGCCAGGTTCGACAGCTTCGCGCTGCAGGCAGATCATAGCGGCGAACATAAACAGGTAGGGGCCGAAGTTGGTGATGATGGTCATGGTCACGAGCACCTGATAGGCGCCGCGAACGGTACTGCCGGCTTGTCCCATGAGGATGAAAGCCAAACAGGCGAGTGCTTGGGTAACCAGAGCGACGGCGGGCGTACCCCAGCGGGAATGCACCCGTCCGAAGGCTGGCGGCAGGTAGCGATCGAGGCCGACGACGAAGGGAATACGCGCGAGGGCGGCGAGGTAAGCGCCTACCCCTCCGAGGTTGGCGAGGCAGATGAGCAGGGCCACGCCGGGGCCCAGGCCATTCCAGCCGATTCGCGCTGCAGCGCTGGTGATGGCCTGCATGATTCCTTCCATGCTGTTGACTTGCTCAGTGGGCAGAGCGACGAGCACGGCGACGGTGCCGAGGATGTAACCTCCGGTGATGAGAGCTCCGCCGGTAATGAGAGCTCGCGGAATGGTGCGGCGCGCGTGCTTGATTTCGTCGCCCATGAACGATGCTGCCTCGGAGCCGCTGAAGGCGTAAAGAATTGTCGCCCAGATACCTAACGTGCCGACGTTCAGGGTGGGGCGCATGGTTGCAGGGGTGAATTTGGTTGCCGAACCGAATTTCGCGAAGGCTAGAATCGCGACCACACACAACAGCGTCACAGGAATCCAGACGCCAAGCGCTCCCAGGTTGCTGAGCCACTTGCCGATGTTCAGGCCAACGATGTTGAGGCCGAGCGCGAGCGCAACACCGAAAAAAGAAAACGCAATGAAGTACCAGGGACTGCGCTGAAAGGCGCTCCAGCGTGGTCCGCCCATATATAGGGCGTTGCTGGCGGCAAAATACAGCACGGCGGGAAAGTACGGCAAGTTGCTAGTCCAGTAAATCCATCCGGTGAGGAAGGCGGGGAAGTCGCCGAAGGCGCGCTTCGTCCACAGGTACATGCCGCCTTCCTGCGGATAGCGCGAAGATAGCTCCATTACGCAAAGCGCAAGCGGAATGAAGATGGTCACCAAGCCGACGATCCAGATGGCGATCGAGCTGGGGCCGGAGCTGGCGGCGACGGGAATCCAACGAAGACTCAGAGTGGTGACAAGGTAGAAAAGAACCAGGTCGCGGAAACCGAGCACGCGCTTGGGATGGGCGGGCGTGGGCGCGACGGCAATATGGCTCTCAACGACTGGAGTCTTCACGCGATTCTTGGACCTCGCGGACCAAAGAACACCCCCGAAGCGCAAAAGCGGCGCTTCGCCGGGACCACGTTCGTCCACGCGGTCCGTTTCAATATAACGAATCGTTACCCCAGGGCTGAAGCCATGCCCTTCAAAGCCGGTTTCCACGCTTCTCGCGCCCACCGATCAGAGTGCCAAGAAATATCTGTAGAACTCCTCATCGCGCTTCCAGCCAAGGCGCTCGTACAGCCGCTGGGCTGTGTAATTGTCGGTCGCAGTTTCTAGCATCAGGCCGTCGGCCTGCGTGCTCTCGGCAAATTGCCGTGCCCGATTCAACAGCGCGTGGCCTACGCCGTGTTTGCGGGCGTCAGGCGAGACGTACAGGTCGCTGAGAATCCATTGTCGCCTCAATTGCAGCGAAGAAAAAACGGGATACAGGTGGACCAGTCCAATGGCCTGTGTGCCGAGTTGCGCAAAGAACATCACCGATTCGTTCTTGCTGAGCCTTGCAAATAGAAAGCGACGCGACGCGTCTTCGTTCGACGGCTGCTTGTAGAACTGGCGGTAGGCATCGAACAGCGGCGACAGAGCGCCGACATCGGCGGGAGTCGCCTGCAGAATCTGAAGTGAATCGAGGTCCATTACGACAAGGAAACACGGCGGGAGTAACGCGTCAACTACTATCGTCCATAGTTGCCTGTGCGAGTTACCTGCCACCGCGCTTGAAACAAGTTGCAACTGAATTCTGTTCCACAGGACTTTCGCGCTAAACGGGATTTAGTTTATGATGCGCGCAATAGTCGAGCGTGCTTGAGCCCACTCCGCGCCAGCGGAGGCACGCCGATACGGGGACTGGGTGAAACCTGACAGGTTTGCTCCGCTTTAGGAGCACTGGGGAGCTTGGATGGCTGAATACGCTGCAAATCAGAGTTCTGTTGCAGAGGTCCCAGTGAAGCGCTCGGTACGCAAGCGCTCACTGATACTCTCTGCCGCCATGCATCATTTTGCCAACCATGGGTATGAAGCCGCGCGTGTCGGCGACATGGCCAGCCAGCTTGGCATCGCCAAGGGTTCGGTCTTCCAGCATTTCGGCAGCAAGGACGGACTGTTTTTCGAGGCATACAAGTCAGCCTTGCGAGCAATTCCGGCTTATCTCGATGTTCCTCCGGATGTGAAGCTGGCCGGATTTTTCGCGGTGGTGCGCTATCGCCTGTCGCTGCCGGTTGAGTTCTGGAAGCAGTACTGGGTGCCGTATCGCGTTCTAGTGCTGGGCAACTACGGCTCGGACCTGAATCTGAAGAAACGCATCGCGCATTTCGTCGCTACCGAGGATCCGCTCGGCACGGCAGCATTCGTCAGGATGGGAATTGAACGGGGCGAAGTTCGCACTGATGTCGACCCGGTGCTGCTCACGTCAATCCTGGAGTGCACGTTCGAACGCATGCAGGATTTTCTGCTCACATCAGAGCCAGATCGCGACCTATTCCATCGCACTGGAAATTTCAGAGGCAGCCGCGAACAGCTGATTGACCAGTTCATCACGATCCTGCGGGGAGCGATCGGAACGCCGCGCGCTGCGTAGCGAGACCCTGATTAACTCCCTTTGCGCTAAAGCCGCTTTTTAAAAAAAGGCGCGTTTACGGACGGCCTGAAGGCCGTTAGCTTCAAAACAGCACTAAATCAGAGCTTCCTGTGTGACTGGCCGATGCGCCTGTTATGATGCCTCCCGCAGCCACTATCGGGAGGTTGGATGGAGCCGTCGCTGGACGAAATTCTGCATTCCTATAACGATCAAGATCCATTAGAAGAGGCTACTACCATACCTGCGTCCTGGTATGTGGATGAGCGCGTCGCCGAGCTGGAGCGTCGCTACGTGTTCGCTGGAACGTGGCAGGTCGTCGCCGGCGTCGACCAGCTGAGGCGTGCGGGACAGTATGTCACGCGGGAAATCGCGGGCGAGCCGATCGTCCTGGTTCGCGGGAATGATGGTGAGTTGCGGGCCTTCTACAACGTTTGCAGACACCATGCGGCGGCGGTGGTAACAGAGATGGAAGGAAATGTGAGTATTTTTCGCTGCCCTTACCACGGCTGGAGTTACGGGCTGGATGGTTCGCTAAAGGGCGCGCCGGAGTTCGATGGGGTGTGCAAGTTCGATCGTGGGCAGAACGGCTTGGTGCCGGCGCAGGTGGCTGCGTGGGAACATTTTGTTTTTGTGAATCTTGATCCCAAGGCCAGTTCGCTGGAGACGTTTCTGGGGCGATTGGTGAAACGGGTTGAGCCGCTTATGCTGTCGCAGGTGAAGTTTTTTGAGCGAAGGACGTACTCGTTGAACTGCAATTGGAAAGTGTTTGTCGATAACTATCTGGACGGCGGCTATCACGTGCCACATCTGCACAAGGCGCTGAACAGTGTGCTGGATTATCGGCAGTACACCATCGAAAACGAGGATCGGTATTGCCTGCAGTCAAGCCCGATGGTGGCGTCGGAGCTGGACGCGGCAACTTCGGCGACGCGCCAGGGCGACCGCGCTTGGTACTTCTGGCAGTATCCGAACTTCATGATGAACCTGTATCAGGGCTACATGGATACTAACCTCGTACTGCCCGATGGGCTCGACCGCTGCAAGGTGATTTTCGACTTCTATTTCGACGATGTGGGCGCGGCCGCGGCAGAGAAGAATCGCCAGAGTATCGCTGTAGGCGAACGGGTGAACGACGAAGACATTGGCATCTGCCAGAGCGTGCAGCGGGGGCTACACTCGCGTGCGTATGGGGCGGGAAGGTTATCGGTGCGAAGAGAGGCCGGGGAGCACCTGTTTCATCGCTTGCTGGCGAATGATTTGAAGAGGGGGATGTAGCCGGTTGGCCGCTACGCGGCCTCGGAAATTCATAATTCTGCTCCAGGGGGCTTGCGCCCTGGCTACAACGACGTCGTCGCTAGGCCACTAGAACTCGCGACACCCCTGACCCATTAGGGCTGACGGCAAGTGTTCGTTCCCACCCCGTCGCCAAACTACGGCGATAAGGGTGGGGCACCCAATGGTTTTTCTAGTGTTTGCGCAGCTCTTTCGCGATCTCGCGCGCGGCGTTGGCCCCAGAGCCGCCCGTCAACCCGTTACCGGGATGCGTGCCTGAGCCACATAAATAGAGGCCTTTGATGGGCGTCCGGTATTGGGCCCAGTCGAGCAGCGGTCGCATGGTGAACAACTGATCGAGCGCCAGTTCGCCGTGGAAGATGTGCCCACCGGTGAGGCCATAGGTATGTTCAAGGTCTTTGGGCGTGATGGCCTCGCGGGCTTCGATCAGGTTGGGCAAGTCGGGCGCGAATTGAGCCAGCGTACTCACCACCACATCGCCAAGCGCATTTCGCTGCGCATCCCAGTCCCCATTCCGCAACTTGTAGGGCGCGTACTGCATGTAGATGGACATGACGTGCTTGCCTGCGGGCGCGAGCGACCGGTCGTGCAGAGTCGGAATAGTTGCTTCGAGATATGGGTGTTGTGAAAATTCGCCGTACTTCGAAGCGTCGAAGGCGCGCTCGAGGTAATCGACTTCGGGGGAAATCTGAATACGGCCGCCGAGCAACGATGTGTCGCCGTTCACGCCTTTGAAGTCCGGCAGCCCGCTCAAGGCGAGGTTTACCTTCGCGATCGTGCCGCGCATGCGGTAATGCTGGAGGCGCTGCAGGAAGCTCGGCGCGAGATGCTGTGGATCAACAAAACCGAGCAATGTTCGCTTGGGATCGGCGTTGGAAATTACGGCCCGCGCATCGATCTCGGCGCCATCGCTGAGAACCAGCCCAGTTGCCACACCGTCCTTCACTTTAACCTGCGCGACTTCAGCACCGGTACGAATCTCCACTCCGGCGTCTTGCGCCGCAATTGCCATTGCGGTGGTGAGCGCGCCTGCACCGCCCATGATGTAGGTCGCTGCACCGGCCGGGTTGCCGTCAGCGGCAGCGCGCAGCAGGAAGGTCGCCCCTGATCCTGCCGACCACGGGCCGAAGAAGGTTCCGAAGATGCCTTGCGCGGCGATGGTGGCACGCAACAGTTCGCTATCGAACCACTCGGCCACGAGATCGGCAACGGCCATCGGCATCCAGCGAAAGAGGCGGTAGAAATCTTTCTCCTCGAGACCGCGGATCTTGCGCCCGGTCTTCAAGAGCTCGAAGACGTTGCCCGAGATGGGCTCGTCAATGTCGGGCGGCGTCATGCCCAGTAACTGATCGAGCACGGAGGCGATGTGCGCCAGCGCAGTCTGAAACTGCGCATACCGAGCAGCCTCTCTCGTCGAGTACTTCGCGATTTCCTGCTGGGTGCGGCCGCTATCGGAATACAGCGCGAGATGGTTGCCGTTGGGAGAAAGCGAAAGGGCGCGAATCTCGGGCACGTAGGTCTTAAGGCCGTGCGCAGCGAGATCCATGTCGCTGACGATTTCGGAACGAATGGTTCCGGTAGAATGTGCCAGCGTTGAGCAGCGAAAGCCCAGGTGAAATTCGCTGGTAATGGCGCATCCCCCGACTTGCGGGCGGCGTTCGAGAACGAGTGGCTTGAGTCCGGCCTTGGCGAGATAGAAGGCGGTGACCAGTCCGTTGTGGCCTGCTCCGATAATGACGATGTCGCGCGTCTCCGCCATGGGCTAGTTGCTTCCCTTCCCTTGCTTCAGGATCTCCATGGCCGCGAGGCGACCGTTGGCGCCCATGATGCCGCCGCCAGGATGTGTGGCGGAACCGCACATCCAGAGATTCTTGATGGGTGTCTTGTATTGCGCCCAGCCGGGCACGGGACGCAGGAAAAACAACTGCTCCAGCGTGAGCTCGCCCTGAAAGATGTTGCCCTCGGTGAGACCCCATTCGCGCTCGAGATCGAGCGGCGTGACCACCTGCTTGCCGACGATAATGTCCTTCAAGTTGGGTGCGTACTCGGCAACCGTGTTGATGACATTGTCGCCAAATTCTTCTTTGATCTCATCCCAGGTGCGTTCCTTGAGTTTGTAAGGCGCGTACTGCACGAAGCACGACATGACGTGCTTGCCGGGAGGCGCAACCGATGGATCGGTGAGGCTAGGGATGACCATGTCGATATAAGGTCTGTGCGAGTAGCGGCCGTATTTCGCATCGTCGTAGGCATGTTCCATGTAATCGACGCTGGGCGAGATGGAGATCGCGCCGCGGAGGTGCTTTCCCGGTCCGGGCATGCAGGTGAAATTCGGCAGCGCGTCAAGGGCGAGATTCACTTTGGCGGAAGAGCCGCGGTACTTGTATCGCTTCACCTCGTCGCGGAAATCGTCAGGCAGGTGCTTAGCGTCGATCATCTTGAGGAAGGTAAGATTGGGATCGACGCTAGAGGAGATGATGGGCGCGCGGAATTCATCGCCGTTAGTTGTAGCGACACCGACGGCCTTGCCCTCTTTGATGAGGATTTGTGCGACGCCTACTTGCGTGCGAATTTCGGCGCCGGCTTCGCGGGCAGCGTCAGCGATGGCGTTCGAGATCGCGCCCGTTCCTCCGCGGGCGAATCCCCAAGCACGGAAAGCTCCATCAATCTCCCCCATGTAGTGGTGCAGCAGAACGTAGGCCGTGCCGGGCGAGCGCACACCGAGGAAGGTGCCAATAATTCCTGAGGCCGACATCGTTGCCTTGAGGACGTCGGTCTCAAACCACTGGTCGAGGAAGTCTACGGCGCTCATGGTCATGAGTTGTACCTGGTTGTACTTATCCTCGCCGTTGAGGTCTTTGAAGCGGCGGCCGAGGAAGAGCAGCTTCATCAGGTCTTTCGGGTGCAGCGTGGTGGGATCAGGCGGCACCATGCTGAGGATCGGCTTGACGAAGCGGCACATGTGCACCATTGCCTTGCCGAACTCGTCGTAGGCCTCAGCGTCGAGCTTGGAGTGGCGAGCGATCTCGCGGCGCGTGACGCCGTGGTCATTGACACGCCAGAGATAGTCGCCATTAGGCATGGGTGTGAAGGTGCCGTCGAGGGGCAGGATCTCGAGGCCGTGGCGTGGGAGATCGAGCTCACGGATGATTTCCGGACGCAACAAAGAAACCACGTAGGAGCACACAGAGAATTTGAAGCCGGGGACGATTTCTTCCGTGCAGGCAGCACCGCCAAGCACATAACGGCGCTCTAGGACGAGGACTTTCTTCCCTGCTTTCGCCAGATAGGCCGCATTGACGAGACCGTTGTGCCCGCCGCCGATGACAATGGCGTCGTAATTTCCCGACGAGTTTGATGGCATAGGGTTTTGCGATGAAAACAGGTCATTCTAAATGGGGCACGAGAGGTTTGTCTGTAGCCGGAAAATCATTCACCACGGAGGAGACGGAGAACACGGAGGCGTTCATTTTTTTCCAATCAAAGACAAGAGCGCATCGCTTAGCGGCTGTTGAAGATCCCTCTGTTTTTTCCAAAGGTGAGGCAAAAGGTTGAGACGTCGTTAGGTTTGTCGTGCGTGTCCTTGCTACCACTTCGTGAGCGCCGCTATAATCCGCGCTTACCGCTTCCATCGAGGTATTTCGTCTTGCCCGTTGGTACTGCTGTTCACGAACGCACGTTTCCGCTTTGCACCAGCCTGAACTACCGCGAGTGGTCGGGATTCTATGCCGTCAGCGTTTACGAGACGCACCACGAGCACGAATACAACGCCATTCGCAATGCCGCGGCGCTTATCGATGTGACCCCGCTGTTCAAGTACCTGATCAGCGGGCGAGACGCGACGAGGTTCGTCAACCGCGTGCTGGCGCGCGACATAAACAAGATCGGCGTGAACCAGGTAATTTATTGCTGCTGGTGCGATGAGGAGGGCAAGGTCATCGATGACGGCACGATTACACGGCTGCAAGAGAATACGTATCGCTGGACGGCCGCCGATCCCAATTTGCGATGGTTCCGGCAAAGCGCGATTGGGCTCGAGGTCCAGATCGAGGACATTACCGAACAGGTGGCGGCCTTAGCTCTGCAGGGGCCGACCTCGGGCAAGCTTCTGCAAAGCGTAGCGGAGGCCGATATCAGCAACCTGAAGTACTTTCGCAAAACCAGCGGCAAGATCGCCGGCGTACAAGTGGATATCTCCCGAACCGGCTATACAGGTGATCTTGGTTACGAGATTTGGATTTCCTGGCACGAAGCCGTGAGAGTTTGGGACGCGCTGATGGACACCGGCCGGCAGTTCGACATTCATCCGACGGGAATACTGGCGCTGGACGTGGCGCGCATTGAAGCCGGCCTGATTCTGGCTGACGTAGATTATGTCAGCAGCAAGAAGGCGCTGATTCCTTCGCAGAAGTACTCACCTTACGAGATCGGGCTCGCCAAACTGGTGCATCTCGACAAAGACAACTTTATCGGCAAGCAGGCGCTGGTGCGCGAGAACAAACGCAGACCCGAGCGAGCGCTGGTCGGTCTCGAGGTTAACTGGACCGAGGTCGAGGAACTGTTCGACGATATTGGTCTACCGCCGCAAACGCCGGCAACAGCATCGCGCGTGCATGTCCCCGTGTATCGGGGGCCCGAGCAGGTGGGGAAGGCTACTTCAACGACGTGGTCTCCCCTGTTGAAGCAGTTGATCGCGCTGGCCAGTGTGGAGCCTGCGTACGCGAAGCCCGGCACGAAGTTGCAGATGGAGCTTACGGTGGAAGCGGTACGGCACCGCGCGACTGCGACCGTCAGGCAGTTGCCGTTCTTCAATCCGCCGCGGAAAACAAAGACGCCAGTCTAACGGTAGAGCTCTCTTAGAGGTTTCGAAATTCGGCGAAAGGGTCAGCGCCGATTGGAAACAGTAACGCCAGCCTCACTGCCACGGTGATAGAGCAGGCGCTCTACCGTCTGGTCCATGGTGTCGAGCAGGCTAACCCCAGCGGGGGTATTGCGAACCTCATCCAATTGACGTTCCCATTCCAGTGACGACTGTTCAGCTTCTTTGGCAGCACTGCGCATGGTACTGGGAAGTACCGTATAGCCTAGCCATATAAGCATGGCGACGACAAAGGCTAAGGAGTTTACAGTATTCAGTGTCCGGAAGCCCAGCCTGGTGTGGTGCGACATCGCCGTTACTACCAACATGTTGATCGCCGCAAAAAAGCCAAACCCAATGGCGATACCGAACACTAGATTCCGGCGCGAGATCCCCAGGTACTCGCTGAACAGGAGCATGAAGAGAACCATTCCGCACTGCATCATGCGCACACATCGACTTACCAATAGAATCGCCGCACTAATGGTGTCAGCATCGCTGGAATGCCAAGAGGTGACTGCCCACATGCCTGTTACCAAAAGCACGACCAACGCGCACCAGCGGATGAGAATGACGCTCAGGTCGCGCAGCGCTTCGTAGGGACGAAAGGCATCTTTGAAAATTTCCAACAGAACTGCGAAAGAGACCACAGCGCTAAGGGCAGTTAATGTCCAGGAAACGTAGTACCAGTTAACCCAATGACGGAGAGGAAACTCGATCGCGAACGAGAGGATTTGAAACAGTGTGTAGTTGAAGAAGTACGGAAAATCGCGATGAAGTTTGCGCCGGTACATCGCTACGGCGATTACTGCCATAAGCACTGGCGTCAGCCACCAGAGCAAGTAATTGAACGAATACAGTCGCATAGCAGCCTCAGCAATGTTAGCTCTAGAGGCGGCGTCATACAACACCTAACTTGAGGTTGGGCCAGTCCCACACGTTGGTAGCACCACGGAGTGGCACAAGAGTGGGGATTAGACTGTGGGGGATTTTATGGAATGCCTCGCCTCCCGAAATTAAAGCAGCATTGCGCGCCACTTCGCGTCGTTATGTAATGGGATCCCAGTTTGTTCCCGGCCGGCAGGTCGCTATCGGGCCACCATCGCTGGCCATCTCGCGCAACTGGGTGCTGGGATCGCAGTTCGTACCCGGACGGCAGGTCGCTATCGGGCCACCATCGCTGGCCATCTCGCGCAACTGGGTGCTGGGATCGCAGTTCGTACCCGGACGGCAGGTCGCTATCGGGCCACCATCGCTGGCCATCTCGCGCAACTGGGTGCTGGGGTCGCAGTTCGTACCCGGCCGGCAGGTCGCTATCGGGCCACCATCGCTGGCCATCTCGCGCAACTGGGTGCTGGGGTCGCAGTTCGTACCCGGCCGGCAGG
>Ga0306922_10000260_pt1 | contig 41814 bp, 55 predicted proteins | sample sta12Cox44000082_FD_203758 | JGI IMG/M metagenome (GOLD analysis project Ga0306922, IMG submission 203758) | Lab enrichment of tropical soil microbial communities from Luquillo Experimental Forest, Puerto Rico - statoxic.12C.oxic.44.000.082 (v2)... | ecosystem: Environmental > Terrestrial >... | reverse complement strand
GTTTTAACGCAGGAATTTCGGGGTCCCCAAATGGGCGTGATTCAATTCGCTCAGCCTGACATCAGTTCACGTGCATGGTTCAGGTGTCAATGATGTTTCAGCCCGTCATTGGAGCCTTCTATAGCGGAATGGCCGTTGTCGTGTCTGGGGCCCTCGGCTTCGCGCTATGTTGTTCCTCGTTGCGGGCTCGGTGGAACCGTCGCTGGGCGCTTGCATTCCTGTGCACCGGTGTTGCTGTATTGACATTGGGATCGTCCGCCGGGCTCGGCCACGCTTATGAAGACCCGAGACTCAGGAAAGACCGGTTTTCTGCATCCAGTGGCGTTTCTCATTTCCTGCGGCAAATCCTTGCTCTCAGTAGCGAACTGGCCGAGGCCTGCTCGCGCTGATCGGCGGAAGAACGCGATGGTATAAAAGTGGCCTACCGGAAAGTTTCAAGTTGGGGGTGTTTCGATCACAACAGCCGTTGGACGGGCCTGACCAGTAGGTTCGGCTAGGGCCGGTTCGCTTTCAAGTCAGACCAGAGGAGCTTTCGCTAGGAGCGGCTTCGTTCTTATCTCCTTATCGAAAACGCCTTGGCTCGGAGGCCCGGAGATCTCCATTGGACCGCAGGGCGTAATGTGCCGACTCTTCTTCGGCTGTCCATTTGGACACGCCCTCCGCATCAGAGTTTCTGAAAAAACAGATCTCAAGCGCGGATGGACACACGGCTTCGAAGCTGGCGTGCTCGAATCCCAGCGGCTTTCGCGATTTCGGTATTGAAGCATCGGCTGCAGAGCTGCCGGTATCCCCATTTCGATGGAGCCGTAGTTGACGATCTCGTAGCCGGACGTGCTCTGGCCGCAACCGTCGCAACGGACCTGGTGGCGGGGCGCGGATGTGACTGGATCCTTGTTGAGTGAGCAAAGCAGAAGGCCGGCAGCGTAGAGGAGGGCCAGGGAACGGGGCTCGAATCGGCCCACGGCGTTTTGCGACAGAGTGTTGATTCATTTTCACAACCCGCAATCAGTAACGTTCCACCGCGCTGGTGACCAATGTGCACTTCGAAAAATGGGCGGAATATCTGTCCGATCGCCCGCTGCGATGGCGTTCCTGGACCGGCTGGGGGAGCTGGCGATCATTCTCAAGCTCAAAGGCAAGTCCGGCCGCGCCTGGCAGGCCCAAGAATTGACGACCGATCCGAAATGACGCAAGCCGGCCTCCGCACGGGCAGTAACGGCGTGCCCGCTGGAGGCCATGGTGCACTTCCCGCTGGCCCCTTCTATCCCGCAAAAATGGACCTCTCCGCCGCCATCGACACAGCTCTACGTTCCGCGGAACGCCAGAAATGCCAGGGCTGCTTGGCCGACCTTGCCCGACGGTTTGAGGGTGAGATTACGCCATAGCACGCGGTTCTCCTGGGGAGCCCAGCGTGCGGAGGATGACTGGCCCTCCGTGGAACAGCCGTTCATCGACTAGAAACGGCTCTGGCTGGTGAACCACACTCCTGCTGAAATCCGAATGCCGCGGGTTGAGGAGGTAATTCCATTCTTCGGGAACGACGGCTGAGCGGACCTTCAGGACGGTCGAAGGTTGGCTGTCGAGCCATGCATCTCCCAAAGCCCCGAGTCGAGAAGTCTCTCAAACTCCTGTTTCCTCGGAGATCCCCTTCCGAGAAGATGGCGATATCGTCCCCGACTGTTGCTGTTATTCGAACGTAACGCGCCGGAAAATCCTGCCTGGACATATGAACCAGGTTTTCGAGAACAGCCAACGCTACGCCCTCGGCCATATATACCATGTGTTTGCCCGGGGAATTCCATCTTTCGCCGACACGAAACGCATCTTGCCCCTCCAGCGCTGCATGAATACGCCGGCAAACACGTTACGCTTCGAATGGCATCAGGAGAAAACGTTGTGCTCGATCCGGGTTAGGGTCTGCTCGACTAGACGGATACCATCTTCAGTTTCCAAGAGTTCGGACGGAGCGCGTCCGCCAAAGAGCGGGAGAGGGGTGGACAACCAATGGGACGCCTTGTGCTCGTCACCGAATACGCCGACGGCATGCGCGATAACCGGCACGATTCGGGTTAGCGGTAGCTGCGGTGCGGTCATCTGATTCTGCCCTCGCAGTAGAGGTCTTTCCTTGCCCGTGCCGTCGTGTTCACCATGACAGCCCTCTTTTCTTAATGTGTCATAGTTCCGCGCTCCGTGCAAAAGCGCGATGTCTGCCACGTTGCCCAGGATTGATTTCGATACTCGAAATTGGCCCACTTCGATACGCTGAATTGGCCCCCTGTTTAAAACAGGAACCGGTTATGTTGTGTTTGGGTGTTCGACCCGGAAAGGAGGCCGGTTCGGAATTCAAGACTTCACCATCTATGTATCTGATAACAATGGACCATTCTTGCCCTGGCTCAGTCAGACAGCAGCCACGAGTTTAGCTGGTGGGCGGTCGCGGGCTCGAACCGCGGACCTCCTGCTTGTAAGTTGGACAATCAATGTCATACTGTTTTCGCTCCGGTGATACCATCTCCCACGAAGCGAGGGACTTGCCCTCCCAGAATCGGAAACGGATAGGAACGCATGAGAACCCCTCAAACCGGGTGATCGGACTGCTGTTGGGACACAAACCATGACACAGGATGTGGCGCTGTTCTCTGCAGGCTTTGAACGCCCAAGGTTGCCCCTCACAGGACGGACGCCCCTGGACTCCCAGGGCTGCTCGCTTGGTCCTATCCCTGGACGGCTAGCCCCGGTCCTATGGGCGATTGCGACCATCCAGAACGCTGTCGGGCCGGGGTTCGATTCGGCAGTCGAGACCGGACGGTAAAAAAAATCGTGGCACCGGGCAAAGAAGGTTCCTTTCGACTTGACCGGGTGTGGATACCCCCTTGACCACCTCCTGCGAGATCCCCTTGCCAGCTAGCTCGCTGTGCGAGCTACATTCGGTCTCCCCCGTTGAAATTCTAAAATTTTTTCCCTGAAATTTTGGGATCGAGCACGTGACCAGGAAGGCTTGCGGATGGAATTTGCCCACCCTTTCCTCGGCTCGCCAGATTCGACAATCAACGAGAGGGTCCCTGCTGATTCTTGGCATATTACGCGAAGGGGAGGCCCCAGTGAATCCGTAGTATAGAACCGGCGAATTGAACAGATGATGGACGCGTGACAAATTATCATTTGGACACGCAACGACGGCTTTGCTCGACGCCTAATACGCAGCCCTGGACGCGCTGCAAAATGGAGCGCGATGGCAAGCCACCACCGGCGCGATTCATCAAGGAACTTGTACAGGCCTGGAAGGCAGGATAAAGAACGCGCCAGGAGTGGCTGCCGGGGGTGCCGCCGGGGCTGGAATGCTACGCGGTGAGTATGGATCAGTTGGAGGTGTTATGAACTGGTTGGACGGTTTCGTGATTGGCTAGTTTGTTGGCTACGTGCTAGCCGTGGCGGTGTTTTATAAAGCGGTTCAGAACGACGAGTCGGATTGCTATTAAATCGAGGGTTTTGGAGCGCTCTAGCTCTGACCAACCCTCAAGTGTCCGGGACTTACACGCATGGGACAGCCGGAGATGGTGTGACAAGGGTACTCCCACGAAACATGTACCGAATAGTCTGCGCCATAATGAGTTGCACGGGGGGGGTGCCCTGGGAACCGCTGACATTGACTAAGATGCCCGCACCGAATATGTCACTAGAGACTGTGTCTCCATAGGCTTCGAGCGTAGTCTCAAGTGTGCAACCGTTGGAAACTATCGTCTTGTTAATAATCCTTGTAGCCCTTTGGTCTACGAACGTGAAAGTGCCGGACATAATCATCGAGACTTGGAAATAACCGACGTTAGGGTCGATAGTTAGGCAGGTCGAAGGCACGCAATAGAAACCTATTAGCACGGGTAAGTCCTGAGCATCTGCCTTTCTACCACCTAGAATTGTCAGCATCAGTAAAATCTCCAGGACCGGAAGCGCAACTCTCTTGGTCTCTCTCATGGGGAAACCGACCTTTCTATCGGGACGAATTTAGGGTGCCTTGTTAATGATCGTGGCCGGATACGGTTTTCTACCGAGCTCGGCTTGGACATAAGAGATCATCACTGAAAAGTCTCTCTTGCCAATAAGATTTATAAGTCCAGAAGCAATTCGAGATCGATAAAACTGATACCACGCAGCGTACGGATCGCCCTGTAAGTTGAGATGGGAGCCCGGGGGAAAGGCACTCGCGACGGCCTGCAACCAGCTTGTTGTTTCGGCGTCGCTGCTGCTTGTAGTTTTTTCGACGGTAGTCACATAGAGGTCGCGCTCGGCCTGGAGGCGAGCTACGATTTGCGAAACGGACCGAGACGAATCGACTCCGACTGTGGTGCCGTCCTCGAACATGACGGCTTCGACGGAAATCGTCACTGATGCCTTGCTCTTGAATGTTCCGGCTTGCTCTGAGATCTCGGTCCGGAGCTGGGGGTCAGTAGCTGCCGCCGGGTTCAGCGGACCGAAGAACGTAGCCAGGGCAGCGCTGTGCGGCGACAGAAGGGGCTTTAGCGAGATAAAGTCACACACGATGCGATCATCGGTAAACGGCTCCCCGTCATTGTCAATGGTTGCCCAACTGAGCGTGTAGGCGATGATGGACTTCGTACTCTCATTCTTGATAAACACCGAATATGGGAGTATCGGCTGAATCACAGTGAGGATTTCAGAAGGTACGAGAGCACCCAAGAGCAACTGAAAGTCGGGCGTACCGTTTGGGACGAGAGCAACGCCTGATGTGTTGAATGCAGCCACGGAAATGTTCGCAGAGTTGGTCGCCATTTGGTTCACAACAGGCTGGCTGACGTCGGTACCACTAACCGAGATTGTTTGCGCCATGACAGGAACCGCCAGTATGCATAATAGCAAGGGTTTCATACTCGCCTTTCTGCCTTTAGCTAGCCCCCGCCATTCTACGAATGACTATGGAGCTTTGGAGGATCAAACCACACGGCAATAATGCTGCAGCAATGAACGGAAATCAAGGAGAAATTCAACGGGTAGAAACCCGATGCGTAGAGGAGTGGAATGCGCTTTACCGCGATCGGTCCCCGATGGTAAATACCTGAGCATGCTAATTCCTGATGACTTGCTGCGCGCGATCGAGGATTTCCGGTACAAGCACCGCTATCCAACCCGCACAGAGGCCGATCAGGGTCTTAATCCGGCAGGGGCCTGTCCTATCAGCCTGCGGCCCCCGCGCGGCCCGTCTTAAGCGGCGCTAACCCCGGTAATAATCAGAGCCCGCGGCGGCGGCGGCGGGCTGGGCACGTGTGGTGCGTTTTTCCGGGCCAGATGTCTGGTGATAATTCGGGCACTGCCGCATCGGCGCACGCTGGACCAGCCCATGTTTGACGGCACAATCAGGATGGTAGCACGCACCACGATGCTCGACGTACAAATCCCCTCTTTGAATCGAACGAGAGGCGTTGGAATTTCGCCGTTGTGTCAACCGAAGCCGCGGATACCGCTGGCGTGTTATTCTGCCGAGGGTCGCCAAGTCCTGTTCCAGCAGTTCATCCGCAGTTGGAAAGAACGACTTCAGTGGACGGAATGCCATCTACGAGCGATGATATCCTGCTGGCTGACGTGCAGGGAGCGGAGGGGGGAAATCAGGCGCACACGTTTTATCGCAGGAAAATGAGGGCCAAGGATTTGGGACAGAATTGTCGGACGATTTCAGCCTCGAGTTCGCCCGGAGTTCATCAGCGGCTCCCCACAGCCGTTTGTCGAGATCAGTGTGGTTGGCTGGCATTGTTTGTTGTGACTGGCGGAAGCTAATTCCTTTTCGAGTTCGTTGCGGTATCGCTGAATCATTTCCAGGAAAAGTACCGGGGCCACTTCCCAGCCGCCTCGTCTTCCGGAACCATGAGCCGTTATTGTACCTTCTTGTCGATTCCCCATTAACGAGGCGGCTAGACCCCAAAGAAGTCGGCATACTCGGGACGAGATGGAATGAAGACCGACACGGAAGTTGAACCGGACCGACCGCCCGTTGCCAAGCTCCCTTTGTGCCCTTTCTGAAATCGAAGGACAAACCTTGCATCCGGAGGCGTGGAACATGTAGGCGCGCCTCAACAGTTCCTTAAGGGCAGAAACCACACGTCCAGTTTGACTAAGCAGGGAGAGGTTATCTCGGGATGCCAAAAGCCTAGAGCAATTAACGCTGCGATTCCGATAATTACGGGAAGCAAAAAATCCAATCCGAGTCGAGCGGGTATTGTCCAGGAAACTCGCCAAGCCAATCCTAACGTACCGATCTTACCCTCGGAATACCTCAAGGCGAGAGACTTGAATTCTACTTGATGTACCCTCAGACGAAGCAAACCATGTATACCAGCATTTTGGATCTCAAGCGCCGCACCCTCCACAGCCTCTTGCAGGTCAAACTGTCCACTTTGTGATTCTTGAAATTTCGAGACCGAATATGTAACATTCCCCTGCCAAGCCCAATAGTCATTTCCCGCATATAGCAGAAACGATATGAAGAAATACAGGACGGAAAACCACGCTATCCAAACTAACACACGCTGATTGTTGGGCGAAAGGGCAATCCCGAGTGTCGTGAATTCCCGAGGAACAATTCCGGCCAGTGCGACACCAGTTGCGACGGTTCCGACCAAGATAAGCGTTCTTCGGTGATTGCGTGCTAGGTCGCTCAATGGATCTCTGGCAAGTGCAAAAAACGGACTTTCATTTGGTGGACCAAAGAAGTCTTTTAATCGGTGTTTTTTCATAGCAGCTCCACCTCCGCTGTCGCTCCACCATCCGCTTTCAAGTCCCTCAACAGTCGCTGAAAGGCTTGCTGGTAGCTGTCGTGATCCTTCCAGTTGGAGAAATCGGGAATGAAGTACTCCCGGATCTCTCGCGCTGAGTCCTTCCCAGTGTCAGCGTCCAAGGCTCTCCACTCCTTGACCTTCTCGTGTGGCACAAGGGTAATTGGGAAGAGCATCTGGCGCTTCTCCCTGCCCTCCCGCTGACGAGCATTGGCAATCTCCGTTTTCACCCATTCACTACTCATGCTGTGCTCAGACAGGATCAGGAGCAGGCGGTCGTAGACACGGATGGCTTCATCGATCTGTTCATGGAGTTTCTTGCCGCCCTTCACATCGTGGGGTGCAAACCAACACCGGACACCTTTGCTTTGAAGATCAGCATAAACTCTATCCGCAAATTCCCGGTCTAAAGTCGAATGGCTTATGAAGCACGATTGGTACTGGATCGCTCGCTGCACGAGTGAGGGCAAATGTTCGATGAGTGAGTCAGGCAATCCACATCCTCGCAAAAAGGGCAGTGGAAGTGTGCCGGAGCCGATTAAAGTCCGGTGATCAACAATGCTTGGGCCAAGATGCAGACACGTAGCCAGGTTTCGCACCCCGCTAAGATCGACATCTGCAAAAACCGTTTCACCCAGAAGGACGCCGTTCCAGTCACTGCCTCGAAGATCACCGTGCCAGAAGCTGGCATTGTTAAGGGAGGCTCCGTTGAGATCCGCCGAAAAAAGGTTGGCTTCCTTCAGAATTGCACCGGCAAGATCAGCTCTAGTGAGGCGAGCCTCGGAGAGATCAGCCTCCAGAAAATTAGCCCCCATGAGGAGAGCCTCGGACAAGTCAGCTCCCCGAAGATCAACATAGGCGAAATGCATGCCTCCGTGGCGGGAAGTAATGTAAGATCTCCCGAAATTTACTTTTACAAGATCTGCCGAACGGAGTTCGGCTCCTCGGAGGTCGAGTCTTTCTTCCCCGTAAGACTTCCTTTGCTCCTGCCGCCAGCGATTCCACACCTCCACTCCTTGCTTCAGGATTGCGAGATGTTTTGCGTTGGCCATACGTCAATCGTCGAACGGAGCCCCGCCTGACCGACGTTCATTTGCCCGTCAGGGAGTACCGGTACGGGTCCAAAACCGCCTTGCTACCCACCTTGGACATATTGATCGCGAGCTTACCATTTTCGAGGGTCGTGACCGAAACATGCCAATATGACCTGTCGCCCCGGTCAGTCATATTGAAGTTCTTCTTGTTCTTTTCGAGCCACGAATACGGCACTGCAAACGCCTCGTCCCGATCCATGCAGGATAGGATAAAGAAACTGTCCCTCCCATCCGACAGGAACATATCCCATTTCGGGTGGTAGGCATACCAATATCCCCGAGAGTCGTACGGCTTCGAAACCGCACAGCACACTCGCAGTTGTTTGTCTGGACTCCAGAACAAGGTTCTACTCGCCTTAACCAGCTCCTTACCCTTGATTGCCGCAAACGAATCAACGGCCTGTTGTCGTTTGGTGTTCAGAAGGCCGGGCTCTGTTCGATCTTGCTTGTGTCCATTCGTCTCCACCAGTTGCTCTTCCTCCTGCCCACTCTCCAGATCCACGGCAGTCGTGAAAATCACATCAATGATTCGGTCCAGCTTTGTGTACTCAAAAGGTTGAAGAAGCTGGCGAATCTGGTGGATCGTAGCAGGCTCATCGGATTTTTCCTTGACCTGCACGAGCTTGATGAGCCCCTCAATGCCGATCAAACGCACTTCCCAGGCGTATCGGGAGCCACGGACTTGAGCCTCTAACGCGCCTGTGTCCTCCCGACCAACAACGAACAGTATTGACGCGTCCCGTCCAAGCTTCTTGTCGGCCACAAGGAGTTCCTTGTAGTTTGCATATTTCTCTAACTGCACTGTCACGTAATCCGTCGTTTTCACTTCGATAATGAGTGCTGGTTGGTCCTTGGATCGCCAGATCCCATCGAAATTGGCGACATTTCTCTTGCCCTGGTAAAGACCGTTCTCCACATCAAAATCGAGTCTCCGCCCAAGCTCGTTCACGATGTCTTGTAGGACGAGTCCCCCATCATCGAATTTCTCTTCCAGACAGGATCGAGCATAGGTAAAAAGCTGATCGCTGGGGACGGCTCTCAGAAATGCGCAGAGTTCCTTGGAGCATTCGCTCTGATCCCGGAGCTTGCCATCACCGGCAACGCGGACAACCTGTTGGATGGTCATCTTGAGAACTGCGTCCTTGCCGGTCTTCCAAAGGTCCAAAAGCGGCATGTTTAGGGCTCTCTTACCCTCATATGGGACTGAGTACTTCGAACAAATAGTTTACCTCCCACCAAATCCAACGATAGCGTCGCCATCGGACATAGTAGCGAGTGTGTTGGTAGTAGAAGGGCTTGATAAAATCCAGCCATGGATGAGGACAAGTCGATCAAGGGTGTTCCAATCAGCAGTCTGAGCAGGGAGGAAGGAGTGGAGGAGCTTCTCGACAGCCCGGACATGCAGCCGTACATTCAGTTGGCTATGGCAGGGATGTCGGGCTCCGATGTCCAGCCCCAGTTGCAGGCCATTCGTGAACTGCCCCTGGAAAAACGGTACATCTGGCGAGTTGCATCGGCCCTAAAGTGGGCTTTCGCAGACTTCGATGATGTCAACGTGAAAGCGGATAAGGAGACCCTTGCGGAATCGGATCTCGCTAGGGTGGTCAAGCTCCTCCCACTCCGCCCCATGCAGTTTTGCATGTTCCTGAAGGCTCTGGTCGGCCCATTGGAAATGCAGCGGATGATGGTGGAAGCGATAAAGTTGGCAAGAATGGATCTGGGAGACGCTTGAACGCAGGACAGTGTCCGGCCAGTCTATGGCACACGGTGGCGACAGTCCGTCTGTCTTCAACTCGCCGATGCAAAACTGCAACACTCAAGCCCGACGCTCACCCCACCGTTGCACCGTTGCACACGAAATTAGTGGTAGAGGCCGAAGTGGTCTAAGCTAATGTCCTCTGTGATACCGGCCATCCGATCTTGTTGCCACAACGAGTACAGAACACATCGCTGGCCCTCACAGGAGCGTGACACGTTGAGCAGACTGGTGGAGAAGGTTGGATGTTTGCCTGGACGACAATTGGAGTGACCACGCCCTCGTTCGTCAGTGCCCACACCAGAGACACCACCCAACCAATCACTGTCCAGCCAAGGAATAGATTCAGGACGAAGATCGCACCCGCGTTCCGTTTGCGCAAACCGATTATGCTTGGCAGAAAATAGAACGCCGCCGCCAACGTGCTGAATATCAAGAATTCCATACCGTTCCTCCGCCCAACTTTATCAGGTGTTCTGGGATAGCGTACGAAGCAGGCTTGTTAATTGAATCACGGCCTATTTCGCGTTCCAGACCCGGTTCCTGGTGTCTTACCCTTACCGAGGCCGCCCGAACGCGTCCTAGGGCTTCTATTGGTTTGGGCGTTTTTGGGGCATTTTCGGCCTTTTGTTTTCAATGGCTTGGGATGCCGTAAAGCGAAGAAAAAGCGAATCTGATAAACTCTAGATCGTGCCCGACGTTCGCACATGCCTCGTCAGCTACATGGACCTGGACGGCGTCAAACATTCGGTGGAAATCACCGCTGGCAGTCTGTTCGAAGCAGCTGTGGTCGGTATGAATGCGATGAAGGTTCCCGATTGGTTCAACCGATCGACACTGACGATTGAAATCCGTGTGAAGCAGCCGGAAACAATCCACACCGTGTCGAGCGCGGTCCTGACGGCGTGGCTCGCACGCAAGGGCAGGACGCCGAGAGAGATGGCGTTGAAGGCGAAGCTACTCGAAATAGTGAGGGGGTAAGTCCGAAACATCAGGTACATCTCCCGATTTTGATCTGGTAGCATGAAATGCCATGACGGAAATTGAGGTGGTGTCGTGGTCTGATTTCGAAAGAGATGTGGTCCAGCACGTTACCCATCGCCGCCAAGAGCTGGAATCACAAAACCACGGTCGCAGGTTTGCCGAACCCCTGTTCCGGGGGCTAGGCAGTTCCGATTGGAAGCTCGAAACCACTTTGGAACGGTCGTATCCGATGGAACGCTGCGATTCAACCCAAGGGTTGTTAGAGTACTACCGCAAAATACTCGCCGTGCGGCCGAGTATAGAGACATTTACTGGAAAGCTATGGCCGATTCCTGATCTTATGGAGTTCAAGACATCACTCTCACCTGGGGATTTTCTCTTCGATGACCTTCTCCGGAAACATTCAGGTGTCTATGAATATCTCATCTTCTTGCGGCACCACGGATTTCCATCCCCCCTACTCGACTGGACCGCGTCTCCTTACGTCGCGGCCTTTTTTGCTTTCGACGAAATGGCTAGGACTGCCACTCATGTATCGATTTATGCATTGTTACAAGATACGATAACCTCTTATTCCAACCACAGACCAAATGTCCGTGTTCTTGGTCCTTATGTGCGGTCTCATCCCAGACACATGCTCCAGCATAGCCGGTATTCAGTTTGTCTACAGGTACAGGACGAAGAGTTCTTCTTTGTTCCCCATGAGGACGCCCTGACAAAGGCCGTTGGCGCTGAGGGAGAATTGATAAAGTTCAAGCTTCCTGGCGCGGAGCGAACTGCGGCCCTCAGGCATCTGGATTTAATGAACATAAATCCATTCGCCCTCTTCAGTTCGGATGATAGCTTGATTCGTACGACTGCGAGACGGGAATGTTTGTTTCGAAGCTGGAACATATAGTTTCTGTGAAATGACGACATTTATCCTCGGTGCCGGAGCCTCGCGTCATGCAGGCTATCCACTTTGTTCAGAATTGTGGCTGGCGATGGCTATGTGGGTATCGAATCACAAACGAAAGACTCGAAGTACCGACAGGCGATCGACACTATCGCTACACTCTACGGCCCCGTCTCGGACACAGAGGCAATGTTCACCGATCTCGATTTAGTTCGTGGTGCATTGCTGAAGTGGATCGTGATGTGAGGATTGTGCGTGTTCTCGTAGGTGGTGTACTCGGTCGTCATCCTGGCACCTCGTAGCTATTTTACGCTAACCAAACAAAACAACGGATGGATCTACTATAGACTCTTGGCCACGATTAGCCGACGAACCGTAGGTATTAAGACCTGCAGGCCTCCGAGGCGGGGCATTAATCGGAAGCAAATCCCTATCGCTGGTTTTCTGGTAGACTTCCCCAGGACCGATCAAGTTCTTCCGCCACGTTTCGCACCAGGTCATCTTTGCCGAGGCTAAACCGACTATTCAGCACTTCAACAATCTGCAACAACAAGGCATGAGCAAGTTCAAGGACTTTTGCCGCCATTTCTCGCCATTTCTCGCTGTCGATCGACACTGGTAACGCTCACCTTTCCCTCTGGGCTCTTCTCACTTTGGTCCAGAATGCCGAAGTGCGTCGTATGAATGTAGAAAGTAGGACGAAGGTAGGCGTTGAAGGCTAAACTTCTCAAAGTGTCGTTGATCTGCGACGCCATGTCAAGGATTGGTCGCTTCGTCCACGACCCTTGCGGTTCGGTCGTCTTGCAGTGCTTACAAATCTCCTTTCGATACTGCTGCTGAACACGCTCAAAATTCGACTTAATCCTAGCTCTGTCTTCGTCAGGAACTTTGAAATCGGTGTGAATCCGCTCTGCCTCCGTCAGGAGTTTATGCCAATGCACATCGGAGTAGTCGATAAACTGGCTTATTTTGTTGGGATTTTGGGCCAAATAGCTGAACGTTACGGTACGCTCGTAAAAGGCCCGAAGCAGTTTTGTAGCTCCAGCACCACGGCCATTCCCGGCAAGGAGAAAAATGTCCTCGAACTCATTCAAGCACGCAGCCGCGAGCATCCAAAGAATCGTGTCAGATTCGTCCGTCAGTCAGTTTCGAATGGGCCTCACGAATCAGTTCGAAGCGGTATGCACCCATACTATTTACATTAAATCATGGGATGCATCGCTTGCTCCCCTCCGCGAGTGGCGAGGGGAGCAGAGAGTTGGCTGCTCTTCGCACCGTGGTTTGTCGTGCCGTTCGCAGGCGAGGGCGAATTAGGTGGAAAACCGGAAGACTATAATCGAACCATCGGAGGATTCGCCATGAGATTTGTCACGGCAATCGCCGTCTGTTTGGCGCCGATATCGTCAGCATTCGGTCAGATCGACGCCACGACGTTGCGGGCGAAATATGGCGACCCCATCAATTATGGCAAGCGCGTTAACACCGAAACGTTCAAGGTTCGGGACAACATCGAAATCGTGGTCTACTACGGACCCAGCGAGCAGGTGTGCCGGATTGAACTTCACCCTCGCCAGTCTAGAGTTGGCCAAGCGTTGCCTGATAATACGACGAAGCAGCAAGTCGATGGTTCTTCAGGAAGTAGTGCCCCTTTCGATGCGGGGGAAAGAGATACGTTCGGGGGTGATCTACGTGGGACCGCCGTCATTCTTGCTCATCGAATACCAGCATTTAACGATCACTGAACTGCTTCAGAATGAAACACCGACGAGCGTCACGGTCGCGTTCAAAGAGAAAGGTTGCTTAACGCCAATGGTTAAACGCTAAAGGACCCTGGACCCGGTGGGGGGTCGGGTGGAGGCCGCTACTGATCTTTCCCCGTCAAAATTCGGAGCCGGGGGGTGCGGCCAGGCTCTGCACCTAGGAGCACATCGAATGTCAGCATGAACGGATTCTGCGTGAATGCAACCGGAATGCCCTCAAACTGAATTTGAGAACCACGCATGATCGGGCCATTGACATGGCTATCTTTCCGATTGTTATCATCTTTCAAGTGGAGCGTGACCTCTGGAGTAATGCCGTCTGACATACTCAACACCAAAGTACTCGGGCGGTCATTCGGTGTCGCGGAAAGTAGCGTACCGATCAGGGCGGGCACATCGGCACCTTGAATCGAGGTTGTAAAATACTCCTGGCCATTCGGACCGGCCAACTGCTTCTTCATGCTGACCCACAGGGCTCGTATGGCATTGACGTAGGCGCTTGTCGGTTTGGCCGGTTGGGATATTCCTGTACTCGGTGGAAGCAGTAGAACGCACGTGAGCAATCCAAAGATAATTGCACGACGCACTACTACACCCCTTATGAGATCATACCGCCAGGAACGGTGCGCTGCGCTCCCCTCGAACCGCGGTGAGGGTGGGCCGTACCCGGCTGCTCCGGGTCGCTTCAACCGGTACCAGGTAGTGCGAGCGTGGAACGGCACTATTTGGATTGTTCCAGTGCTGCGCGGAGAGACTCTCCTGTCAAGTGCTCGAGCCCGCCACTGCTCATAACAATTGTCACCACATCTTGCGCAAGAGGTAGGTCCTGATGAGGAACGGGGATGTACGGGCCTCCGGTCGGTGCAGGCGGGATCTTCTCGTTCTCGTCGATCTCATTCAGTGCGACTAGCAGATGCTGCTTCGTGATCTCGGCGGCGTTTGCTTCATGAGCCAATTGAAACGCTTTGTGAATCACTCGGGCCGCGAACCTGTCCACGGAAACGATAGTATCATGGCGAGTCGATGCCGTTACCGGGGTGCCTGGGATTGCTCCCACCCGCCACTAACGCGAAACGTAAAAGGAAACGCGCCGTACTGGCCTTGCCAAAAAGTGATATCCTCCGAGCGACCAGTATGGTTTACCTGAAGAGCTTCCTTGTCGGTGTGGCGGCTTTGGTTTCAGGTCTCTTCCTGGGCATCGTGGGCCTTATCGCGTGGGATCCGTCACGCGTATTCCAACCGAGACTTTGAGGGACACGTCGCATTCATTGCATACGACGTTAGCAGCCCATGATTGGTATTGCCGTCTTAATACTCGCCGGGTTGATTTTCTCGGCGGGATTCTCTTGGGAGTTCCGAAGGGCCACGAGGGCCAATCGCCCTTCACGCTGAAGAAGCCCGGCGCGCCATATCCTAAACGGTCAAAGCGCCCATGCAGAACATGGATCCAACCCGCCAGGACGGCCCACGATACAGAAAGGCGAATGCTGTCCGTATGAGTCCGACCATGGGCGGCTTTTTAGACGAAGCTGACAGACAAAAAGTTCTGACGCTATTTGAGGCGCTTTACAAGGATGGTGTCGGTTACGCCATCAACTTTCATTCTGAAGCCACCGGCGGTCCGATATATCAAAATTGAAGGGTGGTACGCGTAATGGTAGGTGTAAGCATAGCTCGCCTGCTGCCAGATTTGGCCGTTGTCGAGTTTGAAAATCGTCTCCCCGTCCCAGCCCTCAAAATCGCCGGCAATGTAACTCTCGATAGCGTCAGGTGTCGCTCCTGGTCTTGGATCGGAAGATTGGCTCAATGTCTTGACAATGAGTACGGTATACCTGCCCAACCATCGGTTCAACGCGGCCAACTCGTTTGACGATAGTTTGGTGAGTCCCGCCTCCCGGAATTCGACCGGTGTCATCAACCTCTCTACCGATGGGCCATTGGCCTGAGGAACACACAAGCCCACGCTCGTCATCACCGCGAGCAGCCGGATCAGCAATCTTCTCATCATCACTCCGTTCAATCCTTCGCCTTATCGCGTTGAGCATACACCCTCTCAATTCCCGTTTTCAACACTTCTCACCAAAGCGCCCTCACTCCTCCACGCCCTTGAAGAGATCTGCAATCCGCACCTCAAGCGTCTGAGCCAACAAGTGAAGGCTGGCCAGCGTGATGTTCATTTCTCCCCGCTCAAACGCTCCAATCTGAGCACGGTGAAAACCGCTTTTGTCGGCAAACACGTCCTGAGTCCATCCGCGCTTCAGCCGAAGGGCCCGAATCCTCGCTCCCAAGCGCTTCTGAACCTCTCGGAGTTGCACCAAAGGCAGTTTGGGGGTAGTCTATTTAAGCGCATACTGCTTATACGCAGAGTGCTGGAGGACCCAAATGAAACGTGTGTGCCTCGCGCTCTCACTGGTTTTGATCTTGGTCGGCTGTGCCGGACGAATCAACCGCGTAATGAATTCATGGGTTGGTCAGCACTACTCTGCCTTGATCGCCAGTTGGGGTCCGCCCGAACAAATCCTACCCGACGGATCAGGCGGAAACATCTTGTCTTGGACAGTGACTCGCTCATTCAGCACCCCTGGATCGGCAACGACACAGACCACTGGAACCGCGACAGTCAGCGGGAACACAGCGTCGGGACAAGCGAGCAGTTACACTATCTACAACCCGCCTCGGACGTACACAAGGAGGGTCTATCGGGCGTTCTGGGTGAATAGTGACGGCATAGTCTACAAATGGGCGTGGCGGGGGCTTTGAAGCGAGCATGATGAGTCAGCTACCGTTCAACCACACACGCTCCTCTGAATGTGTCACCTATTCTTATCGGCGCTTCTTCTGCTGTTCACGTTGGATGGGTGTGTCGTTGTTGTGATCAGGTAGACCCGCGCCCACGAGCCCGCATCACGGGCCAAGCGGACAGATCATTGGTTACTGCGCAGCGGAGCAAATCAAAAAGCTGACACCCGGCCATCCTAAAACCCGTGAGATTTTGAGATAATCCTCGGATCTGTTGATCTCGAAGGATTTCGACTGTCTCAGCGTAAAACACGTGAGTGAGACAACAAGACCGTCTCACCGTCTCAATCATGTCTCGCATACAGTGAGACCTGTATGTAGTTCAAAACAATAGTCAAAACATGTTTGGCTCATTTTTGGCCGTTTTTTCGGCCCCGCCGGATCTTCGGGCTCTGAGCGACGTTGGTGAGAAGGGAATTTCACAACAGCAATCTGGCTTGATAACAGCAACCAGACTGACCAACGGGAGACGTGCGCAATATCTAAGGCCTGAAGGCGAAACCTTCACTAATCGCGACGAGATCAGGTCAGCTCAGGTGACAGCTCTAACACTTCGCGCAAAGGGCGCTGTTCGACCTTGGGCGGTCCGCCGATGCCGCAGAGTCGCCGAAACGGGCGCTGGCGGGCAGCGACGCCAGAGTTGCTCCCCGGCAAGCCGCGGATGCCGCTGGAGACGCTGCGCTTGCGGACGCTACGACAGCGCGACGAATAAACGCTGCACATGTAGTGGGCGGGCGTTTTTCCTCGGTGTCAGCACCGCCGCCTAAACGCCCTCGCCGTCCGCATAGCCGGATGTCCGTCTAGGCGGATTGACACGTATACTGCCACGTTCCATACTCTGCACAGGGAGTTACTCAGATGGCCCGCGATTTCTTCATCAGCCGCGCCGGAGCGGACGAGAAATGGGGTAAGTGGATCGCGAAGGAGCTCACCGAGGCCCACTACACCGTGGTCCTGCAGGATTGGGACTTCCGCCCGGGCCAGGATTTCGTGGCTCAAATGGATTCCGCGATGCGAACGTGCGACCGAACAATCGCGGTTCTTTCCCGAGCCTACGATCAGGCCCTTTTCACCGTGCCCGAATGGACGTACGCAATCGCCCGGGATCCTACCGGGCGTAACGCAACCCTGGTTCCCGTCCGTATCGAAGAGTTCGTCCCTGAAGGTATTTTCAAATCCAGGATCTTCATCGACCTGGTCGGTCTCGAGCCCGACGAAGCGCGTAAGCGGCTGCTGGAAGGCATCGAACGTGAACCCGCGAGGACCTCGATTCAATTTCCCGGCGCCTTCACCACGCGGCTGGGCGGCGTGTTACCGCCGGTTTGGCGCGCGCCCTCGGAGCGCAACCCTGTATTCACAGGACGCGATGAGGAACTCAAACAAATCCGTGAGAGTTTCCGCTCTCCGGATCCGCCTCCGCTCATCGTAGCGATCACCGGTCTTGGAGGCGTCGGCAAGACGGCCCTTGCTGTCGACTATGCGCACCGCGAAAGCGCCCATTACAAGGTTGTCTGGTGGGTCCGTGCGCAAAGTCGCGAAACCATAATTGCCGACCTTGCGCTCCTGGCCGAGCAACTCGAGATAGCCGACCAAGGGGAGGAGCTGTTCCAACGCGCCGAGGCCGCACATAAGTGGCTCGCCGAACGTGACGCTTGGTTGCTGTTGGTGGATGACGCCAGCGATCCCGCGATCGCTCGGCTGGCTATTCCTCCCGGGGGCGACGGACGCGTTATCGTGACGTCGCAGAGTCCCGCGTGGCGGCGGCACGCCACCGCTGTAGTCGCGCTGCATCCGCTTGCGGATGAGCCGGCGACGGATCTGCTGGCGCGACGGTCGGGCCAAATTGCAAATGTGGCCAGCGTCTCACTCGTGCGACTGCTTGGGGGATTGCCGCTGGCCATCGAACTCGCTGGGGCGTTTCTCGAGCAACAGGGTCTCGCGCCGGCCGAGTACGTCGAACGCGTTCGCCGGCACGGCGGCCTCCCCGTCGATGAAGCCAGATACCACCCGCCCGACTACCGCATGGCCCTCAATGCTGTCTGGGCCGAGTCGTTCCGGGTGGTTGCCGCTCGGTCCCCTGCCGCTTCGGAACTGCTACGGCTTTCGGCGTATCTCGCCCCTGACGACATACCGCGACCGGCTCTCGTCCGTGGCGCCGCCCGGCTTCCAGGCTCCCTGTCGGACGCGGCAGCCGACGCCGACCGTCTCGCCGACCTGTTGGCAATTCCGCGTGCTTTTTCCCTCGTTGCGCCACTTGGGGACGGCTTCTCGATGCACCGCCTCGTGCAGGCAGAGCTGCGCGATTCTATGACGGACACCGAACGGAGACATTGGGCCGGCAGTGCCGTCCTGCTGCTCGATTACGTTCTGCCACGCCAAGTTTCGGATTTTCGATTGTGGAGCAGGACCGGCAGGCTCATTAGTCACAGTTTGACGGCCGGCGCGCACGGCGTGGAGCTCGACGTCGAGGGCCAAGCAACGCTCCGACTGCTTGATCGTGGCGCGACCTATCGTGCGTGTGCCGGTGGCGAACCCGATCAGGTTGCCGCTGCCCGAGAATCCGCGCTCCGGTTCGCCCGAACCCTTCCTGGCGGACCTCCCGGCTGGACGCTGAACAACCAGGCGGAATGGTTGATGGCGCAGCACAAAAACGAAGAGGCGCGGCCGTTCCTGGAAGAGGCGATTGAGATCACGCGCCGGAGCGAGGGAGGGAACTCGGCGACGCTGGGCGTGCAATGGGCCAATCTTGGGAACTTGCTGCAGCGGATCGGCGACTTTACCTCTGCCCGTACGTGCCTAGTCCGCGCGATCGCGATACTCGACCGGAAGCCGCGATCGGCTGATCAAGCGCGAGCCACCGCACATAGTGTGCTGGGCCAGGTGCTCTTTGCTCAGGGAGAGCGCGATGCCGCAGCAGGACATTTCGCCGAAGCGATCCGTTGCTACGATGCCGCGCTCGGCCGCGGCAGTCTCGATTCAATCACGGCACGGTCCTTTCTTGCGCAGGCTCTCGGCGAGAACCCGTCCGTTTCCGTCCAATATGAGATCACGCCGCAGTCTATCGCGCTCGAAGAAGGGAAACTTCTGGCCCGTGAGCGCGCCTGGCGAGATGACGCTGAGCAAGTCTTGCGTGCGGCCGCGCGTGCGCATCAGCCCGGCGCCGCCGTCGAGCTGGCCTTTGCTCTACGCGAGCAGCCTAGAGTGCCCGAGGCCGAGGCGGTTCTTGCTGAGGCTGCCGCGGCAGGCGATCCGCAAGCGCTGTACTGGCATGCGCGGTGGCTCGGGGAATCAGGCGACGCGTCCGCAGAAGGCGGGATACGGCGATCTATCGCGGCTGGGAACGCCTTCTCAAACTACGACCTCGGGCTTATGCTTGCCCGCGATCCATCCCGCCGCGCCGAGGCGGAAGAGGCGTTCCGTATAGCTGTGGACAACGGCTATGATGTCGCCCGCAACGATCTCGGAATACTTCTCTGCGAGTGGAAGGGCCGCGAGGCCGAAGGCGAAGCGATCCTCGCCGATGCCGGCCGCCGGGGGCAGCCGCGATGTTTGGCCAATCTCGCCGCCTACTTGCGCGACCACGGAAGGCCAGAGGAGGCTGTCGCTCCTCTTCGCGCTGCCGCCGAGGACGGCTACCTGCAGGCCTATGGAACACTCGCGTATCTGCTCGAGAATCTCGGCCGATATACCGAGGCCTGCGCAGCTTTTCGAGCGGGATTCGAGGCCGGCGACCGCGGATTGGCGAATCACCTAGTTCAATTTGAAACCCGGCATCCGGAACTCGCGGTTGGGCGCTTGCTGCCGCCAAGGCGACGTAACTAAACGGGGATACGCTGGTGTCGCCATGGCGAGCCTCACCAACAATCAGAACACTGTCACGGGTGACGCAACACGGAATGGCATACACGTTCTCCAGCTTAAGGAGCAAACCCTCCGAGACCCCCCGTCCGTCCCGGCATGATCCGCGCCGGATCATTTACAAGCGGATAGCTGGCGAGAACGCCCTTCCATCCAGTGATTCAGTGATTCAGGAACTTGGCCTATGCCTACGCAATCGTTGGATGCGTCGCCGGAAAACGAAAGTGGAACGATATGGGGGTATCGGTAGGCACAACGGTTCGTAATCACGCTGGCACAATGTCTAGATGCCTCTGATCATCTTCGACTGCAAGGGCATCCCTGCCACACGCCGCGAGCGGATTGAAACTGCTGTCGAGGCCGGAGGCAGGCACGTCAAAGAGCAATACGAGGGATGGATTGCTGCCGATCCATTTCGTGGTGGAGTGCGCGTGGTCATCATCGGCCCACAGGGCTTCGAGCGCGGACGCCCCAAACCTTCCAAATGTTCTAGCATTGATTCACAACTAACATCGGCACTATAATCAATCACAATTTCACGAAAGCCCGGAACGCGGATGCATTGCGTGCTACGGGACTTTGCGTGGCGTGGGGAGGCAAATCCATGGCGAACCCAATTCCGGTGTTTCGGCAGCTTGGCTTCTTCCTGGTGGCGCTCACTCTCATTGGCAAGCTTGCAGGCGCCCAGCAGTGGCAAAAGGAAGCACAATTAGCCAACGCCGCACCCCAGAAGATCGGCATCAAACAAATCCCGCAAGGCCAGGTTGCGGGCATGCCGCTGGATTTCGGCGTACAACTGCAAAACGGAAAAGCACAGCCCGCTTCGCTCCAAAGCGACACGCTTCTGGATATCCAATTGTTTGATGGGTCTGGCCGCCTCGTTCAAAGCGGGACTTGCACGATAGGCGCTCAACGGACGGACGGGAGCTGCCGTGTGAACGGAACCGCCGCCGGAGTATATAAGGTCCAGGTGTCAGCGCGAAACCAGAAGCTCCTCAAGGGAACTGGTCTAGTGTTGGTGCGCCCCGCGCCGGGTAATAAGCAGGCCCCTCCGGCAAAGCGCGCGGCGCAGTGGCAGTTTCGCGAAACAGGCCACCGCTTTTGGGGAGCCCCGCGGTATGGGGAGACCCCTGGCGTCCGGCTGCTCCAGGTTGCCTACCAGACGCCGGTATCCGCGCCGCAACGAAGCGGCGATTGCATGGTATCCCGCGGTCCTGCGAAAGTCGTCCTGGGGATCAGCGGAGACGAGGAAAGCGGGGGTGCATTTCGGGCAGGCGATCCAGCAACTATTCAGGCGCTCTTTCAAGCGGACGACGGCGGCTCCGCCCCTGCGGAAATCCGCGTGTGGCTGAGTCAGGATCATGTCAATATCGACAAAGAGCCGCTGGTCATACCACGGTGCTCTTTCAGCGGCGAGGCGCGTCTGACTTCCAACAGTCCTGCCCAGGTTACCATCAACTACACCGTCTTGCCCAAGACTTACGCTGTGGCTGCACCGGCCCAACTGAAGGCCACCTTCGTAACCCCGATTATCGGCTTCGGCATCGTTCCAAAGGGTGTTCAGAGACTCTCGTTAATCGACCAATCGCCGATTGCCGTGGAATTCTTCGACCGGGACGGCCGAACGGTGCCGACCGATCTGAATCGCACCGTGAAGTTCCTCAGCGATAACTCGATTGTCACTATCAAGGACGTAAGTGTCTCCGTGGCGCCCGGCTCCTATTCGGCCGATACTATTCTGATTCCGTCCTGGATCGGTAAGGCCAACATCTCAGTGACGGCCGACTTTCTGCAGAGTCCAGAACCGCATGAAGTCGATGTTGCCGGTGGCGCCGTGATTGCCGTCTGCATGACCGGCGCCATCTTGGGCGGACTTGTCTCTTTTTTAACAGCCGGTGGGAAGTGGCAGACGCGGATTGTGGTTGGCCTCGCAGCGGGCATGATTCTCACCTGGGCATATGTGTTCGGCATACTTCCCAAGGTGAGTACTGTAATTGTACACAATTACCTTAGCGTTTTTGTGATTTCGATTCTCGGCGGCTATCTGGGAATCAAGGTTTTCGATCTCGTGCTGAGCCGGCTTGGCTGGGGAACATCGCAGCCCGGTACATCACCCAGTTGATTCGTACAGAATTGCTCTTTCGGTGCAGTGGACTTCCCCTTTTTTGTCTGGCCATAAAAAGCGACCCTGGCCGGTCAATTGAATCGTCAAGTCGCATCGTCGGTCCGGCTGAAGATCGCGCACTCTTCCGTATCGATTCTCCAGTCGCTTCCATTGGTTTGAGCGCACCGCTCTTCAGCTTACATCGACGATGTTTTGTCTGGCCATAAAAAGCGCGCAAACCGGCCAATTGCCCTCATAAGGCATCATCAGTCCGCGCTGAGGAACAACCACTCCGCTTCGATTTCGCTTCAAGCAGAACATGGTCGTCCATGCGGTGCTCGCGGACGCGGCTTTCCCTCGGTGAGAAAATGGACAACCGCTCCCTGGCCGCCTTGACTGTCCCGCCCGTCAGAGACATGCATGGGTGCCATGGAAGTCGAGACCAACTTCCTGCGCTTGCTCAAACCAGTGGCCCTCGGCGATCGAATTGATGGCTGGCGCGTGTGCTGGATTGGTGGCTGGGACAAGTGCCGAGTCCTCTTTGTCGTGATGGTCGAAAGGCCGCGGCGCACTCGCCGATCCGCCCGCCGCGCTGCAAACACGTCTTCCTTTTTGTCCGACCATAAAGAGCGCCCGAATCGGCGTACTACCAAGGCCGTCGGCGCTGGAATGCTCACGGCACATGTCCCCGAACGGGACTGACGGACTGCCTCACCGCATCCGATACCAAAGGGGGTCACTGGCGGTCGGTACGACATCTGGAACTTTCTCAGCTCCCCACAGATGAAGCGCCAGGACTGAGCGATTCTGGGAGCGCCGAAACCGGGAAACACGACCCTGGGAGCCGTGATATCCTCGGTTCTTTACTCCACATTCATAATGAGGATTCGATGGATACAAGCACGCTCCAAATGGCTCTGATTGGATATCAGGCTGAGCGCCACAAAATCGAAGAGAAGATTGTCGAGATTCGAGCCCAACTGAACGGACGCTCGTGGAGGTCTCGCCAGGCATCTTCGAGCTTCTCAGTAGATCTCGGTATGCGGCACGCGAGCCTCGATCCAGATATCGCGGAATTGCCGATCAGCAGACAGGCGAAGTACCAGAGGCAATGGAAACGCGATGGCAGATGTTCGCAGTGCGGTAAGCAGCGCCACCCGGATTCCGCGGTGCACTGTCCAGGATGCCGCGCAAAGGCAAGGGTCAGGGGCAGAGAGAGGATGCGCCGCTCGACCAACGCCAAGAGGCGCAATCTCGGGAGTATGAGTTATCGGGAGTCGGGAGGTGTCACATGAACGTCTCATCGATCTCCTGAGGGAATGCTCGGTCGAATACATCGAATACAGGAAAATACCCGAGGAGCCGCTGAAGCCCGATCGTTCCGCCGCGCTCAAAACTCGCGCTGAGTTTTTGACTCGCTCGTGAACCTTATCTCTCAGGCGTGGAACTTTTCGACTGGCGCCAATCCACTCTTCCACTACACTTAACGGTATCAGCCCCCAGTATCAATATCAGGGGTTTCATGTACTTCCCTGAAGTTATGTACCGAAATAGACTGATGACTAAAAAATTATATTGACAGGCTTATGGGTTTTCGAATAACGTCGTTTCCGATTTCCTTTTTTGTAGCGATTATTAAGGACTATTTAGGCCCGGTAAGTTCCGGATCCCTGGGAAACTAAGAGGAGGCGTGGCTGGACTTTCGTAAACCGTGGATGTGTCTTTAGGCCTCGGCTCAGGTTGATCCGTCCTTCGGGTTCATGAGGAAGTAACTGTCTCTGGAGGGGTTATGCGCTTAATGCCGTTCCTGCCCGTTCTTCTTCTTTATGCCTGCATTCCATTACATGCTCAGCAAAGTCCGGCCGCGCCTCAAGACCCACAAGCCGTAAGCATCCTCAACCAGGCGCTGAGCCTTGCTGGCGGATCGCAGGCGTATAGGGCTGTGGCGGACTACACGGGCTCCGGAAACATCACTTACCACGGCAATCCGGATGTCCAGGGCCCGGTGAGCATCAAAGGACTGAACTCCATCGCCGTTAGGATTGATGCAACCCTCCCAACGGGCGTTCGTTCCTGGGCGATCCATGACGGCGTTGCGGCTGTGAAGCACGAGAACGGAACGCTGTCGGTCGCGGATAACAATCCGAATGCGCCGAGTAGCGACGCCTTTCCGTATCAAACGCCGCTATTCCCAAGCAGCATCGCTTTTCCCTTCCACCAGCTAACGAGTGTCTTGGTGACTCCCGTCTTCAGTATCACCTACAAAGGTACCGCGCAGGTCGATGGTCATTCCGTACATGACATCGAGGTTCAGCGTGTCTCGGCCGGCCCCGATCCTATGAAGGCATATCACACACGCGAGTTTTTCGTCGACACAACGACATTCCAGATTGTCATGACGCAGGATTTAGTCCCTAAGAACACAGTCCACCAAATTCACTATTCGAATTACACCGTAGTCTCTGGAGTCCTTGCGCCTTTTAGGATTACCGAAAATATCGGCGGTCGTCCTACGTGGACGGTGCTGCTAACCCAAATGAAGTTCAACTTGGGGCAACAAGATTCAGATTTCCAACTGCAATAGCGGAGCCAAACAATGAGATTCCAATTTCTCCAGGTTCTTTTTGTGTTGGGTTTGTTTGGAGCGAGCGTGACGGCGAAGGCGCAGACTTATCTCCAGAACGTCGGCGTTCCGCCATTTACAACAAAATTGCCCGTGGAAAATGGATTCATCAACGCTGCCAATGGCAACCTCCATCTGGAGATTCCGCTAGGCTCCTTTCCGCAACGTGGCGGTCCCCCAGACAAAATCGTGCTGATGTACGACAGCGCCTTTTGGTCTTACGCGGCTAACGGCTACTGGCAGTCCACCAATATCAGTGATCCCAACCAGTATGCCCCGGTATGGGGAGGATGGCGGATCGTTACTTCCAGAGACGCAGGAAACACCACCTATTCCGAGTATGATTATGGTAATTGCGCCTGGGCGCAAGATTACACTTACGCAAGATATTCGCCTTGGTATTACGTAGCTCCGGACGGAACCCAGCACACTTTTCCTGTAACGACTCTCATGCCTTTTTATCCAGGCCACTGCGGGAATAGCGGAACCCCCACCGCCGCGGGCTATGCTAACGATGGCAGCGGATTCTACATTTCCATAACCAACTACACGGCTGCAATCGTATACGCACCTGATGGCACGATTCTTGCCGGCAATTCCATAGACACGAATGGAAATTACGCCGGTTACAACGGGATTGATACGTTGGGGAGAACCCTCCTAACACAGACGAACAACGCGGGCGTCTATACCCTTCAGGTGCCAAACTCACAAGGCGGCCAGAGTACTTACACCGTCCGCACAAGCAGCATATATGTATGCACCAATTTCGGTCAACAATATGTGGGCGAATGGTGCAACCCGACAAACCCTTTGACGATTACGGTCGTCAACGAAGTCGATCTTCCCGATGGCACAAAATACACGTTTACTTATGACTCTGGAACTGCAGCCGGCCATTATGGGACGTTAACGTCGATGACGTTGCCGACAGGGGGCACGATTAACTACACTTTTGGAGTTTTCCAGGACGCTAGCATAAATGCGGACGGCACCAAAAACAAGTACCTGTGGATCACCAGTCGTACGACGCCTGACGGCGTATGGGGCTACGGGCAACAGGTTCTAAGCAACTGCGCCGTGTCCTACCAGAACTGCCAGCAGCAATTTACAGTCACGAAGCCAGTGGTTCCGCCAGCGACCACCGCAGATCAAATCGTTTACACATTTACGCTTAATGGCGGCGATTGGCCGACGCAGGTGCAATACAACGACCATGCAACCGGAAGCCTGGCAACAACCAATCAATGCTTTAATTTTGTCACCGTCTCTAATGGCACTTGCTCTTACAATCTAACATCCGGCACTGCCGCGACCAATGTCCACCTGGTCGCCACGACTACAACGCTCCCAATTCCCAGCGGGAGTGTTAGCGCCACGACTCAATATGCGTCGGACCAATACGGAAACCCGACATCTATTCAAGAGTGGAATTTTGGCAACTCTCCGTCGAACGCGGCAGATCGCACTACATCGATCAGCTACCTAACCGGCGCGGCCTACCAGCCTCCCAACGCCAATATCCTGAATCGCCCAACAGATATCACCGTCACAAACAAGGCTGGTACGACCGTAGCGCACACCATATATGGCTACGATGTCTACACCTATAACGGCGGCAGTCTGGCTGGCGTAACAGCGGCACAGCACGATGCGAATTACAGTACAAATATCACCGCTCGCGGCAATGTCACATCAATTCAGAATCTCGTAGGCTCGACTTGGCTAACCTCCTACTTTAACTATGACACGACGGGGCAGGTCACTAATGCATTTGACCCGAGCAACCAAAAGACCACGAATGTATACACCTGCCAAAACGCCTACCCGAACACGATCACAAATCCGCTGGGCCAGGTCACAACAAACGGATACGACTGCAACACCGGCTTTCTGACTTCAGTCAAAGATGCAAACAACCAGAGCACAAGCTTTGGTTATGACAACATGTTCCGGCCGCTTTCGGTTAGCTTCCCCGATGGAGGGTCGACCTCGATCCAATACAACTTTGCTAACGGTTTCTACACTGGATCGACGACTACGAAGAAGGTCACTTCAACGCAAAATCTTGTCACCACCGATACCGTCGATGGCCTGGGCCGCGTGGCAAGCAGCGTTACCAGCAGTGACCCGGACGGTAGCACGACGGTCACCACTTCGTTTGATACCAACGGACGCGTCCAGTCGACTAGCAACCCATATCGCGGCACCTTCAACGGGTCTGAGAGTTATGTATACGACGGCCTCGGTCGCGTTATGCAAGTGACCCACGTGGACGGCCACGTTTCATCCGTTTACTACGGTGCATCAGTCGGCGCACAAGGGGGCGCGGCATCGCAGCTTTGCGCCCCGGGCACGTATAACGCTGGGTATCCCATTCTGAAGATCGACGAGGCGAACAATAAGCTGCAGTCATGGATCGACGGGCTTGGGCGCACGATTGAGGCTGATGAGCCAACCGCAACGAGTGCCAGCCTCACAGCGAACACTTGTTATGGATATGACGCCAACAACAACCTCACTGGCGTATTGGCGGCTGGAGGAATCCAGACCCGGACGTATTCCTACGACGGACTTTCGCGGCTGACGCAGGCGATAGATCCGGAGACTGGCGGAAATGCAACACCCTCGTTCTACAACTACGACGCTGATACGAATTGTGCGTTGCCCAATTCTTTCCCCGGTGACCTGGTGTCGAGGGTTGACCCTCGCGGCGTTCGGACTTGCATGCAATACGACGCGCTGCATAGGCTGACTGCGAAAATCTACTCGGACGGAACTCCAGCCGCCTATTACTACTACGATCAGAGTGCGCCTTGGGGCTCGCCGTTAACGAACTACATCGGCAGACTGACTACCGAAGGAACCTACACCGCCGGCAAATGGGTAACCGAATCGCTGTACAGCTACGATCCCATGGGCCGCGTGGCTGTGAATCAGCAATGCACGCCCGTGAATTGTGGCACGAGTGCATGGACTTTGAACTATTCGTACGACTACCTCGGGAATATGGCGACCTACACGAATGGCGCGGGAGTAACGTTCACTCAATCGCCCTTTAACGGCGCGGGCCGTTTGACCCAGGTCACGAGCAGCCTCTCGGATTCAAACCATCCTGCGACATTGCTGACGAACGTCCACTACAACGCGCTTGGTGAACCGAATTCGGCAACCCTCGGCAACGGGGCTGTAGAAACTCTTGGCTACACGCCTCGCGGCTGGCCGCTAACGACCTCGGTCGCCAGTCAATCGACAGGCACACCCGGCACAGGAACAGTGACGATAAACGGCTCCGAGCAGTCTCGGCCACCACAAAATTTGTCGCAAGGGCCAAATGGAGTTACGACCGCGTCTGGTTACTGGGAGGAGGAATTCAATAATTCAGGGCAACATACGGGCCCCGTGCAAAATTCTGACGTAACGTCTATCGATAATGCCCGCGCCAATTGGACTGCCGGCGGCTACGGTGGTACGGCGCCTAAGGATTTCTTCTCCGGCAACCTCTTTTTGCGCGGTCTAGGATTTTCGGTCCCAGGGAATGCAACTATCACAGGAATTCAAGTTGACGCTTATGTTGAAAGTGCTGGTCCCTATTCCCTCGAAGATATTTACGACTATAATATCCAGTTATTAAATGCAAGTGCGGCCCAAGTCGGGACCAATCATGCGAGTGGGATTGCTTGGCCGTATACAGAGGGATGGAAGACCTGGGGCAGCAGTACAGACACCTGGGCTGCTGGGCTGACTCCGACAGATATTAATTCGCCGAATTTCGGAGTCAGTATATCCGTTACGGCTAATTTGACTGGTGGCTGCGGTTATATTGATTATGCTTCTGGCTCACTGAACTACGCGAGGATTACCGTTTGGTATACCACCCCCACGACATACGATTCCGGATCAGTGACGATCACAGTAAACGGCTCGACCACTCAGCCCGTGCCGTACAGCAACGGCAGCACGGGAGTCTCTATTGCCGGTCAACTCGCAGGCGAAATCTCCGCATTCGGGTTTGTCACCGCGAGCAACAACAACACGAACGTTATAACGATACAGAGCACGACCAACGGTTCTAACACGAATTACCCGCTCTCAGCATCCTCGCAGAGCGGCGCGGGGTTCAATCCACCATCCTTTACTACGGCATTAAGTAATGTCAGCCCCTGCGGTTCCGGGTCGTGTCTCACGGGCGGAACCGGCGCACCGGGGACGCTCTATAGCTTCAGTCTGGGGTACGGGGCCGGAAACAGCAACGTGACTTCCGCCAATGACAGTGTTGATGGCAATTGGGTGTTTACATATGACTATCTCAACCGGCTCAGCACGTCGTATCAAAATAACACAAACGGCTGTTCTTACGGATACGATCAACTAGGAAACCGGACAAGCAAAACGGCCACCGCAGGTTCATGTGGACAGTTGAGCCTGAGCTATACTGGAAACAACAATCGCATGGACGGCTACTCCTATGATCTCGCGGGCAACTTGCTCGGCGACGGTACGCATACCTACGCTTACGATGCCGAGAATCGCCTGATCTCCGTGGATAACGGGAACACGGCAAGCTACGTCTACGATGCCGAAGGTCGGCGAGTTCAAAAAACGGCCACGGCCCAGGTCGAATACGTCTACGACCTCAACGGGAATACCGTGACCGAGCTAAGCTCCGCTGGAGCTTGGAACCGTGGCGAAATCTTCGCAAATGGCCAACACATAGCGACCTACAACAACGGAACGACGTATTTCAATCACGCGGACTGGCTTGGCACAGAGCGTGCGCGAAGCAATATGGGCGATGCTAATTGCGAGACGATCACAAACCAGCCTTACGGCGATGGCCCGTACATGAGTGGAAACTGTGTGGACGCGAATCCGCTGCACTTCACTGGCCAACAATGGGACCCCGAGAGTGGTCTCCATTACTTCCCAGCGAGGCACTACTCGACGCAGTTCGGGCGGTTCATGTCGCCTGATCCAACTGGCATCTTCCTTGGTAACCTCAACGATCCCCAGTCACTCAACCTGTATGCCTACGTCCGGAACAATTCGTCGAGCATGACCGATCCGAGTGGACTGTGCGATGACTTCGATTGCGGCGGCGATTTCTGTATAATTTGCATCGGAATCGGTTGGGGAGGAGGAGGTGGAAACTGGGATTGGGGCGGCGGCCCTGCTGGACCTCAGAATTTCCCGGCCAACATCGGCCTAAATCCCAATCCTTCCAACGGCACTTCGACCTCCGACGATCCGTTCAGCGGCGAAACGAATGGCATTCCGAATGGGTTGCAGATTCCAACCCGAGATTTGGCTGGTATGCTTGGTATCGAAATGCCGGACCCTTGGATATTTAGCGTCAATCCCAACTATCAGGGCCAAAACTGCTTGAACGTGGGGTTCACGGCGGCCGTTAACGATCTTTTCCAATTCGATCTGATGGACGCGGCTGCCCATGGAATTGATAAGTTCATCGTTGGTAACCAGACGGATGTTTACGGTCGGCCGCTGTATTCGCCGTCAGGAGATTCTGTTGAGTTGGGCCCCCATGCCGTGGACCTTACGGGAAAGGTTGGCGATCGCGTCGGCGAGAGTGAGCGTGCACAGCGGGCGCTAGGGCGTACGGCTCGTTCCGAGGGGCTCAGGATCTCTGGGAAACAGATCGGACAAGTCGCGAGGAAGGGAGGTAAAGCGTTAGGCTGGCTTAGCTTGGGGCTGACTATAAAGACAGGGGTGAGCGCTTATTTACAATGCAGATGAAATTGAAGAGGAAATTGAAGATAGCGGAAAACCTGTATTTCCTATTAATCGCTCTACTTGGACTCGGTGCAGCGTTTATTACGGACGGTGTCGGCATGGGGCAGAAGTGGCACGCCGCCATCGTCAGCACAGGAGTCGCCTTCGGCACCGCGATTTGGCTGCTTCGACCACGGTGGAAGAGACGGCAGTTTTGGTTGGCCGTCGCTATTTGTTTTGGCATTCACGTCGTAATTACCTGGTTGATTTTCTCACGACTCTTCGCAGGTTTCCAGCACCTCGGAATCCTGGTGTGGGCGCCAACGGGGTTTATCGAAGCGGTATATTTATTAGGGATCCTGCCTATTCTCGAACGCAGACTTATTTCAAGCCGCTCGCACTTTGCGGGGCGATAAATCTATGCATGGTCTTCTAATTCCTTCGGGGGAAATGCCTGGACGCCGGGGCTCAACCATGCGAATGCGCCGAAGGCGGCTACGTTGTCCTTTGTGCCACCGCAACCTTCTCATATCGCGATTAATGTTTCTCGGCGGGTTGCCCTGCCCACAGTGTGGCACTATCCTACAAGTGTCAACGGCATATCAAAGGGGAGTAAACCTCGTTAGTGCGGTAGTTGGATTTCTTTTGGTGTGGATCCGCGGTGTCAGAAACCCAGTGCTGTTTACGATGCTTTGGGTCCCCACAGCGTTAGTGATTCTTGCTGTCGTACTGCGGATAGCCCCAATCGTAGTACCGCCTGTCTTGGTTGTTGGCCGCCCTAGCAATCTCACTACACTCGGTCTTGGTTCGGGTCGCGATAAGAGCTAGGGCGACACAGTGCTTCGGTTTTGTCCGGGCCATAAAAAGCGATCCAACCGGTCAATTGAACAGTACTCCTCACGGCGCACCATCGCCGGCTCACGCTCGATATTGCCTCAGCCAGGACGGCTGCAGGTGCCGGAACACGACGAGCCGGTCTCGCTGCGAGATCTTAGCCAGGTGCCCAGGACTAAGTGACGTGACGGACCGGTCACATCACTGGATTGGGGCGTTTTGCAGCCAAATCATTCATGGCCTGAAATGTTTCGGTAGGATTCCGCGTAGAAGGCCATTTCTTGGGGCGGACATGGCCCTTCCTTGCGTTGGTGGGCGTCGGGTAGGCAGCCCGATGTAATAGGGCGCACATAGCGCCCTTCCCGGTGTCCCGGAACTACACAGCGTGTTGAAGTGTCTATTCCGATATGCGAACCTCGAACTTGACGATGCTTTCGATGGGCCTTGCAGTATGCCTGCCTGCCCAGCTGGTATCTGGAGCGATCGACGCATCATCCACAGGAGTTGCTGATGAGGGTTTGCCATCGGTATCCAGCGAATCTGCCTTGACCAAGGACAGAATCGCGGTTTATCGAGCTTTCATAGGGACATACGCAAGCGATGTGACCGAGCCCATGAACCTCGGGAACAGAACGATACCGCTTGAACTTCCGGACGCCGACCGCCGGGGCGTATGTCTCAAGGGAATCGCATTGCCGGACCTCAACCCGCTGCGATCGCTAAGCCGCCCGTTAAGTTCGGAGGTCGCGAACCGGAGCAATGTTCGGCTTGTTGACCCGGAGCGTCAAACATCGACGGTCAAAACGAACGACCCCAGCCGCAAGATTCGCGACGGCGAATCCTTGGAAGACGCTCTGAAAGGCGCGTTCGCCTCCGGGTTGCTACAGGTTTCGGAAATTGCTTTTGATCGAAACCATCGGTACGCCGTGATGAGGTGGTTCAGCTTCCTGTGCGGTATGCTTTGCGGCCACGGAGGGACCATGTGTTCGAGAAGCGAAAGGGTGAATGGAAGCCGACTAAGCGTCGTTGCAGCTTTTGGATGTCGTGAAGCGTTTGACCTTTCTTCACGAACGCTAGGCGGCGCGGCGCACATCATTCCGGCAGACGGGGCCACGCGATTGGTCAAGACCACGGCCCAATCGGTGAACTCGTCTGGACCCTCAGTTCCGAGGTAGAGCGCGTTCGATCCGGTCACGTGCCCAGGAGCGAGTGGCGGAAGAGATCGTTCGGCGGTTCGAACACCAGCTGGCGGAAATCGCCGCCGCTCGGCGAGTGCAGAAGATCGGCCAGGAACTTTCCGGCGACGTTGCGTGTCTAATCGGCCGAGGAGGTTTGCTGTGGCAGCGACAATTCGCCCTGGTGGTCGAAAAAAGGCCGAGATCAACATGACCCCCTTGATCGATGTCCTACTGGTGTTGATCATCATCTTCATGGTGATAACACCGCTCACGCCGCGGGGGCTGCCGACGCTCGTTGCTCAGCCACCCTCGGGCGAGCCCCGAGATGAGAACTGGTCCCCCGAGATCGTGGTGACGGTGCGTAGCGATGGAATGTTGCTACTCAACCGCGAGCCGATCAATTTGACATCGCTGCGGGCTAGGTTGGAGCAGTTCTACAAAAGCGCCGCGAATCGCGTGATTTTCGTGCGTGGGGAAAAGGCTATCGAATTCGGGCGTGTCGCGGAGGTGATCGACATGGGCGCGTGGCGCGGCGTCTACCAGGTAGCCCTAATGACCAATTAAGCAACCCGTCCTAGCATCGCTGCCGAATTGCCCATAAAGGCGTTCGTTCCACCTGCGATGGCCATTGCTGGGGCCTCAACATCAAAGCCGAGCCAGTAACGATAATGGTGGACTAGATCACCAGTGGTCTTCACCTATCGCCGAACAGTTCCGCCATCCTGACACCCAACGCCAGCGCGATCCTGATCAGATTCTTCAAGGACGGATTCCGCCGGGCCGCTTCAATCCCGGCGAGATATGTCCGGTGAATCCCCCTTTCCGTTCCGCCACGACCGGCCTACGCAACCCCCAAGGCTCTACGTCTCATATTTTCCACAGTTAGCCGACGCTGGCGGATGTTGATATTGAATTAAGCTTAGTTTAAGATTATCTGACCGTGTTTCCACATGACGTGATGGAGCGTCTCTCAATGGTTCGGTATCGCTGTACCCCGGCACTTGCGCTTTTGGCCGTCACCTTTGCGGTCCTCGCTAACGCGCAAACTGGAAAGACTTTCCCGTCCGATGATGAGATCAACCTCGTGCTCACTCAGACTGAACGGGCGATACAGCTATATAAACCGCTGATAGACCGAGAAGAGATTGAGATGGGTAAGAGTTATGCAGATGCCGTCGCTCGGGACCGCCAAGTTATGAAGGCATTGGAAACGGCCGTGAAAGGCTTCAAGGGCAAACCCCAAGAGTTCAATGGGCCACTGGGTTTCGCTTTCTTCGAGTGGCTTGATGACGCATCCCGAAATGCTCTGCTCTGCGCAAGCGGCGCGATATCGTCGCAAATAAGCGCAGGGAATACGGAAAAGGCGAACTCATTGATTCATCTGGCACAAAATTGCTTGGATGCGTCCACGCTGATTTACACCGTAAGTGAGAATGCCGGGTCGTTGTACCAACGGTATGTTGACGCCGAGCAGCAATTGGCGGTTCAGGCCACGGAGGTGGCGGAAAAGTGTACGAATATCTTGAAGAGGAACAGCCCCATACAAAAATAACCGGAGTCCTCACCGATGCCAGATGAGATTTCCGGGTTCCTGCCGCACCACGGCTTCCTCATTGGCGCGGCAATCCTTTGGGTAACGCTTTGCCTCGTTGGAAGAGAGATCATCAAGTCAATCGACAATCTGCGAGCCTTTGAAACGAAAGAAGTCCTCCTTAGAGGACCGCCCCGGATCCTCGTCGCCAAACGCTTCTGAAGCTCCCAGAGTTGCAACCGGAACCAGTCTTGCAAGTAGTCTAAATGAAACGAATACTAGATTTATCGAGGATGGAAATGAAACGCTCGAAGATCCTGCTCCTATTGCTGCTTTTGACTGCGCAAGCGTTAATTGGTCAATCCGATTTGTCAACTACTAATTTTGCCGCTCTGAAAGCGGCTTGGAGACCCGGCTGGGAGGACTGTTCCGGCGACGTTCATAGTTTTTGGGACCACGGGAAGCAGGTTCAATACCGTGCCTGCGAACGACTACTGGTGGCGGTGACGACCCAGCCCTTCTTCACCAATCCGCTCGCCTACACGGTAGCCGTGGTAAACCTTAACGACGGGATCGTCGAAGCCGATTACACCAACTGGCAGTTGCGATCCACGAAGGGCCAAGAGCGTTCCCCCGTGAATCCTGATCAGGTCGCGGCCAAACTACGAAGACGGGCCGGTTGGGCCGCTCTCTTTGCCGGTATGGGCGCGAGCATTAACAGTAGTTACTACTCCGCAACCGTAACGGGGCCGAACGGAACAAGTACCATTCAGGGCAACGTTCCTCCTGACTCACGCGAGATTGCGGAAGCCCGGCAACGTGCCGCCGCACCGTTAGAGAACGCGGCAACAGCCATCCAGGATCAAGCGTTCCGGCGAACCACTATCCTACCGGTTTCCGGTCTCATCGGCGGTATTTTCTTCCAGTCGCTCAAGGGGGGAACCGGCACGCTTACGTACCGTCTCCCAAGCGGTAAAGAGATCGATTTCACGGTGAGGGTCCGACCATGACCTTATCTGACTTTCTCGCCCGTTACGGCGCTCTCCTCGGCTGCAGCCTTATAACGCTAGCCTTGCTCTGGGTCGGATTCTTAGTAGCCACTGCGGTCGAGGCGCTTAACTATTCTTTTACGCAAGTATCTGAAAGTATAAGCAGTGTGTCCGAGGGTCTGAAAGAGGACCTTCAGGAACTCAACCAAACGATTGATTCCCTCCACCGCTTATTCGGAGGTCGTCGGTGGCAAGATGACGAGCTAGAGAAGGATCTGACCGGCCCGACCATTCAGAAGCTCCTTCAGTCAATAGACCGAAGCCTTAAGCGGCTAGCGCCCGGAGACCAGACCGGCGGTCGGACCAACCTCATCGTTTCAACTGAAATTCCAGATCGGCACTAATGACCCCACAGGCCTATGGAGGGTCCAAGGCCACCGGACCGGGGCGGATCGTGCATAGATAGTAGTATCTAAGACGCCCCTAATGCGAGCTAAACCGGCGCCGTTTGAAGCGGAAAACACCTGATGATGTCGCCCTCCCTGGCGGCGGACGACTCCAACTCTAGTGGATATAAGGTATAAGAAGAAGGAACTATCGGAACCTTCTTTAATTTCTAATACATCCGTCGGAACCAGCCAAGGAACCAACCTGGAACCAACGGAACCTTAGGCTTGCACGGAGGTTCCCTAAGTTCCTAAGCTGTCCCGTCGTAGGTTCCGCTGTATGTTGTTCAAGCAGTAGACGGTTCCGCAAGTTCCGAAATCCTCTCAGTTGCTCACGACGACGACATACGATGCGTCATCTCTGCTCAGTATCCCGTGTTCCTCGGCTTTCCTAAGCATTGTTGAGAGCGCTTTTTTGTTCTTCGTCGCGGCCTTCTCTTTCAGTGCCGTGAAGGTGAATTGTTTCATCTCCTTGGCAATCCCCCAGAACTCCTTTTCTTTCAACGTCATAACCGCTTTTGCAGCTTGTTCGCCGTTGGCAACCTCGAAGCGTAGTGTGTCAATGTCTTCCTCCAACAACTGGGTGCTGGTAACAGAATTCCGAGCGACGCCCCCAAAGGCGATAAGATCATTTCCCTCCCGTTCCAACCCAAAACAGGCGTCTACGTGGCTAACCAGCGCGTGGTGACCGCTTACGCCTTCAACCCACGCGTACGGATCGCTACGAAGATGCAGAGGAGATTCTGACTTCTCTTTCCGTAGGTGATGCACGATCACCAGGGCCAAATTAGGGCGCTTCTTGCGCAAGCTGGATAGCTGCTTTAACGCATCAACGATTACCTCGGACTTATTCTCATCCCTGGTGACGAACAATCGCCACGTGTCAATGATCAGAACATCAGCTTCGGAACTCTCAAGCATCTTGCCAATTCGAAGGATACCCACAGCGCTCGTGTTGATACCTTCGTCCGCCAATGTGTCAGGGGCGTAGATAAAAATGCGTTGGTCAGCCTCGCTGGGTTCGGAAAGCTTAGAAAATCGCTTTTTGACACCCGCAGGACGATTCTCGAGATCCACGAGAAGTACCTTCCGAGGCTCTGGGACGCCGTGACCCAGAAATGGTTCGCCACGGCTGAGGGATATTGTCAATTGCTGCACGAGCCGTGATTTGCCCATTTTGGGGCGTCCGACCACCAATACCGTCTCGCCTTGATGCAGGATTCCCTCGACCAGGGGTATCGGTTCCGGGAGTTCCGAGTTTCGCAGTTCTGAGAGCGTCATTATATCTTTCATCCCAGCCTCCGCGACTGTTGATGGGCGTTACTGCCGCCGCTTGGACACCCATGGAGCCATTCCTGCACATCAGTCGGTCTATAGCGAACGGCAGAACCGAGTTTCAGAAACTTGGGACCACGCCCCTCGTAACGCCAACGGCGGAGGGCTGCCAGGCTAAGACCGAGGGTTTCTGCAACTTGCTTTTCATTCAGCAGTGCTTCCATCGCCTCTGATCTCCTTCTGATTAGGATCGACGTGGCATCCCTGGCACGCGCTTCTCCCAGGGAAGTCGGGAGACTTTTGTGGTGCCGAGATTTCACCAGGGAAGTGTAGAGGCTTTCGTGGTGGGGGCCTAGACTAGTCAGTGTCGGTGAGGATGGCGAGAATATATTCTGGCGACGGCAGCTCGTTCCTGAGTTCTTCTTCCGAAAGGGATTTTGCCTGGAGGTAAACGTCGCCTGCCTTGAGGGCGCGCTGCACCTTGAGGCCCAGCCTTTTGGAATGCTGCTTGTAGCACCGCTCCGCGTGCTTATCACTGATCTGATCTTTTGGATGGAGGTGGTTATAGTGATTCGCAAGCTGGCCGAACGACCACTCCGTGTGCTCTGACTTCAACTGAAAGAGTGTCCGGTCTCGTTGTTCATTTGCCGATGGCCTGTGGTCTGGGATTCGGTGCAGGAGCTTCATTGCCGCGCGTGCACCTCGGAGCAGCTTGTCGAGATCTATATCAAAGTCCTTGGGCTTCTTCGCTAGTTCGCGCCACTTCTCCGATGGCTTCAGCGTTCCTGCACACATCGTCAACACACGCCCGAGCGCGAAATCGATCCAGCCTTGACATGCGCGATAGTACTGCACAATCGTCTCAGGGTCGCCCTGCTGTATCCTCTCAGCCGTGGCTTCATCGCAGCGAATGGAGATCGCGGCAAAGATCAGCAGCTTATCGAATTTTTTCTCCAGCGCAGCCATTCAATCAGTCCTCCCTAGAGCGAGGTTTATAAATCAATCTCCGCGTGGCCGATGTAACGACGGTGGCCCGACGACCCGCCTAGAATAACGGGCAAGCACATCTCGTATCCACGAAGTAACCTTCACGGTCTTGACGTGAGAGTCTATCAGGCTTACGTTCTCGTTGGGAGAGGGCAAAAGGATGATCTACAAACGCGGAAAACACTGGCACATGTACGTCGTCATTGACGGCGAGCGTTATCGTGAATCGCTGCATACCACTGATCGAAGAGAAGCAATCGAGAATGAGCGTACGAGGATCTCTGAAATCAAGGCGGGGAAAGGTGTATCGAAACGCGGCCGTGCTTTTGGAAAGCTGGCCTTTGGGAACGCTGCGGACGTATTCGTAGAGGAACGGAAGCCACGAGTTTCCGAGCGAACTACCCGGTTGGAGATGGAACGGTTGAGACCTCTCCGGGCGTTCTTTAGCGCCAAACAGTTGAAGCAGATCAAGGCTGATGACCTTGCGGCCTATCAGCGGAAACGGCGTGAGACGGTCTCGGGGCGAACGCTGAATATCGAGGTCGGGCTGTTGCGCCAGATTATGAAACGCGGGGGAGCCTGGAACCGAGTCGCCGAAGACGTACAAATGGACCGCGAGAACCAGAACCCGATTGCTCGGGTTCTCACGGCGGAAGAGAAGAAACTGCTGTTCGGAATTGCTGCATCGAACCCCAAATGGACGGTGGTCTACTGCGCTGCCGTTTTGGCGGTTTCGACCACTTGCCGGAGCGTCGAATTGAAGCACCTGCGCTGGCGCGATGTGACCTTCATGGATCGGGAGATCGCAATTGCCCGCTCGAAAACGGTAGCGGGGCACCGATTGATTCCGTTGAACTCCGATGCGACTGCCGCACTGGTCAAGCTGAAAGAACGCGCCGACCTGAACGGAGCATCAGAACCCGACGATTTAGTTTTTCCAGCTTGCGAACGCGGCAAGATCGACCGAACCAGACCGCAAAAATCGTGGCGTACGGCTTGGAGGAAGCTGGTGAAGGAAACGGCACGAAGGGCGGGTCTGCAGGCCGCTAAGGCCACGTTGGAAGCTGGTGGAGGCGTCGGGAAAGCCAAAAGCGCTTGGAAACGTGCTGCAAAGCCGTTCTTTGGCCTAAGATTCCATGACCTACGGCACCAAGCCATTACCGAACTGGCAGAAGCCGGAGCATCTGACGGGACGCTTATGGCCGTTGCAGGGCACCTGTCGCGTCGAATGCTGGAGCACTACTCCCATATCCGAAAAGCTGCCAAGCGAGAGGCGTTGGCAAAACTCGAAAGCGGACTGATGACCCCGCCTGAATCACCAGCGACAACGGAGGCCAAATTCATCAACTAACGGGCTCTTTAGGACACAATCCATGACACAAAACCCCCTTCGTCGCTTTTTCTTCATCTGTATCCCATTGGTTCTAATGGTGGGCGGTCGCGGGCTCGAACCGCGGACCTCCTGCTTGTAAGGCAGGCGCTCTAACCAGCTGAGCTAACCGCCCATGTTTTCAACGACTTCCCCTTCGGGGGACCGGAAAATACCGTCTGTCTTTATCGAGGAGAGACGGTTCCTAAAGAATGTCACAACCAAAACCATAGCATGGTACGAACAGACGTTTAAAGTCTTCGACGGGGCTTTGGAGTCCAGGGAGTCCATCAATCAACGGATCGTCTCCCTACGTCAACGAGGGATCAGTCCGGTTTCGATCAACTCGTGGACCCGGTGTATCAATGCCTTCCTTCGGTGGGCCGGGTCCGACATTAAGATCCCAAGACTCACCGAGGAAAAGAAGATCCTTCGGACCTTTACCCCGGAGGACATCCGCCGATTGGTCAACCACAAAACCAAGTCCAAATCCCAACAACGTATCCAACACCTCGCCCTTCTTCTGTTGGATACCGGGTTGAGGATAGCCGAGGCCCTGGCCCTACGTTCCACCGACGTTGATCTGGACAACTTCCTGATCCGTGTCCAAGGTAAAGGGAGGAAGGAACGGCTAATCCCATTCTCCCTGGCCGGACGGAAGACCCTTTACCAACTCTGCCGGAAAGGCGGTTATCTGTTTCCCACCCGAGGTGGGACCTTATCGGTAAGGAATGCCCAACGGGACTTGGCCAAGTTGTGTGAAAGGGCCGGTATCCGAGGAGTCCGTTGCAGCCCTCACACTCTCCGTCACTCCTTCGCTTGCCACTATCTGAAGGCTGGGGGAAACGTCGAGTACCTTCGGAGGTGTCTTGGCCACAGTAACATCCTCACGACCCAACGTTACCTTCAGTCCGTCCAACCCACCGACCCACAGAAAATCCATAACGATCTCTCACCGCTTGGGAGGTCCTTATGACTGAACGTCTCCAACGGATTATCAATGAGTCCCGGAGGTACCCCGACATCCTTCACCAATCCCTGTTCTTCAGTCTGTGTAGGGATCTGAACGACCTGACCATCCACCAAAACTCCATTGAGTCGAACACGATCCTTGACTTAGTGGAGGAGTACTCAAAGGCTGAGTGGGAAGCACAGAAGCCTTAACCTTCCACCGAGGGGCCGTCCCGAAAGACGGCCCTTACTTACTGCCCCTCCACGCCCTTATAATCTCCAGGACAGTGTTTAACTGATGTGTGGCAAGAGCCCATCCGAAGAGCAGAATGGCCCCTATCACGACCTGATTTTGCCACGGCAGCTTGAAAAACCCGATGATAGGTGTAGCGAGTGTGGTAAGTACTTTCCAGACCGCCCTCCACCATGCTCTTCTGGACTCCCGCCGTTTGGCCTCTTCTTTTGTCCTCTCCTTCACTGTCTTATCGTCGAAGGAATAGCATGGGTCAGGACTGTGGTTCGCCATTATTGCGTCCGCTCGTAGCAGATTGACTTTGAATGGATTGGGGCCGAACAATAGGAGAGCATGCCAGCCCTTTTCCTGTCTATCTTTCGATTCGTCCGACTCCTACTGAGCGGCCACCAAGCTCTCGCCATCGAAAATGCTGCCCTCCGGCTGCGACTCGCTGCCTTTCAGAGAAAACGTAAGCGGCCCGTTCTGACCACCTTCGATCGAGTGTTTTGGATCACTCTGCGCCGCTTGTGGTCCGCCTGGCGCCGGCCGTTACTCTATGTCCAAGCTGACACCGTCGCCCGCTGGCAACGAGAACGGTTTCGCCGATTCTGGGCGCGGCTATCGAAACGTCACGGCCGTCGGGGAGGCCGGCCCGCTACCGCCGTCGGGATTCGCCGGTTGATTGAACGGATGGTTGTTGCCAATCCCTTGTGGCGTGTGCCGCGGATTCATGGCGAACTGCAGATGCTCGGCATCGCCATCTCCGAACGCACTGTCTCGCGAACTTTGCGAGGCATTCCCCGGCCTCCCACTCAGACGTGGAAGACCTTCCTTCACAACCACATCGGCCAACTGGTATCGATTGATTTCTTTTCGGTGCCGACGATCACGATGAAGGTGCTCTTCGTGTTCATCGTGTTGGAACATCGTCGTCGCCAAGTGCTGCATTTCAATGTGACTGATCATCCCACCGCAGCCTGGACGTCCCAACAAATCGTCGAGGCCTTCGCCGATCGGAATGCGCCGCGGTATCTCATTCGCGATCGCGATGGCGCCTACGGCCACGACGTCGGTCAGCGTATCTCTTCAATGGGCATTGAAGAAGTACTCACCGCGCCCCGGAGTCCCTGGCAGAACCCCTACGTCGAACGCCTGATCGGCTCGATACGAAGAGAATGCTTGAACCATTTCGTCATTCTGAACGCCAGGCATCTGAGGCGAGCCCTGGCTTTGTATTTCGGTTACTACCATGGGTCCCGAACCCATTTGGGGCTCGCCAAGCAATGTCCTCTCCCTCGGCAGGTGTCGAGCAGTGGAAGGATTATCGCAATCCCGCAGCTAGGCGGCCTTCATCACCGTTATGAACGCGTTGCAGCGTAACGACATGGCCGTGGACGCGGTTTTGTCGAATGACTGGTTGTTCCGGGGCGCCACCGCCAAGGTGGTGCTCGCCCACCTGCCTACGCGCACACTGAAGAAGCTGTTCGCGGAACACAGTAAGGAAATTAAGGCCGCGTCATTGGGACATGACTGGGAAACTTTCAAGAAAACACTGGCTGTCATTCGCCGGGCCGGAGCTTGTATAACCAAGGGTGAGGTTGACCAGGGAAGGGTTGGCATTGCGGCGCCTGTGT
>Ga0306922_10000254_pt1 | contig 42085 bp, 33 predicted proteins | sample sta12Cox44000082_FD_203758 | JGI IMG/M metagenome (GOLD analysis project Ga0306922, IMG submission 203758) | Lab enrichment of tropical soil microbial communities from Luquillo Experimental Forest, Puerto Rico - statoxic.12C.oxic.44.000.082 (v2)... | ecosystem: Environmental > Terrestrial >... | reverse complement strand
CGCTGGCGCGTTTTGCCTTTGCAGGTCCGCGGCGACGCTCTCGATCATGCTGTCGGCCTGCCAGATGAAGCCGCGTGCGTCTTGGTACTCGACGGGCTTGGCGATCCTACCGCCGACAATCGCCTGCTGGTATTCACCGGCCGCCGCCTTGAGCGCCTCGACCGCCGCCTCCACGACGAAGCCCGGCCAGTTCGCTTGCTTCGCCTTCATGCCGGTATCGGCCGCGGCAAGCGCATCGTTCACGGATTTGAGTGCGCGCGCGTAGTCGGCGCCGCCCTTTTTCGCCTTGACCACATCGGCGAGCTTTTTGAGCGCCGCGTCGAAGGGCGGCACGCCATAGCCGCCGAGCTCGCCCTTGATGTCGCCGTAAATCTCCTCGGTGGGGTGAAGAAAATGCGGAAGCGCGGCATTCCATTGCTGCTGTCGGACTAGCTCGTCTCCGACCAAGAGATGACCGCGGAGCAATGCGATGCGCACACCAAAGGCAAGGTTGGGCGGCAGCCGGGCGAGACTCTCCGCCTCGCCTGCTTCTCCTGCGTCTTGCCCATGCTCGGCCTGTTGCGCGATCAGAATACGGTCCATGGCGAGGCCATCGGCCGGCTCAACACGCCGCGCGCTCAACCCGGAAGGGGTGCCGGCAACGAGCGGCGCCAGGGCGGCCGTTGCCGCCGTATCGACCACCACGAAGGCACCGACGCCCAGCCAGATCTTGCGGCTCGTTCTCATATCGAATCCGAAGGCATGCCGCGAATAGGTCGCGCGTTGCAACGCTCCCGCGCGGGCAGTGGATGCTTATAATTAACGCGGGTATTGGTCCAGTAACGTCCTTGTTTTGAATCGTTCCAGCGACAAAAAGAAAACGAGACGGCGCCCGCGGCACTTGCCGGAAGGCTCCAATTGCGTGTTCGATGTGCCGCAGCCCCGAGGGACGGCGATGCAAATCGTGATCGGCGACGTGCTCTCGGCCGAGGAGATCAGGCTCGTACGCGCCTCGCTCAGGCGTGTGCGCTTCGTCGACGGCGCCGCGACCGCAGGTTTTGCCGCGCGCCTAGTCAAGAACAATCGGCAGGCCGAGGCGTCCGTCCGTTCGCTCGAGACGATCCGCAAGCTGGTGGCCGACCGTATTCTCGGCAACGACATATTCCGCCTCGCGGTGCGCCCGAAGGCGCTCTCCCCGCTCCTCTTCTCGCGCTACGAGAAAGGCATGCATTATGGCAGCCACGTCGATGACGCGCTGATGGACGGCATGCGCACCGACGTCTCGTTCACGCTCTTCCTGTCTGAGCCCAAGAGCTACGAAGGCGGCGAGCTCACGATCGAAAGCGCCTCGGGTGAGGAAACCTTCAAGCTCGATGCCGGAGCGCTGGTCGCCTATTCCGCCACGTCGCTCCACCACGTCAGCAAGGTGACGCGCGGCGTGCGTCTTGCCGCGGTCGGCTGGGCAAGAAGTTTCGTTCGCGATCCGGCGCGACGGGAACTCCTCTTCGATCTTGACACCGCGCGGCGGCGGATGTTTGCGCGTCAAGGCAAATCGAGCGAGTTCGACCTGATCTCGAAATCATTCGCCAATCTGCTGCGCATGTGGGTGGAGGATTGAGCGGCTCGCGTGCTCGCAGCAGGGCCTCGTCAATATTCTTGGGGCCGTCGATCATCGCAAAGTGAGGTGGTCCGCATGAGTAACGTACCTTTAGCCGGCGTGCAGGCTTGCGTCTTCGATGCCTATGGAACCCTGTTCGACTTTGCTTCGGCGGCGCGAGGTTGCCGCGATGTGCTCGGTGAGGCGATCGACAGGCTGACCGCGCTCTGGCGCGACAAGCAACTGCAATACACGTGGCTGCGGGCGGTCCAAGGCCGGCATGCGGATTTCTGGCAGGTCACCTTCGACGCGCTCGATTTCACATTAGAGACGCTGGCACTGGAAAAGCCCGGGCTGCGTGACCGGCTGATGAATCTCTACCTGACGCTCGAGCCGTTCCCCGAGGTCCCGGATGTGCTCGAGCGGCTCAAGCGATCGGGCTTGCGGACGGCGATCCTGTCGAATGGCTCGCCCCAAATGCTCGACGCGGTGGTGCGCGCATCGGGGCTGGGCGCGCACATCGACGCGGTGCTCTCGGTCGAGGCGGTCGGCGTCTACAAGCCGCATCCGAAGGTCTATCAGCTCGCCGTCGATCGATTGGGGATCCCGGCGGCCGGCATCGCGTTCCAGTCGTCCAATGCGTGGGATGCCTACGCGGCCTCAGCGTTCGGCATGCGGGTCGTATGGTGCAACCGCTATGGGCAGCGGCCGGAGCGGCTGCCGGGTAAGCCCGACCGCATCGTGCAATCCCTGGCCGAACTGCCGGCGTTGGTCGGAATCTCGTAGCCCCGGCTCGCTGTGCGCCGTGCTTATGCCTCGATCACAATCTTCGGCGCCGCGCGGCCGGCGGCGACCCCCTTGAGTTGATCGCGCACCTTCGCAGCAATCTCGCGATAGATTTGCGCGTGGGGACCATCGGGCTCGGTCGCGACCACGGGAAGACCGGCATCCGACTTTTCGCGGATCGCCATGTCCAGCGGCACCTCGCCCAGGAACGGGACACCGAGCCGCTGCGCCTCGTGCCTCGCGCCGCCATGGCCGAAAATGTCCGAGCGCGTACCGCACTGGGGGCAGAGAAAATAGCTCATGTTCTCGACCACGCCGAGCACCGGCACATTGACCCGTTTGAACATGGACACACCGCGCCTGGCGTCGATCAATGCGAGGTCCTGCGGCGTGGAGACGATGACCGCGCCCTTGAGCGGCACCTGCTGCGCCATCGTGAGCTGGGCGTCGCCTGTGCCGGGCGGCATATCGACGACCATCACGTCGAGCGTGCCCCATTCGACCTCGCGCAGCATCTGGGTGAGCGCCGAAATGACCATCGGCCCGCGCCAGATCATCGCCGTCTCCTCGTCGATCAAAAAGCCGATGGACATGACGGTGAGCCCGTAGCGCATGATCGGCTTGAGCCGCGTGCCGCCAATGATCTGCGGACGCTCCCTAATCGCGAGCAGCTTCGGCAGCGATGGACCGTAAATGTCGGCGTCGAGGATGCCGACCTTGAGGCCGAGCGCGCTCAGGCCAAGCGCGAGATTGACGGCGGTGGTCGACTTGCCGACCCCGCCCTTGCCCGACGCAACCGCGATGATCGCCTCCACGCCGGGTATGCCCTGCAGCGCCTCGCCGCGCGGCGCGCCGCGTGCGGGCGCAGCTCGCGGTCCCTGCGGCGGGCGAGCGGCCCCTGCCTTGCGCTCTGCCGTCAACGCGACCAGCGCGGATTGCACCCCCGGCAACGCGCGCACGACCTCCTCCGCGCGCTTGCGCACGGGCTCCCAGGCTTTGACGTCGGCGGCATCGACCGTGATGGAAAAGAACACCTTGCTGTCGCCTGCGACCACATCCGAAAGCGCGCCGGTTCTGGGCAGCGGAGTTCCGGTTGGACTCGCCACGCCTTCGAGGGCTGCGAGCACCTGTTCCTTGGTCACCGCCATCGCACTTTCTCCGTCGCTGCACTCGACACGATAAACGGGGCGCGGGCCTGGTCAACGCGATGACGGTTGACGTCAGCGCCGCGCCGTCGCAATCACTCCGGCATATAGGCACCCGCGCGGTCGCATGGCAGTGGTCGAGGGAGGACAGGATGGCGAAGGTGGCTTTTCTCGGTCTGGGCGTCATGGGGTATCCCATGGCCGGGCATCTCAAGAACAAGGGCGGCCATGACGTCACGGTGTACAACCGCACGGCGGCGAAGGCGCAGAAATGGGTGGGACAATATGGCGGACGCAGCGCGGCGACGCCCAAAGCCGCGGCCGACGGCCAGGACTTCGTCATGTGCTGCGTCGGCAACGACAACGATCTGCGCGAGGTGACGTTCGGGGCAAACGGCGCCTTTCACGGGATGAAGAAGGGCGCGGTGTTTGTCGACCACACCACCGCCTCGGCCGAGATCGCCCGAGAGCTTTACGCGCAGGCGAAGGAACGCGGCTTCGGCTTTGTCGATGCGCCCGTCTCGGGCGGCCAGGCCGGCGCCGAGAACGGCCTACTCACCGTCATGTGCGGCGGCGACGCCGATCCCTACGCCCGCGCCGAGAAGGTGATCGCTGCTTATGCGCGCATGTGCAAGCTGCTGGGTCCCGCCGGGGCGGGTCAACTCACCAAGATGGTCAATCAGATCTGCATTGCCGGCCTGGTGCAGGGGCTGTCCGAAGGCATTCATTTCGCCAAAAAGGCGGGGCTCGATGTCGATGCGGTGATCGAGACGATCTCCAAGGGGGCGGCGCAGTCCTGGCAGATGGAAAACCGCTACAAGACCATGGCGGCGGGCAAGTTCGATTTCGGCTTTGCGGTCGACTGGATGCGCAAGGATCTCGCCATTTGTCTGGGCGAGGCGCGCAAGAACGGCGCGAGCCTGCCGGTGAGCGCGCTGGTCGATCAGTTCTACGCCGAGGTACAGAAGATGGGCGGGCGCCGCTGGGATACGTCGAGCCTGATCGCCCGGCTAGAGCGGTGAGCGCGAGCCTGCAGCCCGGCGGCACCATCAGTGTGTAGCACGGATGAGCGAAGCGACATCCGGGTCTTCTTCGCTCGCGGCGCCGCTTTGTAAGCCTGATCCTGAGGAGCGCGCATCGGTTGGCGGCTTCGACCCATTGTTTTTCATTGATCGGAACAATGGATCGGCGACTGAAGCGCGTGAGCCCGTCGGACGGGGGGCATTCATGCCACGCGCGCGGCGCGCCCCCTCCCGCAACCCCCCGCTAGGGGGAGAGGACGCGAGAGGCAAGGCCGCGCGATTTTGGCGAAACGAACCCAATTGCCGCAGCGCGTCAAATCTCGATCACCGCGCCATCCTCGGCAACGAGCACGCCTGCGGCTCTCACCTCGTCAAGATGGGAGAGCATTTCCGGGTTCATGTGGGTGAGCATGATCCGCCGTGCGCGCAGATCGGGCAGCCGCTTCTTGAGCAGATCCCAGGAGAGGTGGCCGGGCAATTCGCCGGAATAAGCGAAGCATTCGACGATGAAGAAATCGGCGTCCTTCGCGACTGAGACGAGCGCTTCCACCCACTCGGTATCGCCGGAATAGGCGAAGCGCTTGTCGCCGTCGGAGAGCACGATCGCGGTCGAGGGGGCGCCGGAGTAATGCAGCACCTCGGTGGTGGTGACGGAATGCCCCAACACGTCTGTGGGACGACCGACCTCGATCTCCATCACCTCCCATGAAAACCGCCATTTGTTGGCGGTCGATTTTGGAAAGAATACTTCGAGCAGCTGGTCAAGCCGCGCGCGCGTACCGGGCGGTCCGGCAATCAACAGCGGCCGCCGCCGCCGCGCCAGGAATTGGGCATCCAGCAAGAGAAACGGAAGCGCGCCAAAATGATCGCCATGCAGATGCGAAAGGACGATGCCGTCGATGCGATCGGAATCAAGTCCGCGCGCCTTCAGCGCCACGAGCGAGGAGGCGCCGAAGTCGACGAGCAGCGTGCCCTTCCTCGTTTCGAGGAAAAAGCAGGTGTTGAACCGGCCGCCGGAGCCGAAGGCATCGCCGCATCCGACGATCGTCAAGCGCATGGTCAAGCCGCCGCGCTCGGCCGCGCCGCGATATCGGCGTGCCAGCGCTTGAGATGCTTGAGATCGTCCGGCACCGCGAGCTTTGCCGGTTTCATGAAATCGACGGCAACGAGACCGGTAATGTCAGCGACGGTGAATGTGTCCCCCGCGACAAACCGGCGGTCCTTAAGCTCGTCGTCAAGCACCGCGATGAATTCCTGAATGCGCGGCTTGTTGGCCTCGGCCCAGGCGAGCACCTGCGGCACCTCCATCTCCTTCATCGCCGGATGCGAGTTGCGAAAGACGTGGGAGACCGGAAAAAGCAAATGCAGTTCGAGCCGCCGATTCCACATCTCGATGCGCGCGACCTCCAACGCACCGCGCCCGAACAACGGCGGGTCGGGCTTGAGCGCCTCGAAGTAGCGGCAGATGGCGATCGATTCGGTAAGCACCGTGCCATCATCGAGCACCAGTGCCGGGACGCGCTTGAGCGGATTGATCGCCGCATACTCCGCCGACATCTGCGCCAGGGCGGCGAGATCGACCTGCTCGATGGGCAGCGTGATGCCTTTCTCGGCCAGAAAAATCCGCGTGCGCCGCGGATTGGGCGCGCGACCGCCATCGTAAAGCTTCATGTCGGCACCCGTGCTGCGCCGGCCAGATTGGATAACACCGGAAGCCGGTTGTATAGTCCATCGTGTACACCCCATCACGCCGGTCGGGCCCTGGTCAAGCACCGGAGCGGACCGACCATCACGCCGCATGTGTTCGATGTGATCGGAAAATGATCTAGCGTAGGCTGAAGGACACCCCCTCGTGCGCCGCCTGCTCTGGATCCTGCTTGCCGTTCTGACCATCGCGCTGCTCGTGCTCGTGTTGCAGCAGAATGAAGCGGCGCTGGCGGAGCTTTCCCGTTTCGAGACCTCATCGCTCGAGACGAAGATCATGGCCGGCGCCCTGGTCGGCCTGATTGCGCTGACGCTTTTTCGCCAGCGTTTTTCCCGCGTGCTCGAATCCGCGCTCATCTGGGTGATACTCGCCGCGCTGTTGACGCTCGGATACACCTATCGTTTCGAGTTGCGCGAAGTCGCCGACCGGATGCTGGCCGAACTTATCCCAGGTTACGTCGCCACCAAGGGACGCACGGTGGAGATCGCGCGCGGGGCCGGCGGCGGCTTCTCGGTAGGAGCGCACGTTAACGGCGCGCGCGTTGCGATGGTGCTTGATACCGGCGCGAGCGCAGTCGTCCTCACCCAGGAGGCCGCGAAGGCCGCCGGCTTGCCGCTCGAAGTGCTCAACTATTCGGTCAATGTCGACACCGCCAACGGCCGCGCCCGCGCCGCGCCGGTGACGCTCGACCGGCTGTCGATTGGCGATATCACCGAGCGCTCGGTCCCCGCACTCGTCGCACAGGGCGGCCAGCTGCGCACGAGCCTCCTCGGCATGAGCTTCCTCAATCGGCTGGAGAGTTGGGAGGTGCGCGGAGACAAGCTCATGCTGCGCGGCTATCCGTAAGATCATTCAATCAGGCTGAAGGTAAAGCGTATGCACACGGCGAGCAGGAAACAACCGAAGGCAATTTCCAGCCGGCGCTTGGAGAGCCCATGGGCAAGCCTCGCGCCATAGGGCGCGGTGAGGCTCGAGACGGGGGCCATCAGTGCGAAGCCGATCAGCGATACGAATCCCAGCGAAAACGGCGGCATCAGCGATTGCTGCGGCAGACCGGCGAGGATGTAACCGATCGTGCCTGCAATCGTAATCGGCACGCCGAGACCCGCAGAAGTTGCAACCGCCTTGTGGATCGGTTTGCCGTAGAGCGTGAGGATCATGTTGGAGATCGAGCCACCGCTGATGCCCATGAGCGAGGAAGCAAGGCCGACGAACACCCCGTAGGCGATCATGCTGGCGCGGCCGGGCAGATCGTCGGCAAGCTGCCAGCTGTCGCGGCCGAACAAGAGCTTGAAAGCGATCACGCTTGCGATGAGCACGAAGGCGAGCTTGAGCACTCCGCCGGGTGCAAAGGCCGCAATAATCGAGCCGGCTGCCACCCCGATCACCGCAGGCACTGCCCAAGCCCGTACCACATCCATCATCACCGCGCCTTTGCCGCGATGGGTGAAATAGGAAAACACGTTGGTCGGCACGATGATTGCAATCGACGTGCCGACGCACAGCTGGAAACGCACCTCGTCCGGCACGCCCAGCACCCGGAATACTTCGTAAAGGACGGGAACGATGAGCGCACCGCCGCCGATTCCGAAAAGTCCCGCGAGCACGCCGGTGATGAACCCGGCGACGATGATCAAAGCCGCGAGCAGCAGAAGCTCGCTCAGGGGCACGCCCAAGACCATCTCCGGCTCCGAAGGAAATCGCCTCGGCTCAAGCCGCGGCGACAATGCGCGCGTGGAAGTCCTCAATGAATGCGAGCGCCGCGCAGAATGTCGATGCGCCTGCACCCTGTTTTGATGCCTGCGTCGCCAGATGCCGGCGAAAAGCGCGAGCGCCGGGGACGCCACGGAACAAGCCCAGCACGTGCCGCGTCACGGCATGCAGGCGCGTGCCGCGTGCAAGCTCGCGCTCGATATACGGAATGAGGGCCTCGGCCGCCGCCTTCGGCGATGCAAAGCGCGCGGGTTCGCCGAACAGCACGGGGTCGACGGCTAACAGCCGCCACGGCTCCTGATACGCCGCCCGCCCCATCATCACCCCATCGACGCGCTCGAGATGCGCTAGCGCTTGATCGATGTTGGCGATGCCGCCGTTGAGCACGACGCAAAGATCGGGATGTGCGGCTTTGAGCCGACAGACGCGCGCGTAATCGAGCGGCGGAATATCGCGGTTCTCGCGCGGCGAAAGGCCGTGCAGCCAGGCCTTGCGCGCGTGCACGACCAGCGCAGCAACGCCGGCGCGCTCGACCGCGCAGGTGAGCGCTTCGAGCGCCTCCTCCGGATCCTGATTGTCGATGCCGATGCGACACTTGACGCTCACGGGCAGCTTGACCGCAGCTGCCATGGCCGCGACGCAGTCGCCGACGAGAGCAGGCTCAGCCATCAGGCAAGCGCCGAAGCGGCCCTCCTGCACGCGATCGGAAGGACAGCCGATGTTGAGGTTTACCTCGTCATAGCCGAAGTCCTCGGCAATGCGCGCGCATTGCGCAAGTTGCCGCGGATCACAGCCGCCCAGTTGCAGCGCGACCGGATGCTCGGCGGGATCGTGCGCCAAGAGCCATGAGCGATCGCCCTGGAGCACTGCGCCGGTGGTGATCATCTCGGTGTAGATGAGGGCGCGGCGCGTCAGCAGGCGATGGAAGAACCGGCAGTGCCGATCGGTCCATTCCATCATTGGGGCGATGCAGAATTTGCGAGCTAACGCCTTCATTTTATTCGCGTTTTTCTTCTGAGGGTCGGGTCCGAAAAAGGCGAGGCCAATTTCCGCCTGCGTGATCCATCGCGTGCGCTTGTTCTTCTACGATCATCAGGGTGCGAATGGGAAGCAATTGCTTGGGCCGGCGCAATAGACAGCCACGCGCATTGATTCCGGCGCATTGACGCTTGCTGTCCTAGTCGCTACCGCTCGCGACGCAGAGGCACACGATGTCGGATGTCAAGCAGAAGGTCGCGCTGTCCTCGATCGCGGCGTCGGCGGGTTTGACCGCGGCGAAGGCTGTCGTCGGTGTCATGAGCGGCTCACTCGCCCTCTTGTCGGAAGCGGCCCATTCTCTCATCGACCTTGGCGCCACCGTGATGACCTATTTCGCCGTGCGGCTTTCCGGCAGGCCCGCCGACGCCGAGCATCATTACGGCCATGGCAAGATCGAGAGCGTCTCAGCGCTCGCCGAAACCGCGCTGCTGTTCATTCTTGCCGGCGTGGTGACTTGGGAGGCGATCAAGCGGCTTACCAGCACGCAGCCGCCGGAGGTGCAGGCAACGCCCTGGGCCTTCGCCGTGATCGTGCTCTCCATCGTCGTCGATTTCCTGCGTGCGCGCGTGCTCTACCGCACGGCCGAACAAACATCGAGCCCGGCACTCGAAGCGGATGCGCTGCATTTCGACTCCGACATGTGGTCGTCGCTGGCGGTGCTGGTTGGGCTGTTTGGCATCGCGCTCGGCTATGTCTCGGCCGATTCGGTAGCGGCGATCGTGGTGTCGGTCCTTATCTGCATCGCCGCCTGGCGGCTCGGCCGACGCACCATCGACACGCTGACCGATACCGCCCCGCCCGGAGCGGCGGAAAAAATCACTGCCGCTGTGACAAACATTCCCGGGGTCGTCGGAATCGAAAGGCTGCGCGTGCGGCGGGTGGGTGAAGTGCTATTCGTCGACCTTGTCGTCGCGGTGAGCCGCACCCTGCCCCTTGACCAAGTGGCGGCGCTCAAAGAGCGCATCGTCGAGGCCGTGCGCGCCGACAGTGCCGCCGCGGAGGTGACCGTCACCACGGAACCGCGCGCGCTCGACGACGAAACCGTGCTCGAGCGCGTGATGGTGATCGCGCGTAACCGCACGCTCGCGGCCCACCACGTGACCGTGCATGCGATCGAGGGACGACTTGCGGTCTCGCTCGATCTCGAAGTCGACGGCGGCCTTTCGATCGGCGCGGCGCACGACATCGCGACCGGGCTCGAGCAAGCGATCCGCGAGGAACTGGGCACAGGGGTCGAGGTCGAGACACACATCGAACCGTTGCAAGCGTTCGGTGAGCCCGGCCGGGATGCCTCGGCCGAGCGTATCGCGGCCGTGCGCGACGCGCTTACCGAGATCGCAACCAAGGTCGATCTCGTCGGCGCCATCCACGACGTGCGCGTGCGCGCAGCCGATCGGGGTGAAATCGTCAATTTCCATTGCCTCGTCGATCCCGCGCTCAAAGTCGAGGACGTGCACGACAAGGTCGATGAGTTGGAGCGGGCGCTTCGTCTGCGCTTTCCGTCAATCAAGCGCGCGATCGGTCATGCGGAGCCGGCGCTGCCGTCGCCGGAGCCGGCGACGCGCAACCGCGCCGCGCTTACAAGCCCCATTCGGCAGTAGGCCGACCTAGGGTACCAGCACGGCCGCGCCTTGCAGACGGCCTTCGCGCAGATCCGACAGCGCCTCGTTGGCTGCTTGCAACGCATAGCGCCTCACCTCGCTCTTCACGCCGGCCTGCGGCAGCAGCGCCAGGAATTCGCGCGCGTCCGCCCGCGTCAGATTGGCAACCGAAACGACCTGCCGCTCCTCCCATAGGAGACGGTAGGGAAAGCTCGGAATGTCCGACATGTGGATGCCGCCGCACACGACTCGGCCGCCCTTCTTCACCGCCTTGAGCGCCGCGGGAACGAGCGCCCCGACTGGCGCAAAGATGATCGCGGCGTCGAGAGGCTCGGGCGGCATCTCGTCCGAGCCCCCGGCCCAGACCGCGCCTAGCGATTTTGCAAACGCTTGGGCGGCCTCGTCACCCGCGCGGGTGAACGCGTAGACGCGCCGGCCCTGCCACGCCGCGACCTGCGCCAGGATGTGCGCGGCGGCGCCAAATCCGTAAAGACCGAGCGCGCTCGCGCCGGGTTCTGCGGCGCCGGCCATGCGATAGCTGCGCCAACCGATCAGGCCTGCACATAAAAACGGCGCGAGTTCAGCCTCATCGCGCCGTTCCGGAAGTGGGAAGCAGTAGCGCGCATCGGCCAGCGTATGCGTGGCATAGCCGCCATCGCGCGTGTAGCCTGTAAACACCGCTCGCTCACACAGATTCTCGCGGCCGCTCACGCAATAGGCACACATCCCGCAGGTCGAGGCGAGCCAGGGGACGCCGACGCGCTCGCCCATCGCCAGCCCTGCTACGCCGGCCCCGATCGCCGCGACACGCCCCACAATCTCGTGGCCGGGCACGATCGGCAGCTTCGGCTCAGCCAATTCGCCGTCGACCACGTGCAGATCGGTGCGGCAGACCCCGCACGCCGCAATCTCGATCAGGATTTCGCCGGCCGCCGGCGCGGGCACCGCTCGCTCGCGCATGACGAGCGGCGTGCGCAGCCTGTCCAGCACCATGGCGCGCATGCTCATCTCCCGTCACGCGAAACAAACGTTGGCCTCCCTCCACCGATGGCCGACGACGTTGATTGAGGGCTATTGCGGCGTGATGCCCGCGTCTTTGAGGATCTTCCCGTAGCGCTCGGTATCGGATTTGTTGATGGCGTCGAACTCGCTTGGCGTAGTCGGCGCCGGGATCGAGCCTTGCGCGAGCAGTTTCTCCTTCACGTCGGGCATCTCGAGGACCTTGGCGATATCCTCGCTCACCTTGGTGAGGATCGGCTGCGGCGTTCCGGCAGGCGCGAATACGCCGAACCACGACTCGTATTTGTATTTCGGCAAGGTCTCGGCGACGGTCGGCACCTCCGGCAGTTGCGGAACGCGCTTGGCGGAATTGATGGCGATCGCCCTCACCTTTCCGGTCGCGCTCAGCTCCTGCGTGGCAGGAATCGGCGCAAAGTACATTTGCGCGTCGTTGCGAATGACGGCGGTCGTGGCCTCGGGCGCTCCCTTGTAAGGAATATGCACGATGTTGATATTCGCCTCCTGCTTGAAGATTTCGGCGGAGAGATACGAGGTGCTGGCGACCCCGGCCGACGAGAAATTGAGCTGGCCCGGCTTCTGTTTCGCCAGCGCGATGAAATCCTTAAGCGTCTTGGCCGCAAGCTCGGGCGGCACGATCGCGACCAGCGGCACCGCCGCGACGCGGGAGACGCCGGCGAAATCCTTCACCGGATCGAATTGAATGTTCTTGTTGATCGCGCCGGCGATCGTATGACCGTTCGAGGTCAGCATCAGCGTGTAGCCGTCGGGCGGGCTCTTGGCGACCCCAGTCGTGCCCGGCAGACCGGGCCGATTCTCGACAATCACCTGCTGCTTCCACAGTTCGGCAAGCTTGTCGGCAAGAATACGCGCGAGCCCATCGGTGATGCTGCCGGCGGAGAAGGGAACGACAATCCGGACGACCTGATTGGGGTAAGCGTCTGCCGACGCGGCAGGAGATGGTCCAAGCAGCGAAGCCAGCATCCCTGCCAGGACAAGCAAGATTGCGCGCAGCGCCGTTATCATGTTCCTCCTCCTCCAATTATCGACGCACCCATACAGCGGGTTGCGGCTTCGGGGAAAGCGATTAAAGCAGGAAGCCGGTTGCGGATACATGGGTAAAAATGCCACGACCTAACACCTTGCACGGCCGGTGCCTTGCGATCGCCGCGTGCAGGACGTGGAACGGTTCCGGAGAGTGCAACTGACATGCGCACAGAAGAGGCCCGCCCCATACGCCTCGAGGATTATCGTCCGCCCGATTGGCTAGTCGAGACGGTGGAACTCGACGTCTCGCTCGATGCCACGGCGAGCCGCGTACGGGCGGCGCTCATGCTGCGGCCCAATGGGAACGGAGCGGCTCCGGCGCCGCTCGTGCTCGACGGCGACGCGCTCAACCTGCGCACGCTGAAACTCGACGGCGCCGCGCTGCCGCCGGAACAATTCGTCGCAACGCCGAACCGGCTGACCATTGCGCAGCCGCCGCAGCGCCGCTTCCGCCTGGAGATCGAGACCGTAGTCGACCCTTCGGCCAACACGCAGCTGTCGGGCCTCTACCGCTCGGGCGCGATCTATTGCACGCAATGTGAGGCCGAAGGCTTTCGTCGCATCACCTATTTTCCGGATCGCCCCGATGTGATGGCGGTCTACACCACCCGCATCGAGGTCGAGAAAGCCGAAGCACCAGTGTTGCTGGCCAACGGCAACCTCGTCGCATCGGGCGATGTTCCGGGCACGACGCGGCATTTCGCGGTGTGGCACGATCCGTTTCCAAAACCGTCGTACCTTTTCGCGCTCGTCGGCGGAAAGCTTGCTTGCGTCGAGGACCACTTCCGCACCATGTCCGGGCGCGAGGTCACGCTGCGCATCTATGTCGAGCCAGGCAAGGAAGGTCGCTGTCTCTACGCCATGGACTCGCTTCAGCGCGCCATGCGCTGGGACGAGACCGCGTTCGGCCGCGAATATGATCTCGATATTTTCATGATCGTCGCGGTCTCCGACTTCAACATGGGCGCGATGGAGAACAAGGGCCTCAACATTTTCAACGACAAATACATCCTGGCCTCTCCCGAAACGGCGACCGACAACGATTTCGAGCGCATCGAGGCGATCGTCGCGCACGAATATTTTCACAATTGGACGGGCAACCGCATCACCTGCCGCGACTGGTTCCAGCTCTGCCTCAAGGAGGGGCTCACCGTCTTTCGCGATCAGGAATTTTCCGCTGATCAACGCTCGCGGGCGGTTGAGCGGATCGCCGACGTACGCAGCCTGCGGGCCTACCAATTCGTCGAGGATGCAGGCCCCCTCGCACATCCTGTGCGGCCCACGGTCTACCGTGAGATCAACAATTTTTATACGGCGACGGTCTATGAGAAAGGCGCCGAGGTCGTGCGCATGCTGAAGGTGCTGCTCGGCGCCGAGAACTTCCGCAAGGGCATGGACCGCTATTTTAGCCGTCACGACGGCGAGGCAGCGACTGTCGAGCAGTTCGTGCAATGTTTCGCCGACGTATCGCGCGCGGATCTCGCGCAATTCATGCTCTGGTATTCGCAGGCGGGCACACCCGAGGTCGTGGCCAGCGGCAGCTACGACGCCGGCGCGAAAACCTATCGGCTGAAGGTCGCACAGAGCGTCCCCGCTACGCCCGGCCAGCCGAAGAAGCAGCCGATGGTCATTCCGCTCGCCCTTGGCCTTGTCGGCCGCGATGGACGCGGCCTGCCGCTCAAGCTCCGCGATGGGCAACCGATCGAGCGCAACATGATTACCCTGACCAAGCCCGTCGAAACGTTCGTGTTCGTGAACATCGACGAGCCGCCGGTAGCTTCGATCAACCGCGGATTTTCCGCGCCAATCAAGGTTTCAGCAAACCTTTCTGCCGACGATCTGCGGTTCCTCGCCGCGTACGATGCGGATCCCTTCAATCGCTGGCAGGCGTTGCAAACGCTGGCCACCCGGTCGCTCGTCGACAATACAACCGCTTTGCGCACGAACCGTGCGGCGCGGCACGATCCGGGCCTGCTGGACGCGCTCGGCGCGACGCTGGCCGAGGGCGCGCTCGAACCGGCCTTTATCGCCCTTGCGCTGACGCTTCCGGGCGAAGCGGACATCGCGCGCGAGATCGGCCATGACGTCGATCCGGATGCCGTGTTCGCCGCGCGCACCGCGTTGCGCGCGGCGGTCGGTGGGCATCTCGCCGCCTCCCTGCTCGATCACTATCACCGGCTCTACGAAAGCGGGCCTTACCGGACCGACGCCGCGAGTGCCGGCCGGCGCGCGATGCGCAATACCTGCCTTGATCTTCTGGTGGCGACTGGCCAGGGCGAGGCCATTTCGCTCGCCAACCGGCAGTATCAGTCCGCTGACAACATGACGGATCGCATGGCGGCGCTTTCAACGCTGTCACTCTGCGACGTGCCCGAGCGCGCGGCCGCGCTGGAGGATTTTTATAGCCGATACGCCGATGATCCGCTGATCGTGGATAAATGGCTCAGCCTTCAGGCAACTATCCCCGAACCGGCGACGCTCGACCGCGTCAAAGCGCTGACCGAGCATCGCGCCTTCTCGTTTGCCAATCCCAATCGCGTGCGCGCCTTGATCCACGCCTTTGCGCTGGCCAACCATAAAGAGTTCAACCGTGCCGACGGCGCCGGTTACGCCTTCATCGTAGACGCGGTGCTGGCGCTCGACCGCAAGAATCCCCAGCTTGCGGCGCGACTGGTATCGGCGCTCAAGAATTGGCGCATGCTCGAGCCGATGCGAGGCGCGCGAGCGCAAGCCGCATTGCGCCACGTCGCGGCGGCACCTTCGCTCTCGGCCGACGTGGACGATATCGTGCAGCGCGCGCTCGCCGAAGATTGATCTCGACCTAATATCCACGGCCGCTCGCGCCAGCGCCGCGCGCTCAGGCACGAAAGGTGAACGGCAATTCTGTGCGCGGCCGCCCGAAAGACTTGGTAGATCAAGGACAAAGGCAAAGATTCATCATTCTTGCAAATTCGTTAATAAACCCCTCGACAAATCGCCATCTTTCGATTCCAATCAAAACTGATTCGGAGAGATGCGGCACATCCTTCCGATGAAGGTGAAGGGGACCCGAACGGAGGCGAGGCATGGCGCGCGCCGATGTCGCGAGCGCGTCCGCAAGTTCTGATTCAATCAAAGGACTAGCTCAGTCGATCGCCAAGCCCGCTTACCGGCGGCTGCTCACCGCCGAGCCGGCGTTGCGACGCGCCGTTCCAGCGCTGATCATCGCATTTCTGGCGACGATCTGCGTGGGTGCGGTCGTGCAGGTGCTGGATCATCGCCGCCAATCAATAAGCGATACCATCAAGCAGATCGAAGGCAGCGCCGATTTCTTGGTTGAGCGGCTCCAACGGCTGGAGCAGCCCAAGGGCGACAAGCCCGACCGCCGGCTGCAGACTGAGCTCGAGCGCATGATGCCGTCGTGGGCGCGCTCGCCCGGCCGCCAAGTCCTCATAGCCAACGGCGAGGGCGTCATCGTTGCCGGAATCCGCCACGACCTCGTCACCAATGCCGATGGCACGATGAGCGCCAGCGCGCCACTCGACGCCGGAATGGCCGGACGGCGGCTGATTGACGTGCTCGGTCCCGCGCAGCCGCTGACTACATTCGGCGCTGCCGCCGGCGTTTTGGAGATCCCGCTCGCCGACGGCAGTCTGGCTTACGGCACAGTGCGCAGCCTCTGGTCGAATGGCGAGCTTGCGATCGTGCACGGGCGCGCCGATGCGCTGGCGGCGTGGGCGTCGGACACGGCGTTGACCTTCACGCTCTCCGCCACCACCGGCTTCGTGGTGCTCATCCTCGGATTCGCCTTCCACTGGCAGGCGACACGGGCACGCGAAGCCGATCAGATCTACGAGACCGTTCGCTCGCGCATCGATACCGCTCTCAACCGCGGGCGTTGCGGTCTGTGGGACTGGGATCTCGCCCGCGGACGGGTGTTCTGGTCGCATTCGATGTTTGCGATTTTGGGCCTCAAGCCGCGCGATGCGCTGTTGAGCTTCGGCGAGGTCAATGCCCTTGTTCATCCCGAGGATATTGATCTCTACGGCCTCGCCGCTCAGCTCGTCGACGCCACCGCGACCTTGGTCGACCATGCCTTCCGCATGCGCCATGCCAACGGCAATTGGGTGTGGCTGCGCGCCCGCTGCGAACTGGTTCAGCAGTCGGGCGACAGCGGGCCGCATCTCATCGGCATCGCCGTCGACATCACCGAGCAGAAGACGTTGGTCGAGCGCACCGTGGAAGCTGACTTGCGGTTGCGCGATGCGATCGAGACGATTCCCGAGGCATTCGTAGTCTGGGACGCGCAGAATCGCCTCGTATTGTGCAACTCGAATTTCCAGGAACTGCACAACCTGCCGGACGAGGCGATCAAGGCCGGCGCCTCCTACGAGTCGGTGGTGGCGGCGGGACGCAAGCCGGTCGTACGTTCGAAAGTCACGAGCGAGGGTCAGAGCCCCGGGGCGCGTACCTTCGAAGCTCAGCTTGACGACGGGCGGTGGCTGCACATCAGCGAGCGGCGCACCAAGGATGGCGGCTACGTCTCGGTCGGCACGGACATCACAAACATCAAGCGGCACGAAGAAAAGCTGATGGAGAGCGAGAGGCGCCTAATGGCAACGGTTGCCGACTTGCGCCATTCGCAACAGAAGCTCGAGCGGCAAGCGGAGGAAGTCGCCGATCTCGCCGAGAAATACGCGGAGGAGAAAACCCGCGCCGAAGAAGCCAATCAAGCCAAGTCGAAGTTCCTCGCCAATATGAGTCACGAACTGCGGACCCCGCTCAACGCCATCATCGGTTTTTCCGAGATCATGGAGTCCAGCATGTTCGGCCCCCTGGGTTCGGACAAATATCGCGAATACTGCAGCGACATCCATCAGAGCGGCCAATACCTGCTCGACGTGATCAACGACATTCTCGACATGTCCAAGATCGAGGCCGGACGGATCCGGCTGGATGCCGAGCCGATCGAGCTCGAACCCTTCCTCAACGACGCGATGCGGGTCGTGTCCGGACGCGCCAATGACAAACGGCTCAAGGTCACTGCTCGGATCGGTCGCGGCATTCGTTTGACTGCGGACCACCGTCTGCTCAAGCAGATCGTGCTGAATCTACTGTCCAACGCGGTGAAGTTCACGCCGGAAGGCGGCCGCATCACGATTCGCGCGCGGGCGACGGCGGGCGGTTGGGTCAGCTTATCCATGGCCGACACCGGCATCGGCATTCCCGAAGACGCGCTCGCGCGGCTCGGCCGACCCTTCGAGCAGGTCGAGAGCCAGCTAACCAAGAGCCATCAGGGCTCGGGACTAGGACTCGCGATCGCGAAGTCGCTCACCGAGTTGCATCAGGGCACGATGCGAATCCACTCTACATTGGGCCGCGGCACGATGGTGCTGCTGCGGCTGCCGATAAAACCCAAAGCCGCGCAGAAGGAAGAGTTGGCCGAAGCGGCAGCTTAGGCACCGCAGCCCGACACCGCCGACCGGTGCTCATCGCTCAGGGCGGTGCGCCGAGAATCCGATTAAAGCTTGCACGCACCTTGGCCTCCATATCGCAGATGAAGGCGTCGAGAGTAGCAAAATCGGGCACGTCCGCGGCGCGCGCCAATAACGCGGTGAGACCCGGCGCCGCCGCTTTGGGATCGAACGGTCCCGCCAGGCACAGGCGGAGAATCTGCGTGAGATCGTGATAAAGCCGCACTGCCCTGCGCAGCAGTTCAGTATCCTCGACCTTGAGCAATCCAAACCGCCATGCCTTGTCGAGCACATGAGTGGTCGAAGTATCGAGAATGCCCGGCGTGTGCGCCGCGTGAACAAGTTGCAAATATTGCGCGATGAACTCGACATCGATCAGCCCTCCGGCGACATATTTTAGATCCCAGCGATCACTATCGCCTTTCTCCGCTGCGATCGCCTTGCGCATTTCCACGACATCGGCAGCGACCATGTCCGCGTCGCGCGGCCGGCATAGCACGGCGCGGATGACGTTCTCGACCCGCGCCGCAAATTGCAGCGAGGCCGACACGACGCGCGCGCGCGTCAGCGCCAAGTGCTCCCAGGTCCAAGCCTCCGTCTCCTGGTAAGCGGCAAAGCCGTCGATCTGCGTCGCAAGCGGACCGGAGCGGCCGGACGGGCGCAGCCGCATGTCGACCCGATAGAGCAAGCCATGATTGGTCTGCGCGGTCAGCCCGCTGATCAAACGTTGCGTCAGCCGCGAAAAGTACTGCGCGCCGTAAAGCCGGCGCGGGCCTTCCGATTCCGGACGTTCCGAGTCGAAGTCATAGACGACGATGAGATCAAGGTCCGAGCTCGCGGTCATCTCGCGTCCGCCGAGCTTTCCGAGCGCCAAGATAGCGGTCTGCTGGCCGGCGATGCGACCGTGCAGGCGCGTGAAATGCCCTTCGATCTCGCGCTGGAGCGAGCGGATGAGCGAATCTGCCAGCCGGGCGAAGGCCTCGCCCGCCTGCTCCGCGGACAAGGTGCCCGAGAGGATGCGCGTTCCGATCAGAAACATCTGTTCCTGGGCGAAGATGCGCATCCGATCGAGGAAATCCTCGTACGATCCGGCTTGGCGCAGCGAAGGCTCGAGGGCAGCTGCGAGTTCGCCTTCCTCTGGCAGCGCGCCGAAGAAACTCGGGTCGATTACCGCGTCCATAACTTCGGGAAACTGCGCCAAACTGTCCGCAAGCCGCGGTGCGGTGCCGAGCACGAGCGCAATCAGCGCGATCAGATCGGGATTCTGCCGCAACAGCGAAAACAGCCGTCCGCCGGCGTGCAGTCCGGCCAGGAACCGGTCGAAGGCAATCACGGCCGCGTCCGGATCCGCCGAGCGGGCAAAATGCTCAAGCAGTATCGGCATGATTTGCGCGAGCTGGCCGCGGCCAAAGCTGCTTTTGAGGGAGCCGTAGCTTTCCGTGTTCCAGCGCCGCACCAGCGTCGATATTTCGAGCGGGCGGCGAAAGCGCATTTCAGCGAGGCGATCGAGGGTTTCACGATCGTCGGCCTCGGGCGGAAAGAGCAAATTCCGACGACCGGCCTCGATGACCGGGGCATTCTCGAACAGCGTCGCATAGTGACGCTGCACGTTGCGAAGATGCACGAGCAAGACCTGCGCAAAAGCATCCCGGTTGGCAAATCCGGCGAAGCGTGCAAACCGTTCCAACTCGTCCCGATCCGCCGGCAGAGTGTGGGTCTGCTCGTCGGCCACCATTTGAAGACGGTTTTCGACCATACGCAGAAAACGGTATGCGGCGCCGAGATCATCGCGTACGTGTTGATCGATCCACGCCCCCGCGGCCAACGCATCGAGCGTCTCTAGGGTCGCTTTGACACGCAGCTCGGGATGACGGCCGCCAGCGATGAGTTGCTGCGTCTGGACGAAGAATTCGATTTCGCGGATGCCACCGCGCCCCAGCTTGATGTTGTGCCCCTCGACCGCGATTTCATCGTGGCCGCGATATGCGTGGATCTGACGCTTCATCGCATGCACGTCGGCAACTGCGGCGAAGTCGAGATATTTACGCCAGATAAAGGGCGACAGGGCTGCGAGCAGCGCCTCTCCGGCGGCAATGTCCCCCGCACAGGGCCGCGCCTTGATCAGCGCGGCGCGTTCCCAATTCTGTCCACGACTCTCGTAGTAATCGAGCGCCGCCGCGGTAGAGATGGCGATCTGGGTCGAGGCAGGATCGGGACGCAGCCGCAGATCGGCGCGGAACACGTAACCGTCGGCGGTACGCTCCTGCAACAGCTTGACCAGTGCCCGCGTCAGCCGCACGTAAAAAGCCGCGGGCTCCGTTGCCGGCGTAACTGCCGCGGGATCGTAAAAGACGATGAGATCGATGTCGCTCGAATAGTTGAGCTCGCGGGCACCCATCTTGCCCATGGCGAGCACGATGTAGCCTGAGCCCTCGGCAGGATCGTTGTGATCGACGGCCTTGAGCTTGCCTCGCCGCCGGGCCTCGAGCAGCAGATAATTTACTGCGGCATCAACAGCCGCCTCGGCGAGCGTCGTCTGCTGCTCGATCACCTGCGTTATCGGCCAAACTCCACCGATGTCGGCAAGGGCAATCAACAGGGCTGCTTCCGCCCTCATTCGCCGAAGCAGACGCATCACATCGTCTTCGGCGCGTGTCGCGGCAATCGCGCGCCTTGCCTCGGCGAGGATATGTGCGAAACGGCGCTCGGGTTCGGACTCAAACAGCGCGAGAAGCCCCTGGGGCGAGGCGCGCGCGAGATCCCAGAGATATGACGAACCGCCGGCGAGACCGACTAACAGCGCCTCGAGGCTTGGGTACGCCGCACAGAGCCGCCTCAGTGTCTCCCCGGCCGGCAGATCAGCGATTTCCGCGAGCCAGGCCGTGACGCGAGCCTGCGCCTCCTCTGCGGCGTGAGGGGATGGCGCCGCGATCCGCCGCCCAAGCGAACTGTCGCGTAAACCCTCCGCCGCCCTCATTTCCGCACTCGGATGGCTCATCAGATTTGTTCCAACCCTGATCGAACGGCGGCATCGACGGTGTGTGGCGCCGATATACCAGTCCTGGCGAAGATGGGGACGTCAATGCCGCAACGCGGCAATTAGACCCGGTTCGCGCTCGGTCCTGCGCGGCAACATGGTAATGCCTACGCCGGCGGAGCCGATCCTGCGCGCGGGAGCGAGATCACGGTCTTAAGTCCGGGATGATTGTCCTCGAGCTTGAGTTCGCCGCCATGCAGCCGGGCAACCGCCGAGGCTAGACTCAGTCCCAGGCCGGAGCCCGGTTGCGACCGGCTCTGTTCGAGCCGCACGAAGCGCTCGACCGCGCGGTCACGGTCGGTCACGGGAATGCCGCGGCCGCTGTCGGCTACAGCCAGCAGGATTCGATCGCCTTCTCCCTTCGCCGTCACCACGATTTGGGCGTCGGCGCCGTTCATCCCGCTCCCGTATTTGATGGCATTGTCGACCAGATTGGCCAGCGCCTGGCTGATCAGCTCTCGGTTGCCGTGAACCGGAGCGGCCGCCGGCGCTTCCACCTTGAGGTGGATGCCCTTGTCGTCGGCGAGCGGCTCGTAGAGCTCACCCACCCCGCGCGCGATCTCGGCAGCATCGCATTCGGTCATGCCGTCGCGTGCTTGGCCCGATTCCGCACGCGCAATCATGAGCAGCGCGTTGAATGTGCGGATGAGCGCCTCCGACTCCTCGATCGTGCTTTCGAGCGCCGCCCGGTACTGCGACTCGTCCTCCGCCACGCGCAACGCCTCTTCGCAGCGGTTGCGCAACCTGGTCAACGGCGTCTTGAGGTCATGCGCGATATTGTCGGACACTTCTTTGAGCCCATGCATGAGCGCCTCGATGCGCTCAAGCATGGCATTGAGATTGGTAGCGAGCCGATCGAGTTCGTCGCCGGTCCCCGCGACCGGGAGCCGCCCCGCTAGATCCCCATCCATGATCTTGCGCGTCGTCTCCGTCATCGCATCCACACGCTTGAGAACGCGTCGCGTCACGAAGAACCCGCCGGCGACGCCGAGTACGATGACGATGGCCAACGACCAGCGGGCGGCGGCGAGTATGATGTCGTGCAAACGCTCGCGCTCTTCAAGATCGCGTCCGACGAGGAGACGGAATCCGGACGGCAATTGAAACACGCGAACGAGGGCATGATGCGCTGCGCCGTCAGGATCGTCTAAACGCCGATAGGCGGTTTCCGTCCAGCCGGACGTCTCGAGAATGCCGGTCGCCAGCGATCCGACGTTGCCCGCGAGTCCTTCTCCCGCGCGCGTGGTGACGAGATAAAGGCTCGAACCCGGCCGACGCGACCTCGCGTCGACGACGAAAACGAGCCGGCGGATACCCCCCTGGCGGTATTGCTCGGCCAATCCGGTGATCTCGGCGTCCACCGTCTGCGTGATTTGCTCGGTGATCAGCCGACGCGTGTTCCAGGCGAAATACGCGAGCAGGAAAGCGGCAAAAAGCGCAAATACCGTCAGGTAAACCAGCGTCAGCTTGAATGCCGTCGTGCGCAGCAGCTTGCCAAGCGCCGTCATCCATCACCCCCGCGCGTCACCCCGCGTAACGCAGGGAATGACGACGTCATTTGCTGTCGCGGATCATGTATCCCGCGCCGCGAACCGTATGCAGCAGTGCCTGGGCAAAACCTTTATCAATCTTCGAACGCAGCCGAGAGATGTGCACATCGATGACGTTGGTCTGGGGATCGAAATGGTAATCCCAAACGTTCTCCAGCAGCATTGTGCGGGTCACAACCTGTCCGGCATGCTTCATGAGGTATTCGAGCAGGCGGAACTCGCGCGGCTGTAGCACGATCTCGTCGCCTGCACGCGTCACTTGGTGCGACAAGCGGTCGAGTTCAAGGTCCCCGACCCGATAAACGGTCTCCTCGCGGCTTCCGCGCCGACGCGCCAGCGCCTCCGTGCGCGCGAGTAATTCCGAGAACGAATAGGGCTTGGGCAGATAGTCGTCACCGCCAGCCCGCAACCCCCTCACGCGATCATCGACCTGGCCCAGCGCGGAAAGAATGAGCGCAGGCGTCTCAATACCTTTACCGCGCAGCGTGCCGATGACTGACAATCCGTCGAGCTTGGGCAACATGCGATCCACGATCAACACGTCGTATTGACCATCAAGCGCATGGGCGAGCCCCTCCTCGCCGTCGACTGCCAAGTCGGCGACATGCCCGACCTCGCGGAATGCCTTCACCAGGTAATCGGCGGCATCTCGGTCGTCTTCGATGATCAGGAGACGCATGACGAATCCACCGTCTCTCGGATAAGCGATGTCCTTTGCGGAAGGAGCATACTGAACTGAACTGATCATAGCGGCACTATTTTTCAAAGTATCCTGACATCCCGATCGTCAAGCCGACTGAACCCGAGACATGCGAGGGGCGGCGGCTTAGCCCCGCCGCCCCTCAACCAACTCCGTCCCGGCGGGGGCGACGGATGCCGGAACGGAGTTGGAAGGATGGGGACGGGCTAGGCCCGTCCCCCTGGTTCGAACCGCCGGCGGGGGCGACGGATGCCGGCGGTGCGCCCCATTCTCGGTTCAGGCTTTGCCGAGCGGCACAGCGACGAACCTCGTCCCGTCGCCCGACTTCATCCGCATCAGGATCGAGCGCTTGCCGTCCTTCTGCGCGTCCTTGAGAGCGCTGCGCACGTCAGATGGATTGGCAACTTTCTTGCCGCCGACCTCGAGAATGACGTCGCCGGTTTTGACGCCCTGCTCGGAGGCAAGTCCGTTTGGATCGACCTGCGTCACCACCACGCCGTCCGAGCCGCTACCGGCGACTTGCCCGGCGGGCACGACCGTGAGTCCGAGCCGCGGCACGTCGGTGCCCTCGCGTCCGGAGGACTCGGGCGTCATCGCCCGCGCCTCACGCTGGTTGGGCAACTCACCGAGCGCCATCGAGAACGTCTTCTCCTCACCGTTACGCCACACCGTCAGTTTCGCGGTCGAGCCGGGGGCCATGCTGCCGATCTGCTTGGCGAGATCTCTGGCGTCTTTCACCGGGGTGCCGTTGACCGCAGTGACGACGTCGCCGGCCTTGATGCCCGCCTTCGCGGCCGGACCATCCGACTGCGGCTCGGCGACCAGCGCACCCTGCGGCGTCTTCAGACCAAGATTGTCGGCGATCTCCGCAGTGACGGGTTGGATCTGCACGCCGATCCAGCCGCGGGTGACCTTACCGCTGTCCTTGAGCTGTGCGACGACCGACTTCACCGTCGGAGCGGGGATCGCAAAGGCGATACCTACCGAACCGCCGGACGGAGAGAAGATGGCGGTATTGACGCCGATCACGTTGCCGTCGACATCGAAGGTCGGGCCACCCGAATTGCCTTTGTTGACCGGAGCATCGATCTGGATGAAATCGTCATAGGGGCCGGCGCCGATGTCGCGGCCGTTGGCCGAGACGATGCCCGCCGTCACGGTGCCGCCGAGGCCGAACGGATTGCCGACCGCCAGCACCCAGTCGCCGATGCGCGGCGCCTTGTCCGCGAGCTTGACGTAGGGGAAGTCGCTGCGGCCCTCGACCTTGATCAGCGCGATGTCGGTACGCGGATCGGTACCGATCACCTTGGCCGTGTAGGTCTTGCCGTCGTCGGCCGTCACCTCGACCGTGTCGGCCTTGTCGACCACGTGGTTGTTGGTCACCGCGAAGCCGTCGGCGCTGATGAAGAAGCCCGAGCCCTGGCCAGTGACGAGATGCTCACGCGGATTGCGGCGCTCCTCGGGAATAGTTCCATCGGGGAAGCCGAAGCGACGGAAGAAACGCTCCATCTGCGAGTTCGGCGGGAATGGCATATCGCCCTCGAAACCCATCATCTTGGGGCCGTTCGTCATCTTGACGCGGACCGAGATGACGGCGGGCTTCACCTTGTCGACGATGTCGGCGAATCCCATCGGGCGTTGGACGCCTTGAGCATACGCGACCGCGGTCAGAGCTGAGTTGGCCGTCTGCGGGAGAACACCGCCGAGCAGCACGGTCGCGCTGAGGCCGGCAATGCCGGCGAACAGAACGAGACGACGCGCGGAGAGGATGCGCGATTTCGGAGCGGGAACGCTCGCAGTCATTAGTCACTCCATCTTTTGTGCGGCGGGGAGCCGAGCGGCACCCCGATCGCAAGCAAGATGGGGAGCGCTTCCTTACCGGGCGCTGTCGGGGAAATTAAAAGTTGGTAAGGTCGATATGACTTAAAAAAGCGGTAGATATCAGTTGCTTAGCAGAAACCGATATCGGTTCATCGCTCGCCGCCGCGCAAAATCTCCGAGACCCGGGCGGCCTCCGCCGCCGTCAGTCCTTCCTGCTCTCCGTTTGTACGGGGGAAATTGGCTCGGTAGCGGCGCGCAAGTACGAACACGCCGCACGCTCCCGCGATGAGCAACGTTGCGGGACCAAACCATAACAGCGCGGTGTGCCATGAAAACCGAGGCCTGAGCAGCACGAACTCGCCGTAACGTGCGACCAGAAAATCGATGACCTGCCGGTCGCTGTCGCCCACTTGCAAACGTTCGCGCACCAGGATCCGCAAATCGCGCGCGAGCGGCGCCTCCGAATCGTCGATCGACTGATTCTGGCACACCATGCAGCGCAGCTCTTTCGACAGTGCGCGCGCACGCACTTCCAGCGCAGGGTCAGAAAGCATTTCGTCGGGCTCGACCGCAAACGCCGGCGCGGTGATCGACGTGAGCAGCACGATGAGGAAAAGCCATCGCATGCGAAGCTACTCCGCCGGCGAGAGCGCAGCCTTGCTCCGCGCCGGCCTGGGCGCGCCAACGCGCAAGCGCCGATCCGAGAGCGACAATCCGCCGCCGACAACCATCACCACGGCGCCGAGCCAGATGAGCAGCACCAACGGCTTATAGTAGAGCCGCACCGCCAGCGAACCGTCGGGGTTCGGGTCCCCCAACGACAAGTAGAGCTGCGAAACCCCCCGTGTCATCAGTGCGGTCTCGGTAATGGCAGTGCCCCGCGACGGAAAGCTGCGCTTGGCCGGCTCCATCACGCCGATCACGTCGCCGTGGCGCCGCACGGTGAAATGCGCCGCGAGATCGCGGTAGTTCGGGCCCTGGCGGTTCCTGACGCCGTCGAAGTGAAGATCGTAGCGCCGGATGGAGATCGTTTGCCCGGGCTTGAGCTCCGCAATGCGTTCGAGGCTCCACTGCGTCTCGCCGATGATACCGAGCAGCGTGATGCCGAGCCCGAAATGGGCGAAGGCCGCGCCCCAGGCCGAGCGCGGCAATCCCCTTGCCCGCGCGAATGCGGTCGCGAGCGGCACCTTGAGCAGGCCCGTGCGCTCCACGATTTCCGTCAAGGCACCGGCCATCACGTAGAGGGCAAGACCGATCGCGAACGGCACCAGGATCGGTCCCCCGCCCTCCATGGCGAAGACTACGGCGACGGTGATCACGCCGATGCCTGCGGCACCGACGAGGCGCTGGGCAACGCCCAGCAGGTCGCCGCGCTTCCAAGCCAACAGCGGTCCGAACGGCACGGCGATGAGGAGCGGAACGAACAGCGGAGCGAAAGTGGCGTTAAAGAACGGCGCGCCGACCGAGATTTTTTCGCCTGTGAGCGCCTCGAGCGCGAGCGGATAGAGTGTTCCAATGAACACCGTGGCACACGCGCTCACCAGGAAAAGATTGTTGAGCACCAGTGCGCCTTCGCGCGAAACCGGCGCGAACAGGCCGCCCTGTTTCAGCAAAGGCGCGCGCAATGCAAACAGCGTGAGGCTGCCGCCGATGAACAGCACCAGAATCGCCAGAATAAAGACGCCGCGTGCTGGATCGTTGGCGAAGGCGTGAACTGATGTGAGCACGCCCGAGCGCACGAGGAAGGTGCCAATCAGCGAGAGCGAAAACGCCAAGATCGCGAGCAGGATGGTCCACACCTTGAGCGCGTCGCGCTTTTCCATCACTAGCGCGGAGTGCAGCAGCGCAGTGGCGGCAAGCCACGGCATGAACGAGGCGTTCTCGACCGGGTCCCAGAACCACCAACCGCCCCAGCCGAGGGTGTAATAGGCCCAGTAGGACCCCATGGCGATGCCGAGCGTCAGGAAAATCCAGGCGAGCAGCGTCCACGGGCGCACCCAGCGCGCCCAGGCAGCATCGATGCGTCCGTCGATCAGGGCAGCGATGGCGAAGGAAAATGAAATCGAGAGGCCGACGTAGCCGACATAGAGCAGCGGCGGATGAATCGCGAGGCCGGGATCCTGCAGGATGGGATTGAGGTCGCGGCCCTCCAATGGCGCATCCGCAATGCGCAGGAATGGGTTCGAGGTGACCAGAATGAAAAGAATGAAGGCGACTGCGATCGACGACTGCACCGCGAGCACGTTGGCCTTGAGCCGTGCCGGCAAGTTAGCGCCGAACAGGGCGACCAGTGCACCGAACACGCTGAGGATGAGGACCCATAGCAGCATCGAGCCTTCGTGATTGCCCCATACGCCGCTGAGCTTGTACATGAGCGGTTTTGCCGAATGGGAATTCTCGAACACGTTGACGACGGAAAAATCCGAGCGCACGTAGCAAGTCATCAGCGCGGCGAAGGCGATCGCGACGAAGCAGAATTGCGCGATCGCCGTGGGGCCCGCGACGGCCATCAACACCGAATCGTTTTTGCGTGCTCCGATCATTGGCACGCTCGCTTGAACGAGCGCGAGCGCCAGCGCGAGCACGAGGGCGTAGTGGCCGAATTCGGCGATCATCGTCTGCCCTTCAATCACCCCAACGCGAAGGTCTGGGATGCATCATTGCGCCGTGCCTCGCGGCGCGGCGCCGAGTTTCTTTTCGTAGTCGTCCTTCCAATGGCCCTGCTTCTTCAAAGCGTCAGCGACGTCCTTCGGCATATAGGTCTCGTCGTGTTTGGCGAGTACGCTATCGGCGCGGAAGATCCCGCCTGGATCGAGAGCACCTTCGGCAACCACGCCCTGCCCTTCGCGAAAAAGATCAGGCAAAAGGCCGCGGTAGGCCACCGGCACGGTACTCTTGCCGTCGGTCACCTCGAAACGAACAGCGAGCCCGTCGCCGCGCAAAACGCTGCCCTCCTTCACCAGGCCGCCGATGCGCAAGCGCGTCCCGGGCTTGACCTGCTTTTCCACCAGCTCGGTCGGCGTATTGAAGAAGACGATGGAATCTTTGAGCGCACTGAGCACCAACGCCACCGCGAGCGCGAGGATGCCGAGGGCCGCGCCGATAAGGGAGAAGCGTCGTTGCCTGCGAGTCATTATTCAGTCCGTGGGCTTAGCCCTCGAGACCAAGCCCTCTGAGCAGGTCGTCGAGCCGCCGCAGCTTGGTCGCATCGCCGGCGAGAGCGCGCCGCGCATCGACAACGGCCGCGCGCGCCTTGTCGGTTTGGCCCAGCACCATATAGGAGCGAACGAGCCGCAGCCATTCTTCGACATCGCCGCCGTCGCGATGCAGCCGCTCCGACAATCGTTCGACCATGCCCTGAATCATGGCATTGCGCTGGGCAGGGCTGGACTGCGACGCCGCCTGTTCGGCGCTCGACTCGGCACCCGCGCCAGGGCCGGCTGCGACGCTTGCGTCGACGCGGGCAAGCGCGCGCCGCAACAAATCGATCCATGGCGCATCCGGCGGAGCAGACTCGATCAGCGCGCGCCACGTCGCGGCCGCTTGCATGCGGTCGCCGTCTTGCTCGGCTGCAAGCCCGAGAAAGTAGCGCGCCTGCACCCCATTGGCATCGAGCGCGACCGCCCTTTCGAACGCCGTTTTCGCCTCCGCCGTCACAACCCCGTTGGCGGCGAACACCAGCGCTTCCCCCAAAGCAGCTTCGCGCTCGGCGGTAATGCCATTGAGCTGCAATGCATTGCGCCGCGCCTTGACCGCGTCGTCGAAGCGGCCGAGTCGCAGATAGACCGGCGCGATGACTTCCCAGCCGCGCCCGTCCTCCGGATGGCGCGAAAGATGGTCCTCCACTTGCGCAATCAACCCATCGACCGAGGGACCGCCGTGCGAAGCGGCAAGGCGCGGCGCAAGCGGTTGATCCGGCAATGAGGGAGAACCGAGCGCCAGATAAAATGCTGCTGCGCCCAATGGCAATAAGACAAGCGCCACGACGGCGACGGCTCGACGGCGCCATGTCGCGGGCGCCGCCGCGCTCGGTGATGCCGCTTGCGCATCGGCCGCGGCGATGAGCCGGCGCGATACCTCGACCTGCGCGCTTGCAGCCTCATGCTCCCCGATCGAGCCGGCTGCACGGTCGCGTTCGATCTCCGCGAGTTGATCGCGATAGACCGCCACGTCGCTGCCCGAGCGCAACTCGCTTCGACGGCGTGCTAACGGCCAGAGCACAGCCCAAACGGCCGCAGCTGTCATAAGTGCGAGTCCGAACCACAGGGTCATAAATCGATCCGCCGAGTCGAATTCAACCCCGCCCAGCCGATGCGGCGAAAAGGGAGTGCCGTCGCGCCGGGCACATCCAGCGCGGTTACATCACGGCGAACCGTTCTCTTGCAACGGGCAAAGACGTTGGGAGCCGCGACATCGGGAAGCGGGCAAGTCGTAAATTTGGCGTAACCCGCCAAGGGCTTCGGCCCGTCGGCGCCGACAGGCGGAAGCCGTTGCGGCATCGCCGGCAAGGGCTCAGCCGAATAAAGTTCAATTGCCTTTGGCGGCGATGCCGCACGTGTCGCGCGAGTCGAACTTGCGCAACGTTTACAAATCCCATCTGTCGGTAAAGCGCGCCGTGACGCGCCGCGATCAACCCACTGCGGTCCACGTGCCGTCCGGATTGCGGCAAGCGTTGCCGCGCGCGACCTCCGGCCGGCCGTCGATATAGATCGTATGCGTATACGGCCGGCACTGCAGCCCGTTGGATTGATAGGCAGGACCGGGAACAACCGATCCATAGCGCCCGGAATCGGGATTCTTCCACGCCACCGCCACACCTGATTTTCCGGATTCGAGCGCTTGCATCTGCGCCGCGTAGGCGCGCCGCTTATCATCGTCATCCATTCCGGCGCCGATGCGATTGCCGATCAGGCCGCCGATGGCCGCGCCCGCCAAACCGGCCGCGATGCGCTCGCCGGTTCCGCCGCCGAATTGCGAGCCGATCAGGCCACCGGCAACCGCGCCGACAAGCGTGCCCGTGTTTTCCTTCGGTCCTTGGCCGGTCTCGGGAGTACCGGCGCACGCCGCCATCGAAAGCGCGACGAGCGCGGCAGCAAACAGGCGAACGAAAGACATGTCTCAAGCCCCCAGATGATCCGCTCAACGAAGTGAACAGGCCGGCTTTCCCCATTGGGCCCATGCCGGCTCGCAAGCTAATGGCCCAAAATAGGGCAAAACTCTGTTCCTGCAGGATTAATGGTTTCTTATGGGCTGCGCAGCTTACGCCCCGGGCAGCACCAGTTCCGCGCGCAGGCCTCCGATCGGAGCCGTGCCAAGGGTCAGGCCTCCTCCGTAGAGATTCGCGAGTTCGACCACGATCGAAAGGCCTAGCCCGGACCCCGGCTTGGTTTCGTCCAGACGTCGGCCGCGGCGGGCCACCTGCTCGCGCTCCTGCGGCGAAAGCCCCGGGCCATCGTCGTCAACCACGATGCGGAGGCGGCGGCGATCATGTCTGGGATCGGTTTTTTCCGAGACCGCCTCAACCGCCACCCGGGACTGCGCCCACTTGCAGGCATTGTCCACGAGGTTGCCGACCATCTCCTCGAGATCCTGCTGCTCCCCGCGAAAGCGGGCGCTGTCGGGCGCGTCCACGTCGATCGCGATACCCCGGTGGTGATGAATCTTTTCCATGGTGCGCGCGAGCGCCGTAATGACCGGACGGACTTCGGTGACGGTGCCGATCGCCGCGACGCGGGCCGCCAGGCGGGCGCGCTCAAGATGACGCGTGACTTGATCGCGCATGATCTCGGTCTGCTCGCATACTTTCCGGGCCAGCGGATTGTCTCCGTGGCTTGTCGCCTCGTTCAACATGACGGAGATCGGCGTCTTCAACGCATGTGCGAGGTTGCCGACATGAGTCCGCGCGCGGTCGACGATCTCGCGGTTGGCCTCGATGAGGGCATTCGTTTCGCGCGCGAGCGGCGCGATCTCGACGGGAAAGGCGCCTTCTAGGCGCTCGGCCGCGCCGGATCGGATGGCGGCGAGACCTTCGGAAATGCGTTTGAGCGGGGCGAGGCCGAAGCGGACTTGAAAGGTGGTGGTCAGCAGCAACACGATCGCGAGCACGCCAAAGGTGAGGACGAGCGCGCTGTCGAAGCTGTGTATCTCCTCGTCGACCTCGGCCGGGTCGCCGGCGACGGCAACGAGATAACGCCCCTCCTCGCCAAGATCGATGGTCTGTTCAACGATGCGCAACCGCTGGCCTTCCGGCCCTTCAGCATAACCTTGCCGCGTGCCGCCCGGCGCGGCTCCGGCATTGGCGTCGCCGAGCTGCGGCAATGTCGCATCCCACAAGGAGCGGGACGAACGCACGTCGCGCGTCGGCGCGTCGAGCCGCGTTACTTGCCAATACCAGCCGGAGAGCGGCAGATCGAACAGCGGCTCGCCGACCGGCTGTGGAGACTTGCCCGCATTCTCTTCCGGTGTCGCGACGTCGGCCGCCAGGCTACGTAGGTAGACGCCAAGCCTGCGATCGAAAGCGTGCTCCACAGCCGTGCGATAGATCGACGAGAGCACGACGCCGGTGACGACGAGAATGACTACGGTCCAAGTCGTTGCCGAGAAGAACAGCCGAAGGGCGAGGGAATTAAGACGCATTGCTCGGGGGGGCGAGCATATAGCCAAGCCCGCGCACGGTCTGGATGACATCGACGCCGAGCTTTTTTCGGACGCGGCCGACGAAGACCTCGATCGTGTTGGAGTCGCGATCGAAATCCTGGTCATATAGATGCTCGACCAGTTCACTGCGCGAGACCACGCGGCCGGTATGATGCATGAGATAGGCGAGCAGCCGATACTCGTGCGAGGTGAGCTTGACCGGATTGCCGCCGACCGTCACGCGGCCGGTGCGGGTGTCGAGACGCACGGCTCCGCAATTGAACTCGCTCTTGGCGTGGCCGGCGGAACGTCGCAAGAGGGCGCGGATGCGGGCCAGAACCTCCTCGAGATGAAACGGCTTTGCGACGTAGTCGTCGGCGCCTGCGTCGAAGCCCTGAACCTTGTCGCTCCAGCGGTCGCGCGCTGTTAGGATGAGGACCGGCATTGCGCGGCCGGCGCGGCGCCACGCCTCGAGCACCGAGATACCGTCCATCTTGGGCAGGCCGATATCGAGGATGACCGCGTCATAGGGTTCGCTTTCGCCGAGAAAGTGACCCTCTTCGCCATCGAAGGCACGATCGACCACATATCCCGCGTCGGTGAGTGCGGTCGCAAGCTGCCGGTTGAGATCGGGATCGTCCTCGATTACGAGGAGACGCACGGCAAGTGCTCCCAACGATGCGCCACGCCGGGATCGGCGCTCGCAGCCGTTACCTTGCCACTACATAGGAACAGGGGGAAGGTCGAGGAAGACCCGCGGGGAAGCCGCAACCGGCTCGGCTGAGGGCGCGACGCGCGCTTTCGCCGCATCAATATTGCCTTCTTCGGCTCGGGCACGCCGACAGGAAAACCGCGGCCTTTTTTTGCTGGACGCGTTCTCGCCGTGCTAACACTATCGTTGACCAGCAGGGCCGTAGCGCCGTGAGCGATGACTTTATCCTCCAGACCGACAACCTCAGCAAAGAATTTGCCGGTTTCGTCGCGGTCAATGGGGTCAATCTGCGCGTTGCGCGCGGCACGATCCATGCGCTGATCGGGCCGAATGGCGCCGGCAAGACGACTTGTTTTAATCTCCTCACCAAGTTCATGACCCCGAGCCGCGGAAGCATCCTCTACAAGGGTCGTGACATCACGTCGCTTCCTCCGGCTGCAGTGGCACGACTTGGTCTAGTACGGTCGTTTCAGATTTCAGCCGTTTTCCCGCACCTGACCGTGCTCGAAAACGTGCGCGTCGCCCTGCAGCGACAGCGCGGATCCTCGTTCGATTTCTGGCAATCAAAGCGCGTGCTCGACGTCTTCAACGAGCGGGCAATGGCGCTCATTGCGGACGTCGGCTTGTCGTCATTCGCCCATTGGACGGCGGTCGAGCTGCCTTATGGCCGCAAGCGCGCCTTGGAAATCGCCACCACCTTGGCGCTCGATCCCGAAATGCTCCTGCTCGACGAACCGATGGCCGGCATGGGCCACGAAGACATCGATCGCATCAGCGCACTCATCAAATCCGTCGCGGTCGACCGCACGGTCCTGATGGTCGAGCACAATCTCAGCGTCGTCGCCAATCTCTCCAACCGCATCACCGTGCTTACGCGCGGGCGCGTACTGGCCGAGGGCGATTACAAGACGGTCTCGGCCGACCCGCTTGTGCGCGAGGCGTATCTCGGAGTCGGGCATGCTTAGTCCGGGCGGCGCCCCGTTGCTGGCGATCGAAGGCCTGCAAGCCTGGTACGGCGAGTCGCATGTGCTGCACGGCGCCACGTTCGATGTATTCACCGGCGAGGTGGTGACGCTCCTTGGCCGAAACGGCGCCGGCAAGACCACGACGCTGAAGTGCATCATGGGCATCGTCGGCCAGCGCACCGGGTCGGTGTGTTACGAGGGTCGAGAGCTCATCAGCCTGACCAGCGATCGGATTGCACGGCTCGGGATTGCGCTCTGTCCGGAGGAACGGGGAATTTTTGCCAGCCTCAACGTCGAGGAAAATCTTTTGTTGCCGCCCAAAGTGCGCGCCGGCGGACTCGAACTCGACCGCGTTTTCGAGCTCTTCCCCAACCTTCAGGAGCGGCTATCGAGCCAAGGCACGAAGCTTTCCGGCGGCGAGCAGCAAATGCTCGCCATCGGCCGCATCCTGCGAGCGGGCGCGCGCCTGCTCCTGCTCGACGAGCCGACCGAAGGTCTTGCTCCCGTCATCATCGAGCAAATCGGCAAAACCATCGGCATGCTCAAGCAGCAGGGATTCACCATTCTGCTGGTGGAGCAGAATTTTCGCTTCGCTTCCACCGTTGCAGATCGCTACTACGTCATGGAGAATGGTCGGATCATCGACCGGTTTGCCAACGCCGAGCTCGAAGCCAATCTCGACAAGCTTCACGACTATCTGGGCGTGTGAGATCACTAGCTGCGACTACAGCTGCCGGGGTGCAAAAGCATCAAGAGCCATCAACAGGAGGACGCCTTATGAAGCGATTGTTCAGTTTAACCGTAGCCGCGATCGCGTTGGGCTGCGGCTGCGCCCAGGCGCAGTATACCGACGGAAGCATCAAGATCGGCGTCATGAACGACATGTCGGGGACCTACTCCGATCTGAGTGGGCAGGGGTCAGTCCTCGCGGCACGGATGGCGGTCGAGGATTTCGGCGCCGCGGCCAGAGGCATGAAGGTCGAGATCGTCGGCGCCGACCATCAGAACAAGCCGGATGTTGGCTCGAACGTCGTGCGGACGTGGATCGATGTCGACAAGGTCGACGTGATCGTCGACGTGCCGACGTCTTCGGTGGCGCTCGCAGTGAACGAAATCGTTCGCGACAAGAATAAGGTATTTCTCGTCTCCGGCGCGGCGGCGTCGGACCTGACAGGGGCCAAATGCTCTCCCAACACGATCCACTGGACCTATGATACGTGGGCGCTCGCCAATGGGACCGGAAAGGCGATCGTAAAGACCGGCGGCGACACGTGGTTCTTCCTTACTGCGGACTACGCTTTCGGCCATGCGCTGGAACGCGACACCGCAGCCGTGGTCGAGAAGAACGGCGGGAAGGTCGTGGGAAGAGTGCGCCATCCGTTCCCCGGCACCGACTTCTCGTCATTCCTGCTGCAGGCGCAGGCTTCCAAGGCCAAGATCATCGGACTCGCCAATGCCGGCGCCGATACGATCAATTCCATCAAGCAGGCATCCGAGTTCGGCATCACCCAGGGCGGTCAGAATCTCGCGGCTCTGCTGGCATTCATTACCGACGTGCACGCGCTCGGATTGCAGACGGCGCAGGGCCTGATCATGACTGAAGCGTGGTACTGGGATCTCAACGACTCCAACCGCGAATTCGCGAAGAAATTCGCGCCTCAGGACAAGGGCATACATCCGACCATGGTGCATGCCGGCGTCTACTCGGCGGTCACGCACTATCTCAAAGCCGTCGAGGCGCTCAAGAGCGATGCCGACGGCAAAGCGGTCGTGGCGAAAATGAAAGAGATGCCGACCGACGACAAGCTTTTCGGCAAGGGCGTCGTGCGGGCCGACGGCCGAAAAATCCATCCGATGTATCTTTTCGAAGTCAAGAAGCCGGCGGAATCGAAGGCCCCCTGGGATTACTACAAGCTCCGCGCGACGATCCCGGCGGACGAGGCCTTCCGCCCGTTGGCAGAGGGCGGCTGCCCGTTGGTGAAGAGCTGACACGCCAACGCGACGAGGTCCGGGGAGCGGAATGCTCCCCGGCCAACCATGTGATCGGCCATGTTCGAACTGTTCGGCATCAGCTCGCAGGCCTTGTTCGGCCAACTGCTGATCGGACTCATTAACGGTTCGTTTTACGCGCTGCTGAGCCTCGGGCTTGCCGTCATCTTCGGCATGCTCAACATCATCAATTTCACGCATGGCGCCCAGTACATGCTGGGCGCCTTCACCGCATACTTTCTCCTGCAATATGCGGGATTGGGCTACTGGTGGGCCATCGTTCTTGCGCCCATCGCTGTGGGTATAACCGGGATCATCATCGAACGGCTGTTTCTACAATGGCTCTATAAGCTCGATCATCTCTACGGACTGCTGCTCACTTTCGGTCTCGCGCTCATTCTCGAAGGCACATTCCGTAACTTCTTCGGATCCTCGGGCCTGCCCTATTCCGTGCCGCCGGCGCTGCAAGGCGGGCAGAATCTCGGCTTCATGTTCCTGCCAAATTACCGCGCCTGGGTGGTCGTGTTTTCTCTCGCCGTGTGCCTGACGACCTGGTTCGTGATCGAGCGCACGAAGCTCGGCTCTTATCTGCGCGCCGCTACCGAAAATCCGACCCTTGTACGCGCCTTCGGCATCAACGTGCCGCGTATGATCACGTTGACTTATGGCTTCGGCGTCGCGCTTGCCGCGCTTGCAGGCGTGATGGCAGCGCCGGTCTACAACGTGAGCCCGCAAATGGGCGCGAACCTCATCATCGTCGTGTTCGCCGTTGTGGTGATCGGCGGCATGGGCTCGATCATGGGTGCGATCCTCACCGGATTCGGATTGGGCCTCATCGAAGGGCTCACGAAGGTGTTCTTTCCTGAAGCATCCAACACGGTGATCTTCATCATCATGGCGATTGTCTTGTTGATCCGACCGGCCGGGCTGTTCGGAAGGGGCGCATAGCGTGCAGCGCGTCGCGGAGACGAGCAAAGAAATCGTGCTACGCGCGCACAGCGAGACTATTGCGTTCGTTGCGATGGTCTGCCTGCTGATTGTCGCGCCGTTCTTTGCCTATCCCGTATTCCTGATGAAGGCGCTGTGCTTTGCGCTGTTCGCATGCGCCTTCAACCTGCTGATCGGCTATGCCGGACTGCTCTCCTTCGGGCATGCGCTGTTCTTCGGCTGGGCGAGCTATGTCAGCGCACATGCGGCAAAGGTCTGGGGTTTTCCGCCGGAGCTCGCGATCCTGTCGGGAGCCGTGACCGCCGCCGTGCTGGGCACGATCGTCGGTGCGCTCGCGATTCGTCGGCAAGGCATCTATTTCGCCATGATCACGCTCGCGCTGGCGCAGATGATGTACTTCTTCGCCGTACAAGCGCCTTTCACTCACGGCGAGGACGGCATCCAGGCGGTACCGCGCGGAAAACTATTCGGATTTATCGACCTTGCCGACCAAACCAACATGTACATCACCGTGCTGGTCATCTTCCTCGGCTGCTTCCTGCTGATTTATCGCATCATCAACTCGCCCTTCGGCGAAGTGCTCAAGGCGATACGGGAAAACGAGCCGCGCGCGATTTCGCTCGGTTACAGGAGCGAACGCTACAAGCTGGTTGCCTTCGTGCTGTCCGCGACGTTCGCAGGAGTGGCAGGGGCAACGAAGGCGCTCGTTTTTCAGCTCGCCTCCTTGACCGATGTCGATTGGCCGATGTCCGGCGAAGTCATCCTCATGACCTTGGTCGGCGGACTGGGCACGCTGTTCGGGCCGGTGGCGGGCGCCTTCTTCATGGTCACGCTCGAGAACTACCTGACCACCATCGGCCAATGGGTATTCGTCGTTCAGGGCACAATCTTCGTCGTCTGCGTGTTGCTGTTCCGCCGCGGCATCGTTGGCGAGCTTGCCCACCTTCTGCGCGTCAAGCTGTGACAGCGCTGGACCGACCGGCGACGCAGCGGCTGGTTGCGTCGGTTCGCATGCCTTGCTAGTCGTCAGCCGTCGACCAACCGACCGGCAACCAACTGCGCCGAGTTTGCCAACGACGGGAGCTGGTTGGCTCCGCCCCGAGCTGGAGCGTATTCGCAGGCAGACGTAACGGCGCGCTTGAGAGGGAAACCATGCAAATCGATTCGCGTCTGAGATGCTGTGTCTATGCGGCCACGACCTCGGTCATGCTCCTGGGGCTGGGTATGGCCGCAACCGCGCAAAACCTGCCGTCGTACATGGAGCCGATCGAGGGTCGCACCGTATCGACCCCCGCCGACACGGCGACGAAGAACGTGCTGGCGCTCAACAGCATGATGTTTGAGCTCTACGACGACGCCGCCAGGATCTTCCAGGCGAACATCCTGAGCAAGCATCCCGTGATCCTCGGCCTGTTCAGCGGGGCAGGCGGGCGCTTTATCCTCTATCGGCCCGGCATGGCGCCGCTCGAAGCGCCCTCGGTGCCGATCGTCTACCAATTGCTCAAATCGGTGGGCCACAGCACGATGGCGCTGACCGAGGTGGTGGGTCCCTATCTCGACAATGCGGAGAATCAATCCTGGCGCAGCTCGATGGCCGCCTATCGCGCCCGCATGAAGGCCGCGGTCGACGGCCTCGACGCCACGCCCATGCCGGCCGACTGGCGCAACAACAGCCGCACCATCCTCGAGAACAACATCGCCTTCATGGATGATTCTCTGGCGAAAGGCACGATCACGCTTGCCGCCCTGCAGGAATTTGCCAAGAAACAGGGCCCGCTGCTCAAGAAGAACATCCACTGGGCGGCGCAGACCCAGGTCGGGCACTGGATGTCGGTGATCGGCGAGTGGAAAACGATGCTCGGTGCCGACTGGGACAAGACCTACGCTGCCAGCAACACCATCTACGTGGCGCGCCAGAACAACATTTTGTTCAGCGTGCTGGCGCAGTATTTCGGGCCGGAGGCCATCAACGAACGGCTGATGCTGATCGAGACGATCTCGTTCACCACCACGCCGGACGAAATGCTGACGTCGCTCACCCGCATCATCGCCGACCGCACGGTCGGAGCGCTGTACTTCGGCAACTACTACCTGATGGACTACGAGTTAATGGGTGGCGACGCACGCGCCGCCATCATCGCGGAAGGCGAGAAGCGCGGCATGAAGCCGTTTCTTCCGCCGGCAGTCCCGTTCGGCTCGAAACAATGGCCGACGCTGATCACGCCGGGGCCGGGGCCCACGTCGCTCGCCGACCTTCCGTGAGAAGGGCGAACGATCGAGTCGAATTGGCCGAACAAAGGCCGGGATTCGCGGAACGGTCCGCGCATCCCGGTCATCTAGTGTGGACACGCGGCCCCGGTTTTCACCCACGCTTCGGTGAGCGCTCCCGCTTGCTTCTGCGTGCCGGGCGCGGGCCGGCGTCCAAATCCGGGGGCCCAGGCCCAACCAACCAGGGTATCAGTGCCGATGTGATGAACGAGCGCTTCCAATGACCGGCCACCATTACGCGCGGGGTCCTTGATCTGTGCGCAGATCTCAGCGAGCGTTTTGCCTTCCCATGCCATCTCCCGCGGTGCGAGGTGCCACTCCGGGTGGCCCGGCACGCCGGCCGGATCAAAGTTGGCCTGTTGGTGGCATATGGAACAATGCATGGCTGGTAGGCCGTGACCGTCGGCACCGCGCTCAACCGGCGGCTGGTGGAGCCGACCCTGATCACCTTGGCGCGGGCGGTCGCCGGCTGGGTGGCAGTTCACACAGCGCGGATCCGTCAAGACTTTTCCGAGTTCGGTGAAGATCGCCGCTGATCGCTCGGCTGTGTTGGCGATCGAGGCGAAGCTCTCGGGTGACGCGAGGCTGTCCGATTGATCGGAAACAGCGTCTGTCGCCGGCGTGGCGATGAGCAGGGCGACGAGGGCAACTAGGACCTTAATCGGTATCTCCCTATTCATCGTCAATTTTCCTCTCGGCATCACATCGTCATCAGCGCAGAAGCAGCCACCCTCACAATTCGTCGCGATCGAGCTTCGCTAGGCCCGCGACAGGTAGCGTCCCGGATCGGCTAGAATAACGTCGCGCACGGCCTCGTGATATTTGATGTAACCGGTGCAACGGCACAGATGGCCGTCGAGCGCCTCGGCAATGGTCTTCTCGAGATCCGCTCGCGCCACCGGTTTCTTCGCCAGACGTTCCAGCAGAACCTGCCCCTCGTTCAGAAAGCCGGGGGTGCAATATCCACACTGAAACGCGAAATGCTCGATGAAAGCTTTTTGCAGAACAGAAAGCTCGCCGTTCTTCGCATTGCCTTCGACCGTGCGGATGGCCTTGCCGTTGAAGTTCGCCGCAGGAACCACACAGGTCGGCATGGTGTGGCTCGTCCCGTCGGGATTATCAACGATGACCGCACAACTCAGGCACTGCGCAGCACCGCAGCCGAACTTGGTCCCGGTCATCCCGAGGTACTCGCGCAGGAAATCGTTCATCGACAATTCGTCGCGCACCTCGCGCGGCCCGTACGCGCGTCCATTGATGGTGACGGTCAGCATCGTCACTTGAGTGCTCCCTTGATCATGGCTTGAGTCACCGGCAAGGACCGGAAGCGGTGACCGGTGGCGTCGTAGATCGCATTGATCAGCGCAGGGGCCGCCGGCATCATCACGACTTCTGCCATGCCCTTCGGCCGCTCATCTGAATCAATGGGCGACAGCACCTCAACCTCGAGATCGTGCAGCGGCAGGTCCGACCCACGTGCGATGACGTATTGACCGAGGTTCCATTTGCCGTTGCCGGGCCCACCCTCGTAAGGCGGCAGCGACTCGAGCAAAGCGAAGCCCACAGCCATGGCGAAGCCGCCCTGCGCCTGTCCCAGCACGACCTCCGGGACCAACGCCTGGCCGCATTCCAGCACGCTGTAGGCTTTTGCGATCCGCAACGCGCCGGTTGCGCGCTCGATCTCGACGCGAACCAGCGCGCCGCACGTCGCCGCATGGGTGGGACCGCTCTTGTTGAGATCGGTTGGCGGATACTTCACGTTGGAACGATCGAGGCGAGCAAATTTGCCGCCGCCACGGCGCACGGCCAGGGCATCGATGTCGGCCGTCCACGTCTGTCCGGAAATCGCAAAGGTCGCCTGCGCGAACGCCCAACGGTTAAAGCAATGCGTCATCGCGCCGGTCACGCCGTTGCGCGCATGCGCCTTCGCCGCCACCGCCGGCAACGCGAGCGGCGCCAACCCCGGCATGACCAGTTGCCCGTCTTTCCATCGCGCCGTTTTCCACTCATTCGCTCTGGGATCTTTCGGCGCGATGCCCCACAGTTCGAGCGCGGCCGGCCACAGACCGAAGCGGAAGATGACACGCGCCGCCTCGGCCGCCGCATGCGTCATGATGTAAGCGCCGATCGAGGCAAAGGTGGCCGAACTGATCGCCGGCACCCAGCGCGAATTGCGCGCTGCGGCGTCCTGTGTCTTCTGGTCCATCGTGTAGCAGTTGCCGGAGGTCACGAGCGCGAGCGGGCCGAACCCGTGCACCTGCAAGATCGCGACTTCGTCGGCCACGCCACCCAGATGGGCAGCGACCCGATTGGCCACCGCCGTCCCAATGCCGTTGCCCATCTCGGCGCCGTCGCAATAGATGACACTCCGGCCATCCGGGCCGATTTCCACCGTCGAGAGCGACGCGTCCCCTCCGGAGCCGTAATTCTTGCTGGTGCAAGCGACGCCTGTCCCCACGATTGTCCCCGCTTGGGCCCGGGCTTTTTCATCGGCACGCTGCTGCCAGATCGGATGCTTCTCGAGCTTGTCCAGAATCTCCGGCGTGCGGATCGCGACGTCGTACTGATTTCCCGACAGGGTTCGGCCGCCGGTCTTGAGCGCGTTGCGTCGCCGGAAATCGATCGGGTCGAGCGACAACGCCACGCACATTTCGTCGACCAATGCCTCCAGCGCCGTGTTTGTCTCCAGCACTCCGTAGCCGCGCATCGACCCCGCGGTCACGCCGCGTGAGTGGAGGGCGACTGTGGTAACGTCGACTCTCGGAATATCGTAGACGCCGATCGCCATCTGGGCGCCAACCTTCGCAACTGTGCCCGAGAAATTGGCGAGGCCGCCGCCATCCAATATGTGGTCGGCGGCGAATGCGACAATCTTGCCGCTCGCGCGATCGACCCCGATCCGCGTGTGTATTTTGAATGCGTGCCGTTTGATGCCCGCCTGGAACTGCTGATAGCGGTCGTAGGCGAGCCGGACCGGACGATTCGGGAAGAACATCCCCGCCAGCGCAACGTACATCGGGAACGGGGTATGGTCGCGTCCGCCGAATCCGCCGCCGACATAGGCGAATTGAGCGTTGATGCGCGTCGGCTTGAAAGCAGCGCTGGCTTCGCCCAGAAGCAACGCGATGGCTTCCGCGTTCTCGAACGGAGACTGCACCCCGAGCACGAGCTCGAGGTTCTTGCGGCCCGCGTCGTACCAGGCGATGCCGCATTCCGGCTCGAGAAACACGGGGTCGTTTGATTGGTTCTCGAATTCGCGGTCCAGCACCAGAAGGGCCGGGTTGCTCGCCGCAAGTTCAGCGCGGATCTGCTCGCCGTATGTCGCGGCCTTGGCGTAGGGCTGCGCCTTCGGCATC
>Ga0306922_10000253_pt1 | contig 42199 bp, 40 predicted proteins | sample sta12Cox44000082_FD_203758 | JGI IMG/M metagenome (GOLD analysis project Ga0306922, IMG submission 203758) | Lab enrichment of tropical soil microbial communities from Luquillo Experimental Forest, Puerto Rico - statoxic.12C.oxic.44.000.082 (v2)... | ecosystem: Environmental > Terrestrial >... | reverse complement strand
CAAGATTCAGATGTAGGCTCCCGACCTGCCCGGCCATGGAAGCCACGGAGTCTTCGAATAGAACCTTCTGGTGCTTCAATCGTAGTATCTGGCGCGATAGTACGACGGGCGACCAATAGTTTGTGGGTGATCAAACGGGTGATTTGCGATGCTATTGCGCCTTGTCGGCCGCAGGGGCTAGCATTCAGCCATGGCCAAGACCAAAGAATCGGACTTCGAGAATCCCTCTCCCGTTCTGGATGAGGAACACGAGGCTACACTGGCCGCTGTCGACGAAGGGCTTCGAGATGCCAAATCTGGTCGAACCGTGTCGGTCGAACGAGTCCGTGAGCTCCTGCCCAAGTGGATTTCCGCCTCCTCTTCACGCAGAGAGCGCTAAACGACCTCGCCGAAATCATCGGCTATATTGCCGAAGATGACGCGCAAGCCGCCGAACGATTCGCGCTTCTTTGCTTGACCATATCGAGCTCTTAACCAGATTTCCTCGCATGGGTAGTTCAATCCGCAAGAGACGTCGCGTGCGAAAACTGACGCACAGCCCAATTCTGGTTTACTACCAACTCCGCGAAGACAAATACCTGGTCGAAATACTCCACCTGAGGCACGCTTCCCGCAAACCGCCCAAATTCTGAACCTGCGAATCTGCCGGTGCTGGGATCGTAGTATCTGGCGCAATAATACGATCGGCAGCGCGGTTGAAGTTTTCGAACGTACGTCTGGCTCGCGCCAGTAATGCTAAACTTTCTCGGATGACTCGCCTGGCAACCCGCGTCGCACAACTCACTGGCGAAGGCGCCCTGGCCGTTTTTTCGCGCGCCAAGGAACTTGAGGGCCAGGGCCGCTCCATCATCCATCTGGAACTGGGCGAGCCGGATTTCCATGCCGCCGCTCCCGTGGTGGACTCGCTTAGGAACGCTGTGGCTTCCGGGCGCGACCGCTACTGCGCGACGCGCGGTATCCCTGCGCTGCGCGAAGAAATTGCCCGCTACCTCTCCCGCACCCGGCAGCTCACCGTCCAGGCCGATCAGGTGCTGGTGGCGCCCGGATGCAAGATGGCGCTCTCGCTTGCGATGATGGCGCTCATCGAGCCCGGCGACGAGGTGCTCTATCCCGATCCCGGCTTTCCGATCTACCCTTCGTTCACGCGCGGGCTCGGTGGAAAGGCCGTTTCCTTCGCGTTGCGGGAAGAAAACCAGTTTCAACCCGACCTTGCGGAAATCGCCGCCAAAATCACGCCGAAAACGCGCGTGCTCATCTTCAATTCGCCCAATAATCCGACCGGCACGGTCTATGACGATCGCGCCATCGCCGGCATCGCGGCTCTCGCGCTCGAGCACGACCTCTGGGTGATCACCGATGAAGTCTACGCGCGCATCGTCTTCGGCGGAGAATACAAATCCATCTGGAGCATCGCCGGCCTGCCCCAGCGCACGGTTATCATTGACGGCTTCTCGAAGAGCTTTGCCATGACCGGTTGGCGCCTCGGCTATGCCGTGGCTCCGGTGGCTCTGGTTGACGCCCTGGATCTACTGGTGCTCAACACGTTCACCTGCGCTGCGGAGTTCATCCAGGTCGCCGCGATCGAGGCGCTGCGCGATTCTACCGATGCGGTCGACGCCATGGTCGCCGAGTACCGACTGCGCCGCGATCTTTTCGTTCCCTCGCTCAACAAGATTCCGGGCTTCCGCTGCCATGCGCCCGAAGGGGCTTTTTATGCGTGGGTCAACGTCGAGGACACCGGCCTTTCCGCCGAAGAGGTGCAGAAGATTTTGCTGGAGGAAGCGGGGGTCGCGGCGATTTCCGGTGCGGCTTTCGGCGCCGAGGGCAAGAGCTATCTTCGTTTCTCGCTGGTCAGCGCGCGTCACCTTCTCGAAGATGCCCTCGACCGCATCCGCCGTGTCTCTGTAAAATGGCGTGCCGTTCCCGCTTGATTTTCCGCAGGGGCCGCACTCTCTGCCCTAAGCTCGAGCGAAGGCGCGGTTGCGAGAGCGCGGGGGTTCCGCTCGTGTCTCCGGCTTTTCGGGAAGGACGAAAATGAAGCGTCTGGTCCACTCGCTTGGCATGACTCTCCTGCTTCTCGCTTCGGCCAGTGTTGCTTCCGGCCAGTCGAGTCCCTACCCGGCGACGGATGTAGAAAAGCTCTACCAGGATCTGCTCGGCAAGGTTAACGCCATACCGCTCTATGACAACCACGCCCACCCCGGCTTCGCCGACGACGCCGATGTGGATGCGATGGCGGCTCCGCCCGAAGAAAGCAGCGTTTTGCGCCTGCGGGACGACAATCCCGAATTCGTCACCGCCGCCAAATCCCTTTTCGCCTACCCCTACGACGACTTCCAGCCCGAGCACGCGAAGTGGCTGGCCGACAGAAAGAACGCGGCCAAGCAGTCCCCTGGCAGCGCCTACTTCGACCAGATTCTCGACAAGCTGAATGTGGAAACCTGCCTGGCCAACCGCGCGTTCATGGCGCCCTATCTCGATGCCAAGCGCTTTCACTGGGTCTTTTTTGGCGATTCGTTTTTCTATCCCTTCGACAATCGCGCCCAAACCGCGAGCACGCCGGACATGGGCGTGTACATTCCGCTGCAGGAGAAAATGCTGGCGCGCTACAAGAAACAAATGAACTTGGCTGCGCTGCCGGAAGACCTGACTGCTTATGAAGCCTTCGTGCGCAGCACCATGGCCGAAAATCAGCGGCGCGGCGGCGTGGCCATGAAGTTCGAAGCGGCCTATTTCCGCTCGCTCTATTTCGGCGATCCGCCGCGCGAAAAGGCGGAAGCCATCTATGCGAAATACCACGCGGGCGGAGTGCCGTCGGCGGACGAATACCGGATCTTTCAGGACTACATTTTCCGGGTGATGGTCGACCAGGCGGGCAAGCTGAAGCTGCCCTTGCACTTTCACACCGCCGTAGGCATCGGCGACTACTTCAGCCTCAGCCAGGGCCGCGTGCTGAATCTTGAAAACACGCTGCGCGACCCGCGCTACCACGCGACGACGTTTGTGCTGGTGCACGGCGGCTGGCCCTACGAAAAAGAAGCGGCGCTACTGACTGCGGTAAAAAACGTCTACCTCGACACTTCCTTCCAGTCCGAACTGCTCTATCCCTCGCAGTTCAAAGAGGTCTTGAAACAGCTGCTGACGCTGTTTCCCGACAAGATGATGTACGGCTCCGACGCCTTCCCTTTCAACGAAGCGCTGGGCGCGGAAGAAAGCTTCTGGCTAGCCGCGCACACGACCCGCACGGCACTGGCCCGAGCGCTCGCAGAGCTGGTCGGCGAGCGGGCCATCACCAGGGACAAAGCGCTCGAACTCGCGCGGCTCTATCTGCACGACAATGCCGCCAAGCTTTACGGTTCCAGCACGGGAGGTGCCAAGTGAGCTCAACACCGTCGACGGGAAAGATCGAACCGAAGTACATCGCGTGGAAAGACGTGGAACGCGAAAAACTCAATCCGCTCATCGAGCGCGAAATGATCACCGGGCAGGAAATCATGGTGGCCCGGGTATTCATCAAGAAAGGCGGACACGTTCCGCTGCACCATCATCACAACGAACAGTTCACCTACATTCTCGAAGGAGCGCTGAAGTTCGCGATCGACGGCAAAGAGATCGTGGTGCGGGCAGGCGAGGTGCTTTCTATCCCGTCCAACGTGCCGCATGAGGCCTGGGGGCTTGAAGATACGCTGGACCTCGATGTGTTCACGCCGCCTCGCGCGGACTGGCTCGCCAAAACCGACGATTATCTTCGCCACGGCCGCTAGCCGACCATGGCCGGCACACCACAAAGCAATCCGCGCATCGCATTCCAGGGAGAGTACGGCGCGTTCAGCGAAGCCGCCGCCATCCAGCTGCTGGGCGAAGAGATCGTCACCGTCCCGCGGCCGACGTTTGATTCCGCTTTCCGGGCCACCGACGAGGGGGCGGCCGATGCGCTGCTGGCGCCGGTTGAAAATACGCTGGCGGGCTCGGTGGTTCGCGTCTACGACCTGCTGCTCGCAAGCAGCCTGGACATCGTCGCGGAAACGATCCTGAGAATCGAACATCACGTGATCGGGGTCCCGGGCTCGACGCTCGAGGGGCTGCGCTCAGTGGCGTCCCATCCGATGGCGCTGGCGCAGTGCGAGCAGTTCTTCCTCCAACATCCGACGATCAAGCGCATTCCCGCAGAAGACACCGCCGGCAGCGTGCGCGACGCCATTGCTCGCGGGGAGCTGTCGGCTGCGGGCATTGCCGGCCGCCGCGCTGCTGTTCGCTATGGCGGCGTCATCCTGGCCGAAGCGATTCAGGACAACAACGAAAACTTCACCCGGTTCGTCTTGCTCGTTCCGCGGGATTCGAGCCATTCCAGCGCCCTGTTGAGCCCGCGCATGGATTCGAAGGTCCACAAACTTTCTCTCGCGTTGCGGCTCGCCCACCAGCCGGGAGCGCTGCTGGCCGCGCTGCGGCCCTTTGCGAACCACGGCATCAATCTTCTGAAAATCGAAAGCCGGCCGATTCACGGCCGCCCCTGGGAATACCAGTTCTTTCTGGACGTGCAGACCGAAGAGCCGCCGCGGCTTCACCAAGCCCTGCATGAGGTGAGGGCGGCTACCAGCTTCTTCCGCGTCCTGGGCCGCTATGCTCCGGCGCAAGCCGTCTGAACCTTTCGAGGCGATGTCTGGCGCTCGAAACAGATTGCCTTAGAGCGCTCGAATCCATTCCTTTAGCCGCGCGGCCTCCGTTTCAATCATGCTTGGATCGTGGAAGGTGTGGGCCAGGACCGACATGCCCTGCGTCGCAGATAGCAGATGTATAGCCAGGCCTCGCGACTCGGCTCCTTTACCAAGCGCCTCGAACTGCCTCGCCATCCAGGCCAAGGCTTCCGCAAACAAAACTCTCGATTTCCTTGCGGCCGGACCTCCGTATTTCTGAAGGTCGGAACACAAGGTGCCGACCGGGCACCCGCCGCGTGCAAGTCCTTCACGGTTTTTGATCTTGATGTCCACGAAAGCGCAAAGCCGCGCTTTGGGTGAGCCGGCCTTGCCAAGCTCCGCGAGGAGCTCCCTAAATCGCGAAACGCGCAGCTCAACGATGGCGCCGCCGATTTGGTCCTTGTTCTTGAAGTAGTAATAGACGTTGCCCAGGGGTACGCTGGCCTCCTTAGCAATGTCCGCAAGCGAGGCGCTTGCAAATCCATAGAGATAGGTAGTCTTCTCCGCGGCTTGTAGCAGGCGCGTCCGGCTGTCTGCTTTCGTTTTTGGCATCCTACCGTCTTATAGTCAGTTGACTGACTTATAGTCTATGATAGCCGCACGCGCGGCGCCAGCGGATAGAACCAAGGAAGGAAGGCAGCATGAGCTTGCATGACCAACGAACGCCGCCAGGGCCAGACGGCTGGACCATTGCGGTACCGGCTGTCGGTGCCGTTCTATTGCTCTTGACCGCCCAAGCGATCGCCGCGGGCCCGGACGACGATCGCGGCAGCGCACGGTGGATCGGAACTTGGGCCACGGCCGCGCAGCCGTTTCTCCCGCACTCCCTCGAGACCTACCACAATCAAACCCTGCGCCTCATCGTGCACACGAGTGCCGGCGGGAAAAAAGTCAGAATCAAGGTCTCCAACGCCTATGGCGACCGTCCCTTGCTCATTGGCGGGGCACACATTGCCCGCCGCACCGCCGGAGCGGAGATCGATCCGCACTCCGACCGGGCGCTGAAGTTCCACGAGAAAGCCACTGTGACAATCCCGGCGGGCTCGCTCGGGATGAGCGACCCCGTCGAGCTCGATCTGCCGCCGCTCGCAGATCTGGCGATCAGCCTGTTTCTTCCCCAGCATACCGAGGCCAAGACGTCGCACAGTCTGGCGATGCAGACCAGCTATCTATCCCCCGAAACCGGGGACTCTACCGCCTCCGTGAAATTCACCGTTGCCAAAGAGATTCACTCTTGGCCCTTCCTCACAGGAGTGGACGTCGAAGCTTCGCCGGGCGCGGCTGCCATCGTGGCGTTTGGATCATCGCTTACGGATGGAGATGGAACTGCGAGGGATACAAATGGGCGCTGGCCCGATGTGCTGGCCGAGCGTTTAGAAAAGGAGGCCGGCATGAAGGCCGGGATTGGCGTCCTGAATGAGGGCATCATTGGCAATCGGCTGCTGTACGACAGCCCCAAAGGCTCTGGCAACCCTTTTGGAGAGGGCCTGGGGCAGGCGGGCCTGACGCGGTTCGAACGCGACGTGCTGGCTCAAGCAGGAGTGAGGTACGTGATCGTCGGTCTGGGCATCAACGATATTCTCTTCCCGGCGTTTCCTTTCACTCCTCCGGCCGAAACGGCGAGTGCCGAAGACATCATCTCGGGCTACCGTCAGCTGATCGCGCGCGCGCATCGAAAGCGCATTCGTGTCATTGGCACGACAAATCCGCCTTTTGAGAACTCTGCCTTCGAGGGACTGGTAACCGCGTTTTACACTCCGGAGAGAGAAGCCGTGCGACGGAAGGTCAACGACTGGATTCGCGGCAGTGGCGAATTCGACGGCGTCGTCGATCTGGATGCGGTCTTGCGGGATCCGAGTCACCCCACGCAACTGCTTCCCGCCTATGACAGTGGAGACCACCTGCATCCCAACAATGCGGGTTGTGTCGCCGAAGGAAATGCCTTTCCGCTCGAAATGTTCGCGATAACGCCGTCGTAAGCGCCACTTAAACAATCGGTCCAAACGCACCGCGGTGATGTACGTGCAGTCAAGTGCGAAAACCTCCCTTCTGCAATCTTCGGCAGCCACTTAAGCAACTCGGTCGCTCCAAGGCTGCAATCTGCGAATTCGCATGCTTTTCGTGGCCCGCGCGTTGGAGCATAATCTCCAGAAGCGAACATGGCTGACGAAGCATTTCCGCGAAACAAATCACGTAAGCAGAAAGACGCGGACCGAGCGGAATATCTGGGATTCACTCGCGTTCAGGTCTGGGGGACTCTATTCCTCGTTTACACCGCGGCCTTTTTTCTTCTGTTCAACTACCGATACCTGGACGATCTGGCGCGCCAGCGGATGGGGACACTGGGTATGCGGCTGCTGGAGGAAAGCACCGGTTCATACACCGCGTTTGTTCTGCTGCCCCTCGTCCTTTGGTGGGCAGGTTTTTATGTGGTCCGGCCTGTCAGATGGATACCAACCGTCGCGCTGCACATCAGCGGAGCAGTGGGATTTTCGGCAGCACACACCACGCTCATGGCGATGAGTCGGTGGTTGATTGCGCCGGTGGTGGGGCTGGGCAGCTACGACTACGGGATCATGCGGTTCCGGTATCCCATGGAGTTTTCCGTCGATTTTTTGTTTTACACCATTACTGTGGCGACGTTCTACCTTTTCGAGCGGCTGCGGATCGCACAGGCACAGCAACTTGCCGCGGCAGAATTGCAGACTGAGCTCGCCGAAGCGCAACTGGAGAATTTGCGGCTACAGTTGCAGCCGCATTTCTTGTTTAACACCCTTAACACGATTTCGTCGGTGATGTACGAAGACGTGCGGGCAGCGGACGCCATGGTGACGCAGTTAAGCGACTTGCTGCGCCTGACGCTGCGAACCGCCAACTCCCATGAGATTCGGCTTTCGCAGGAGCTGCAAATCACAAGGCTCTACTTGGATATCATGCAGAAAAGGTTTGAAGACAAGCTGCGGGTGACGTATGTCGTTGATGCAGGGTTGGAAGACTCTTTGGTGCCACAATTAATTCTGCAGCCGCTGGTGGAGAATTCGCTGCGGCACGGGTTGAAGGAAAGCGCCGCCGGGATTGATATTTCAATTGGCGTCAAGCGTGAGAATGCAAGCTTGATTCTGCGGGTCGCGGACACCGGCATTGGGATCGGCGCCGTGAACCCGGAGGCGGCGCTGAATCGTGGCCTGGGGCTGGCAAATATCAGGGGGCGATTGGAGCAGCTTTATGGCGCGGGGCAGGAGTTTTCAATCGCAAACCGCACAGCCGGCGGGACTGAAGTGACGTTGCGCTTCCCTTTCCATCTGGCCGAAACTTCTGCACAAATCCTGCGATGACTTCTGCAAGCAAACTTCGCGTGCTGGTGGTGGACGACGAAGCGCCCGCGCGCCGGAAGGTTTTGCGTGTGCTGCGGCAAGAACCGGACGTGCAAGTCGTGGGAGAAGCGGATGGCGCAGAAGCGACCTTGGCGGCGATCAGCAAGCACAAGCCGGATTTGGTTTTTCTCGACGTGCAGATGCCGGGTGCTGATGGCTTTGATGTGGTCGCAGGGATTCCGCCGGAGAACATGCCGCGCGTGATTTTTGTGACTGCGCATGACCAGTTTGCTCTGCGGGCGTTCGAAGTGCACGCGTTCGATTATTTACTGAAACCCTTCAGCGAGGAGCGGCTGCGAACGGCTTTGGAGCGGGTTCGCAAGGAACGCGCGCAATCGAACGACGGATTCGTTTCGCAGCTTCAGCAGTTGATGGAGCAGCTGCAAAAGGAGCGATCGTTTCCGCAACATATCCTGGTGCAGGAAAACGGACGGGCACATTTTGTTGCGGCGCGGGACATCGCGTGGGCAGAAGCGGACGGAAATTACGTGCAGCTGCATTGCGGGGTGAAGACGTACACACTGCGGGGAGCGCTGGAGGCAATGAAGGACGTGCTCGATCCGAAGGCGTTCGTGAGGATCAACCGGAGCAGTGTCGTGAAGTTGGAAGCGATTCGGGAAATGCAGCCGTGGTTTCACGGGGAATTCAAGGTGTTTTTGAAGGACGGGACGGAGTTGCGGTGGAGCCGGAGATATGTGAAGGAGCGGCCGGAGTTGTTGAAGGCGCGATAAGCCGCTTGGTTTAAGAATAGAAAAGCATGAACCGTAAGAAGAGACTCGCCCTTGAAGGGTGAACTATAGGATGACGCAGAGGGGTTTGCGCCTGGTGGTCACACGAATAGGCCCATTAGTCCCAGACTTGTTGCCAGCTTGATCGCGCGCCGCTATTTTGCGGGCATGAAGGACCTTCTCCGCAGAATTTTCCATTTGATTTGTATCGCGTTGTTAGCGGCGTGCGCGGCGACGTGTGCCTATTCGCAAACAGCGCCGGATACCGGTTGGCCTACATACGGAAATGACCCCGGCGGGACGCGCTACTCGCCGGCGAACCAGATCAACCGCGACAACGTCGGGCAATTGCACGTGGCGTGGACCTACCGGACAGGAGCGTTCCCGCACGACGAGGAGTTGGACCACAAGGCTACGTTCGAGGCGACGCCGATCCTAGTGGAGGGGAAGCTGTTTTTGAGCACTCCTTACGATCAGGTTATTGCGTTGAACGCGAAGACGGGCGTGAAGATTTGGGAGTTCGATCCGAAGCTGGAGCACCCGTACGGGTTCTCGGAGGTGACCTCAAGAGGGGTGTCCGCGTGGCGCGACGCAACGGCCAGAGCCGGGAGAGTCTGCGCGCTGCGAATCTTCATTGGGACGCTGGATGCGCGGCTGATCGCGCTGGATGGGGAAACCGGAAAGCCGTGCACGGATTTTGGAATCGAGGGCGAGGTGGATTTGAAAGCGGATGTGATCATTCGCGACCCGGGCGACTATCAGGTGACTTCGGCTCCGGCAATCGCAAAAGACCTGGTAATTACGGGATCGTCCGAAGGAGACAATCGCGCCGTTACGCTGGAACGCGGAATCGTGCGGGCATTCGATGCTCGCACAGGGAAATTGCGCTGGACGTGGGATCCGATTGCGCCATGGGCCTATCAGTCGACTCCTAGGACGGGTGCGGGGAACGCGTGGTCCACGCTTTCCGTAGATACGCAACGCGATTTGGTTTTTATCCCGACGGGAAGCGCGAGCCCGGACTATTACGGAGGGCTTCGCAAGGGCGACAACAAGTGGGCGAACTCGGTGGTGGCGCTGAAGGGTTCGACCGGCGAGTTTGTGTGGGGATTCCAGGTGGTGCATCACGACTTGTGGGACCGCGACGTCGCGTCGCAGCCGACGCTGTTTTCGTGGAAGGACGGGACGCCGGCGATCGCGATTATGACCAAGATGGGGCGGGTGTTCGTGCTGAATCGGCTGAATGGGACACCGCTGCTGCCGGTGGAAGAGCGCGCGGCGCCCAAGAGCGACATTGAAGGCGAGGAGTCTTGGCCGACGCAACCGGCTTCGACAATTTCGCTGGTGCCGGAGAAATTGTCAGTCGAAGACGCGTGGGGAAAAGATGATGCTGAGCGGCAATGGTGCGCGGAGAAGATTAGAGCGGCGCGAACGGGAGATATTTACACGCCGCCGAGTCTGCAAGGGACGCTGGTGTTTCCGAGTGACCTGGGCGGAGTGAACTGGGGCAGCGGCGCATACGATCCGCAGCGGCATTTGTTGTTTGTTGACCTGAACCGGCTGCCAAATTTCGTGAAGTTGATTCCGCGGGATCAGTTCGACGCGGCGCGAAAAAATGCGACGGATGCGGAGCGGCTGCACGGCGAGTTTGCACGGCAGACAGGAGCACCCTATGCAATGTTTCGAATGTTCCTCCTCTCGCCCAGTAGACTTCCCTGCAATGCGCCGCCGTGGGGAACGATCGCGGCGGTAGATTTGTTCGAGGGGAAGAAAGTTTGGGATGTGCCACTGGGCAGTTTTCTGCCGAACGCCGCGACAGGAACAATCACGCTAGGCGGGCCAACGGCAACGGCGGGCGGGATCGTATTTACAGCGGCCACGATGGACAACTATCTGCGGGCATTTGACTCGGAGACGGGGAGAGAGATTTGGAAGTATCAGCTGCCGGCGGGCGGGCAAGCGACACCGATGACCTACACGCTGGGCGGAAAGCAGTATCTGGTAATCACGGCGGGCGGGCACGGGAAGTTGGGAACGAAGCAGGGAGACTACGTCATAGCGTTCAGTTTGCCGTGACGTCCCCGCCCAGTCAAAAGCAAGCTAGTCTCATCGCTCTTCATGTCCAACGCTTTGCCGCGTGCGCACCAACGGTTTGATCCCGTCGGCGAAAGGCACGCTGCGAATGTCCGATTTATCCAAGACCGACAACTGCGTCTCATGCCAGCTTTGAAGCCATGGGGCGGAGCTTCGTAACCCCAAGAGTGCTATTAACATGAATGGGGTCATCGGCATTGCTGCCTTCATTCCAAGATCAGGAGACGCCATGCAGGACAACACGAAGTTGAAGGTTCTTTTCATCGCGGGCTTTGGCCCCATTGTTCGTGACACGGGAAGAAGTCGCAAGCTCTACCGCGATGCCCTTGGCATTCCCTTCAAGGAGGAACCGGACGGCTATCTTCACACAGAGGATGTTCCGGGGGCGAAGAGTTTTGCCCTATGGCCACTTTCTCAGGCGGCGCAGTCTTGCTTTGCCAAAGATTCCTGGCCTAAGGACATTCCTGCTCCTCAAGCGTGGCTCGAGTTCGACGTGGAGAGCGTCGAAAAAGCAACCGAGATTCTCAAATCACGTGGATATCGAATGCTTGTGAAGAACAAGAAAGAACCCTGGGGACAAATCGTCAGCCGTTTCATTTCGCCGGAAGGACTACTGGTGGGTATTAGCTTTACTCCGGCATTCCGGGAACAAAAGTAGGCACAACTATGCACAAACCACAAAATCGTATCGAGGCACACTAGAGTACTGAGTGGTTGGCACTCGGTAGCTTACATCCAGAGCGATAGCCGATTGATGGCTTAGTTGACGTGCCGAAGTCAAAAAACAGACGCACGCGCACGCTGGTAGTTTGAGAGATGTAAGTCAACGGCAAGACCGATGTGAACGTCGCGGCCGAGAGTTTCATGTGCGGTCCTTCCTTTTGTTTGGGCGGCGCCTAGAGGAGTGAAGCTATGACTGATGGAATCAGCCGCGACCCGGCGCGGGACCCGCAGGATTTGGAGCCGTTCTTTGTCTCTCGGCAAAGAGCGGGCGACGTGGACGGGATGATGGCCCTGTATGAGCCGGATGCCGTGGTCGACCCAGGTGACGGCCGGTTGCTGCGTGGCAAAGAAGCCATCCGAGTGTTTTTCGAGGAAGTAGTGGCATCCGGCCGAAAATACAACCGCGGAGAGCAGCGGCCGGCCCTGATTAGCGGAGACCTTGCGCTCACTTCGATGCGCGCGCCCGGTGGCAGCGTGACCTCTGAAGTCGCGAGGCGGCAGCTCGACGGGACGTGGTTGTGGGTCATCGATCGCTTTTCGGTAACGTAGGACGCGTTCTGGCAGCCGAAATGCCCGTCCTCAAGCGCCGTGGAATCGGTTTTTGGGTTTAGATGGAATAGCATACGCCCCCAGCCATGATCGTCTCTTCGTCACCGGAAAGCAGCGGCCAACTTGTATTCGAGCTGAAAATTATTCGACACATTCGTGGAACGTCGCGCTTTCGGTAAAAGCCCTTTCCGCATTGCCAAGCGTGGGCTCGAATCCTCGGTGAGCACAGAAGTATCCAGAAATCTGGAAGTTGGACGACGAGTTCCTTGGTCAGTTGTCAGTTAACGATGGACCGTGACGATACGACAACTGTTTGATTCAAAGTGGCGACGTCTTGAGACGAAGCGCATTGGCTCCCCTCCATGAACTCATAACCGCTCAGAAATACCATTTGGCAAGTCATTGAAAAACAATCGCAAACTGAATTTTCTAGAGTGGAGTGCTGCGTGCATCTTCCACGCTTATCGCTGCAGCGGGCGGTAGAAAAAGATGAAAGGGATGTAAGCAAGACAATTCTATAGCTCCAAAGGAGAGAAGCCCATGCGCAGACTGATCTTCCTGGCGCTGGCAGGGGTGCTCTGCATATTGTTCGGCAGTGCGGCCCGGGCGCAGCGACTCGACGGAACGCTTCGCGTTACCATCACCGACAAAAGCCAGGCCAGTATCGAAGATGCGAAGGTAACCGCAGAAAATCAAGCCACTGGAGTTTCAGCGACGACAACCACTTCGAGTTCGGGGACGTACGTCTTTCCAAATTTATTGGTCGGGACCTATGCGGTGACGGTGGAGAAAGACGGATTCAAGAAAGCGGTGCAAAAAGGCATCATCGTGAATTCGAATCAGGTGACCGAAGCGAAGGTTGATCTGGAGCTCGGCGAGGTGACCGCAACCGTGGAAGTGGAAGCTGGCGCGGATTTGGTGAAGACGGAGTCTTCCACATTGGAGGCCACGTTCAGCGGGCGGGCCGTGCAGGACATTCCCATCAACACCACAGGCGGAGATGTAAAGGAATACTCGGTGTATGCGCCGGGAACAACTACCCAACAAGGCGGAGTGCTGGGCTCAGGAGGATCGATCGGCGGAACGCGCCCACGATTCAACGGTTTTTCGATCGACGGTGTGGATGACAACAAGATTGATACCAACGGCCCGACGCAACCCGTGATCCAAGAGTCGGTCGCTGAATTCACGCTGTTGACGAACCAGTTCACCGCGGAAAACGGACATTCGGCGGGAGGCCAGTTCAATATCGTGACGAAGTCCGGCACCAACAACTGGCATGGCGCGGCATGGGGATATAACCGCAACCGCAATTATGATGCGGCGGACAATCTGCAGAAGCAGCGAATCGAATCGGGCCAGGCAACCGATAAGGACCGGTTTGACTACAACCGGGCAGGCGCCAGCGCGGGCGGGCCGATTATCCACAACAAGCTGTTCATTTATGGCGCTTACGAATTTCAGAACAACGGCCTGGCATCCACGAGTCCTTCGTTCACCTCACCCACTGCAGATGGTCTCTCGACGGTGATGGGGCTGGCGCATGACAGCGCCGTCACCGACATCTTGAGTCAGTTTCCTGTCGCCGCCACTCAGGATCAAAATTGCGGTCCGCAACATAATCAGCCGTGTACCGTCAGTGTGAACGGCTCGCTCATTCCCATTGGGACGATTCAATCTGTTGCTCCCAATTTCGCCAATCAGCACGATTTTATCGTGAATCTTGATGCGAGCCTGGGAAGGCATCAACTTCGCGGGCGTTTTCTTTATGACCGGCTCCGCGAGCCCGATTTCAATCCATCGCAACCACAACCGCAGTTTCTGGGAACGCACAATGAGGATGTGAGGAAAGTGATTTTCACGGATGTCTGGTCGATTTCCAACAGTGTGATCAACGATTTCCGCACGTCGTATTCACGCCTGAACGGACCGAACCTGATCGTGCCCTCGGCCTTTACGAATTTCCCGAACGTGGAGGTGGACGAGCTGGGGAGCAATCTCGGGCCCAACGGGCTCGCGCCACAGGGTTACACACAAAACGTGTACCAGTGGGTGGACAATATTTCCTACATCCACGGAAAGCACACTTTCAAGTTCGGTGTGGAAGCGCGGAAATATATTTCGCCGACCAACACGCTGCCTCGCGCGCGGGGTGAATGGGATTACGCGTCGCTCAGCCAGTTCATCAACGACTTCGTACCGACCGGCGCGAATGGCGCACTGCGGGGAGCTGGGTCGGGAAGCGTGGCAGAAAACTACAATGCGTTCTATTGGTTTGTGCAGGACGACTGGAAAATAACACCTAGGCTGACGTTGAACCTTGGACTGCGTTACGAGTACAGCGGCGTTCCTCGCGACGAAAACTTGCAAGCCATCAACGGTATTTCTGACGATCCGGCACTCGGGCTGTTTTTCCGCGCGCCAAAACCGGACACCAACAACTTTGCGCCCAGGTTCGGTTTTGCCTGGGACCCGCGCGGGAACGGCAAGTGGGCGGTCCGCGGGGGCGCCGGCCTGGCGTATGACGTCGTGCCAAACAACTTTGCCATCAACAGTTTGCCGCCACAACTGCAATCGGAACAAAACCCCGTCCTGACGTGCGCGCTGGCTGGTGCACCTCAGTGGTGCGCTACATTCAACCCGGCCAATCCAACCAATCCAACGGCCGGGCAGGGATTCCTGCAATTCGGCGGATTGCTGCAGGTAAACGTTCCGCCGGTAACGCAAGCGGACGCTCGAGCGGCAACCTCATCGCTCATTCCGAATCATGTGTCGCCAAAGGTCATCACCTGGACGTTGGGCGTACAACACGAACTGTTCCGCGACAGCAGCGTCGAAGTGCGTTATGTGGGTACCCGCAGCCTGGAACTGCCGGTTCAACAGCGGTTGAATTCGGCCTCGGCGTTTGACCCGAATGTTCCAGGCGGGGGCATCGCGCCGCTTCCGACTTTTATCAATCCGAGCGACGTGCCGGCAGTGGTTGTGAGCCCGGCCAGCACGTTGCAGAGCTTTGACAACTTCAATCCGCTTCCCCTCTCGGGGGACGGTTTCTTCGGCAGCGTCACCACATTCCCACCGATCGGCAGCGGCATATATCATGCGGGGTCCGTCGACTTCATCCATCGCTTCGCACGTGGGATTTATCTGCGAGCGAATTACACATTTTCCAAGAACATCGACAATGCCACCAACGAACTGTTCAGCAGCCGTGTGAACCCACGGCGCGCGCAGGATGGATTCGATTTCGCGGCTGAGCGCGGCTTGTCGGCCCTGGACATCACGCACAAGTTCGCACTCTCGTTCCTGTATGAAATTCCAAATGTGCAGTCGGAACATGCCTTTGTGAAGGCTTTGGCACACGGATGGGAATGGGGAGGCACGTATCTGGCGGAATCCGGCCAGCCTGTAACTCCTCTGTCGGGCATCGATTCCAACGCTAACGGAGACTCTGCGGGTGACCGCACCATCATCAATCCGGCAGGAGTTGGCCTAACGGGCAGCACCGTCAATTTTGTGTGCAACGCCGGAGCCGGCGGTGCGACCAGCATCGTCACCGATCCCGCCAACTGTGGCAGTGGCGATGACTCCAATATCGTCGGCTACGTCGCTGCGAATCCCACGGCGCGCTTCATCCAAGCTGGAGTGGGAGCCAAAGCAAACGCGGGGCGAAACACAGTGTCCACGCCAGGCCTGAACATCTGGAATATGTCATTGTTTAAGAACACAAAACTCTCGGAGCGCTTCTCACTGCAATTCCGCGCCGAGACTTATAACACATTCAACCACCGGAATTTCAGCATCGGCTTGCCCACAAATAATGGCACGATCGATCAGAACACGAACGCCAACCCACTAAGCTCCGGATATATTTTCGTGACCTCCGGCAACCTGTTCCTGAACAACCACCAGTTCAATGGCGGAAGCCGAACCATGCAGCTAGGCTTGCGCTTGATCTGGTAGCCGCTTCGACCGTTTCTAATGAGCGAGGGAGTCCGTGCTGGATTCCCTCGATTTCTCTTTGGTCTCAGAAAGAAGCTGCAGGACGGCTGTTATTGCTGAACCAAGAGTCCGTTTATATCAGTGATTACCCACGCGCGGCAGCTGCTTAGGAGGGGGGTCCATGTCAACGCCGATGACGTCCAAATCGGCTTTAGGCGTTCCCAGACAACAACTGAGCGAAACGCAGGCAGAGGAACGGTATCTGTGTTTTGGCCAGTTTCAGGTTGATCTGCAACGCCAGGAGCTCTTCAAGGAAGGATCGCAAGTCCACGTCCCGTCCAAAGTATTCCAAGTGTTGTTGGCACTGGTCGAACGGCCCGGTGAAATTGTGACCCGCGAGGCGTTGCGCGCGCGGCTGTGGCCAGACGGCACGTTTGTGAATTATGACGCCAACGTAAACACCACCGTAAATAGATTGCGGCTGACTCTGGGAGATTCGCCGGAAAAGCCGATGTACGTGGAGACGATACCGCGAAAAGGATATTGCTTCCTGGGCAACGTCGAGCGCGGCAACGAGCTGTTGAAGACTTCCGGTGTGTTGACGACTGCGGCGGCTGACCGCGTGGACGGGCTGGCAGCGCAACAAGGGCCATCGTCGATCATCGCTAGAAAAATAATCAGGGGAAGATTTGCGGCGCTTTTTACGAACGGCTGGAACGCGGCGATTCTTCTGTGTGGAGTATTGATCGGCGTGGGGATTGCGCTACTGATGCATCGTCCATGGTGAAAGGCGTCACAGCTTAACTTATTGGAATCCAAAAAAAGTTCAATGGCTCCAGAATCGGCCGCCAACTTGAGCGGAATGCGCCGATCCGTTTATAGCGAGTCGATGCGCAGGGCCGTTAGTTGGTGCCCGGTTCAAGCAGATACTACGCAGCAGGCGGCGTTCCTTGTCGAGGGTTTCGACCGTTATGAGGCAGCGCTGCAGCCTTCGGCGTTTTCTTGGCCTTCGGTTGCGATGAGCCCCTCCTAGGTACGCGCAGCGATACGTTGGGGCATGAGTCGCGGCATAGGAAGGCGCGCTCGGGATCGATTAACTCCGAATAATGGCGAACAAAGAGACCGACAGCCAAGAAAACTTGTGCGTTAGCATCCTGCGCCAGGCCGCAAATGAACGCCGCAAGCGCGTGGCTCACATCGTGTCTTTGTTTGACCGAATCTGCTTTTCGTACGTTGGTCCCTGCAAGTGACCAAGGACACCAAATCCAGCTACAATCTGGTGTGTGGAAGCTGCTTGGCGAAAACCCTCGACAATCGCATGGGCTTACTTGTGGTCCATCTCGTTTTGGATGGGTCTGGCCTTCCTGGCTGCAGGGGAGGACAAGGTCCGTTTGCGGGAGAGAGGGCTCCACACATCTTACTGGACCGCACTGCTTGTCGAAGGCGCATTTCTACTGTCGACCGCGCTCGTGGCGCCCCCGGTTTTCGCGATAGTTCACCGCTATCCGATCGCCAAACCGATTCGAGCTGGTCGCGTAGCTGGGTATGTTCTGGGCGGCATCCTTTTCACTATCGCCTGCGTGGGCCTTCGTTGGATTTTCCTCCCGCCTTGGAATTCTCCTGCTCAGAGGTTCGAACAACGCTCGTTGCACGGATTGGTTACAGGTTTTTACGCTTTTGCCGAGCTAATCTGGAACTACATGATTGTTCTGGCGGCCGCGCATGCATACGAGTACTTCAAGCGGGCGAGGGACCAGGAACTTCAATTACAGCAGGCGCTTGCGACCAGCGAGCTCCAAGCCCTGAAGAGTCAGCTTCATCCGCATTTCTTATTCAATACGCTCCAAGGAATCTCAGCTCTGATTGACACCGAGAAAGAGCGCGCCAAAACGATGGTTCTAAAGGTCTCTAGCTTGCTTCGTGCTGCTTTGCAGTGTGCGAGCTCCGATGTCATTAGCCTCGATGAAGAATTGAAGTTTGTCGACGACTACCTCGGCGTGGAGAAAATGCGTTTGGAAGACCGACTTGAAGTGCGTTGGCAAATTGACCCCGCTGCGCGGCAATTGCTCGTGCCGCAACTGATCATGCAACCGCTCGTCGAAAATGCGATTTTCCACGGCGTGGCTTGCTGCCGCGGAGGAGGATGGATCGAAATTTCGTCTCGGCAAGCGGGAGGGATGCTGGAGATAGCAATTCGCAATAGCGTTGGAGGAAAGCGCCAAGTAGGGATGGGGCTAGGTCTCCAGAATGTGCGAGCACGATTGAAGCACCTTTACGAGGACGAGGCGACTCTCTGCTTCGATCAAGGCAGCGATGGCGTTGCGATAGCGACTCTTGTGTTGCCGGCGATCGGTCAACAGAAAGAAGCGATGAAAGAAATGTTGGTCTCCAATTTAGACGCCTAGTGGAGGGAAAGATGGTGCGAGTATTGATTGTCGACGACGAACCACTTTCCAGGACCTCCCTCCAGAATGCCTTGCGAGCGAGAAACGACATTCAGGCCCTCGATTGCGCGAACGACGCTGTTGACGCCCTGGAATTACTACAAAGGAAGCCCTATGACGTTCTTTTGCTCGACATTCAAATGCCGGAATTATCGGGAATCGAGCTGGCCGACCGCTTAAACAAGCGGCGGCAACCGATACCATCGATTGTGTTTGTCACCGCGCACCATCAGCACGCGGTTGCTGCATTTGAGAAGCATGCCGTTGATTATGTCCTCAAACCCTTTTCACACGAGCGAATTCATGAAGCGCTAGATGTCGCGATCCGCAGAACGGAAAGCGAGCGGGCCGCACAGTTTGCGAAAATACTGCCTCAACTGGAAGAACTGTTGTCGAAGTCAGCGAAAATCGCCATCAAGACGAAAGGAAGGATCCTTCTTGTCGATCCGGCCGACGTGGTGATTATCGAAGCGCAAGGCAATTACGTATTGTTACAGCGCGCTTCCGGATCATACCTACTCCGAGAATCGATTTCCACGATGGCGGAAAAGCTAAAAGCCTACGGATTTATAAGAATACATCGCTCCGTGCTGGTGAACGGTTCCTTCGTTGAACAAATTCAGCCTTGGCCCACGGGAGAGTACGGGCTTCGCATCAAGGGCGGCAAGGAATATACAGTCTCACGCACTTACAAGAGCAATTTGAAGTCCCTGGCAAAATTCTGGATTGGCGCCGATACTTTCGTCACGGGCTAGCCGCGTGCCCGCGTTACACTGACAACGGCCGGCCGGATATGGCCGGGCTATATACCGACAACGACAGGCCGAACACGCTCTCTGCGCCCCGGATCATTTCGGCATCGGCGCCTGCGTTCCATCCGACCACTTTCCCGTAGGGACGAGGAAAACGGTGAATGGCTCCGGGGGGCCAGTCTGCAAGAGAATAACCGGCGAGTTGGGCACATCTGCGCCCCATTTCGCTTTGTCCATCACCGGGGTGTAAAACATCAAGTGGGCCAGGTTGTGACCACCGTCGTCAGTGAGGTACGCTTCTTTTGACATCATGTAGGACATCGCGCCGGGCTCTAGGATCGTGGGCAGGTCCTTCTTAACATAAGCGGCTTTTTCCCATTCTTGGATCTGCGCAATGGTTTTTCCGGCCAATACAAGTTCCGCCCTCTTGATGATGCGAGGCAGAACTGAGCGTACCGCCGGCGGGTTGTAACAGATCGGACTCCGATTCTTTGGATTCCAAAATTGCAGATTATCAGTCGGTGCCGTCCATCCCCGCTCTACTGCGCAGACAAAGCCATTCTTTCCTTCGACCGCGGTTTCGTAGCCATGCCTTCCAAGAACAAAGATCGTAGCGTCGCGAGAGATCGCATCGGGAGCCGCGCTGCGCGCTAAGGCAATTTCAGCATTGCGGTCTGGCATCAGGTACTGATCCACTGGTGCCATGCTGGGATACGGTGTCTTGGGATCTTGCGCCCGCACCTGAAGTGGAGCCCCAAGAGCACAAATCACGGCAACCACTAAAGAAGCACTGGCGGAAAGTGTATTTCGGTCCATCAGTTCCTCCCGGAATGCGGGACGACAAAAACCAGGCGCCAGGATGCGCCAGGGTTGCGAGATACCTTGGTACGTCCTTGTCGAGAGAGCCTAACCTTATCTCAGGCTCAGAATGCTCGGTTTCCATCAAGGGCTGCAAGAATGATGTGATGAGTGGTGGGAATCCGGGTCGAAGTTACGCAGAGTGAGCACGAAATGTTGAGGATCGAAACGATTGGGGATGGGACCAGCTCAGCAAAGCCAAGCTGGCGTTTTTGAATTTCTCGACTAGCACCAACCCTCCATTGAGCATGCTCTCGTGTGCACACCATGGCGCCGATGGTGCGTGGCAGTTTGCCACGGTACCGCCATTTGCTTGGTCACATCCCCGGCGCTTAGAAACGTTTGTTCGAGGCGAAATGGCTCGGAGAAAGCGTACGTGTCGCGCGACGGACGCCGAGTTGTTCGCGCGGAATTCTGACGATCGAGGCCGGCTCCGGCGGCAGCAGTTCCATCGGACAAGGCATACGCAAGTGCTCGTCAAGTCCTCTCGCGCGGACTTTGGTCCCTTCCTTGTTTCGGCGAACAGTTCGAGGCTCGGCCGATTTTCGGATGGAAACTGGCTCGCCGTGGGGGATGCAGCTGTCGCATTCGATCCCCTCTCCTCGCCTGCGCAACGCTTGTGGGGCGCGCAGACGCAGCGATCCCTCATACACTTTTCCATCGGACTTGGCCGATTCCGGTGCACTCTTGGTGCACTATCGGATGCAAATGAGGCACTTCAGTGCGAATGAGAACGAGTGTGAGTACAAACCGACAGGATAAATTAGCAGTAGGCGCAGTCGGCGTCGCCTATGCCGCCGGTCATGTCGTCCTTCATGCGCTTCAGGCGGCGGCCTAAACGCTCCGCCATCTGATGGCGCGCCCGCCACAGGCGGGCCTTCAGCGTGTTTTCGGTGACGCCCAGCTTCTTGGCGGCTTCACCGGTCGAGTAGCCCTGCACTTCGCGAAGAACGAATGCCGTGCGCAGCAGCGGCGAAAGCTCGTCCAGGTTCTGGTTGATCATCTCCCGCAACTCGGTGCCGGCATACACCTGCTCCGGATTCGGCGAATCATCAGCAAAACGCTCGCTGGCCGGCAGCTCGTCTTCGCGCGGCGTCTCGTCGAGCGAAACGGCCGGGCGCGATTTGGCGCTGCGCCGGCGCATCAAGGCGGCGTTGATGACGATGCGCGTCAGCCAGGTTGAAAATTGCGAGCGCCCTTCGAAGCGCTTCAGGTTGCGATACGCCGACAGGTATCCGTCCTGCAGAGCGTCTTCCGCATCCTCGGTGTTGCCGAGTACCCGCAGCGCGGTCTGGTACAAGGGGCGCTGGTAGCGGCGAAACAGCGTTTCGACCGCCTGCTGGTCACCCCTTTGACCGGCGCGGATCAGCTTCGCTTCGTTCAGCTCAGTTCCCACTGCCACTTGTGTTGCCATTGTTGCCCCCATTGGACTAAACCCGTAGTCAAAATTCGATGCCGCCATCCTCAAAGAGTTTCCGCCGCATCAATGCACCGGCGCGCTAGCTCCTTTTGGCGGCCGCTTCAGCAACATCAGGACCGGAATGACCACCAGAAACACCACGCCCAGCATGTAGAAGTTGTCGATGAAAGCCTTCATCACCGCTTGCCGCTGCACCATCCCGTAGATCATTCCGTAGGCCTGGGACGCCGCGCCGGGCCCGCTCGAACCGCCGGAAGTAAACGCCGCGGTAAACGCGTGAACGCGGCTCTGGAACGTTGTGCTCAGCGTGTTTACGTGCTCCATCAGTTGCGCTTGGTGAAACTGTGTGCGCCGCTCCAGGAAAGTGGTGACGGTGGCGATTCCCACACTGGCTCCGATATTTCGCGCCAGATTGATAATGCCGGTGCCCATGTTGGTCATCTCCTTGGGCACGAAAGCGAACGCCGAAACGTTGATAGGGATGAACAGAAATGCCAGCCCGAAGCTCTGCAGCATGCGCGCCAGCACAGCGTGTTTGTAGTCGATCTGCAGGTTCCAGCCCGCCATCACGAAAAGCGCCGCCGATGAGACCAGGCACCCGAAGGTGATCAGGTATTTGGTGTTCACGCGGGACACCAGGAATCCGACCACCGGCATCATGAACATGATCACCGCGCCGCCTGGTGACAACGCTAGACCCGCAAGTTCCGCGGTATAACCCATCATTTCCTGCAGAAACTGCGGGATCAGAACGGTGCTGGCATACAGCACAAACCCGAGGAAGAACATGGCCAGCGTCGCCACCGCGAAATTCCTGTCCTTCAGCATGCGCAAGTCCACGACCGGATGCTGCTGTCGATATTCCCAGATGATTCCGGCGATGATTCCGATGAGCATGAGTACGAAAAACACTTGAATGAAGCCGCTCGAAAACCAATCTTCTCTCTGGCCCTTGTCCAGGATGATCTGCATGCTGCCGAGGCCCAGGCTGATCAGGCCGATGCCGATGTAGTCGATGCGAAAGCCCTCTTTCAGCTTGGTGCGTTTCATGTAGGGCGGATCGCTGACCAGCAGCGACGTCAGCAGCAGGGAGAAAATGCCCACCGGAATGTTGATGTAAAAAATCCAGCGCCAGGAAAAATTGTCGGTGATCCAGCCGCCCAACCAAGGACCGATCGTCGGCGCGACGACTACGGCCACCCCGTACACGGCAAAGGCCATGCCGCGCTTTTCGAGCGGAAAGGTGTCGTTCAAAATCGCCTGCTCGCTCGGTTGCAAGCCGCCGCCGCCCACCCCCTGCAGGATACGGAAGAAAACCAGCACGCCTAGACTCGGCGCCAGACCGCATAGAAACGAACTGACGGTGAACAAAGCTACGCAGGCCATGTAAAACCGCTTGCGTCCCAGCAAACCCGAAAGCCAACCGGATAGCGGCAGCACGATGGCGTTCGAAACCAGGTAGGAGGTCAGCACCCAGGTCGATTCGTCGGCTCCGGCCGACAGGTTTCCGGAAATGTGCGGAAGCGCGACGTTGGCGATGGAAGTGTCGAGTACTTCCATGAACGTAGCGAGGGTGACGGTTATGGCGATCACCCAGGGGTTGATCGAGCCGTCCGGCATCCGCAATTTCGATAGCAACCTGTGCTTCACTGCGCGCCCGCTCCCCTCTTAGTTTCTACGCCGGCTCGGCCGGTTTATTTCAATTCGAGATCACGGTGGCCACGACGTTCATGCCCGGCCGCAAGATCGCCTTTTCCTGCGGAATCGGATCGAGAACGATCTTCACCGGCACGCGCTGCACTACCTTCACGTAGTTGCCAGTAGCGTTTTCGGGCGGCAGCAAGCTCAGCACCGCTCCGGTGGCGCCGGCGATGGAATCCACATGGCCGCTGAAGGTCTTCCCGTAAGTGTCCACTTTCACTTCCGCCTTTTGCCCGGGCTTCATGTTGCGAAGCTGCGTCTCTTTGAAGTTTGCGGTAACCCAAACGTTAGCCAGCGGCACCACCACCATGAGGCCCTGCCCTTGCTGCACGATCTGGCCGACCTCGACTTGCTTGTGCGTGGCAACGCCGTCGACGGGAGCCACCACAATCGCGTACTCGAGATTAAGTTCGGCGGCTTCAACCGCCGCCCGCGCTTGTTCGACCTTGGCGATTTTTCCCTGCGCATCGGCCTGGCGAATGAGCACCTGCTTGGTGTCGGCCTTGGCGGCGACGATACCGGCTTGTGCCTGCAGTACGCGCGCTTTCGCTGCATCCAGCTGCGCTTTCGCGATTTCGATGCTGCGTTGGGCCTGCGCCAGCTTTTCCTGGTCGGCTTTGAGTGAGCTAGAGGTCGCGTCCGCGTTGGCTTTGGCAGCGTCGAACTGCTGCTTGGAGATTTCGCCCTTGGCAAGCAGCGGCGTGTAGCGGCCGAGATCGGCTTCGGCCAAAGCGGCATTGGCTTTGCTCTTTTCGACGTTGGCCTGCGCCCAGGCGAGATCGGCGGTCTTGGCCTCATCGAAGGAGGTTTCCGCGCGCACCAGGTCGGCCTGGGCCGCGGCAAGCTGCGCGTCGGCGCTGGAGGTCCCGCTTTGTGTGCTGAGCTGGGTTCTCGGCACGTCGATCCCGGCCGACCTCGCGTCGCTTTCCGCGAGCGCGAGCTGCGCTTTGGCTTGATTGAGCGCGGCTTGGTAGTCGCGAGGATCGAGCTTGACCAGGATCTGCCCGGCTTTCACCTGCTGGTTGTCATCGACCAGCACGTCAGCGACGCGGCCGTAAACCTTGGAAGAGATCTGCGTGATGTGCCCGTCCACCTGCGCGTCATCAGTGCTTTCGCGGTCTCGGTAGTAGAGAAAGAGTCCTACGATCACGGCCAGAACGACCAGGCCGCCCGCGAACAGCAGCCGCTTGGTCTTGGGGCTGGCCAAGCCCTTTTCTGGCGGCTCAAGCTTCAGCTCTTCCACCGTCGTCTTGACCTTGGACGCGTTCTCCAGCCCGACTTCGATTTCGACACTCATCCCTGGGTCCTCTCCTCTTACTTCGCGTAAACCGTTTCCATCTGGCCTATCGACTTCGCGAAATCCGCGCGCGCCTGGTTGAAGCGATAGAGCGCGGCGATCTGGTTGTCGTTGGCGCGCGCCAGCGCGTCCTGCGCCTGAATCACTTCGATGTTGTTGGCGACGCCGGCCTTGAAGCGGTCGCGCGCCTGGTCCACTTCCTCCCTGGACAACTCGACGCCCAAATTGGCAACCTCCACCTGATTGCGCGCGGACTTCAGATTCAGCAGGGAGGTCTTGACGTCGAGCGCGATCTGATTGCGCAGATCCGCTTTCTGTTCGTTGATGACCTTGAGCTGCAAGTCGGACTTCACGATTTCCGCGTGCGTCCGGCCGCCCGTGAACAAGGGCACATCGAGCGTGGCCTGATAGTTGTAGACCGGAATGCCGTTGTTCAGGCGCGTGCCCTGGTAGGCCCAGTTGCCGTCAATTCGCACGGTCGGAAGGCGCAAATCGTCGGACGCTTTCTTGTCGTATCCCGCTGCCCTGGCCTGTTCGTCCAGGGCTTTCCACTCGGGTCTGGTCGCCAGCGCCTGGTCGATGCTTGGATCAACATCCGGCTGCGGCGTATCGAAAAAGCGCAGCGAGTCCGCGAGCTCGATTTCCTGACGCGGGTCGAGACTCAAAAGCTTGCTCAAACCGAAGAGCGAGGCGTCGCGGTCGGTTTCGGCGACCAGCAAGGCCTGCTTTTCGTTTTGCAGCTCGACGTTGGCGCGCAGCGTGTCGATACCGGTGCCGACCCCCTCTTTCTGCAGATCGGCTGCCTGATCATAAAGAGCCTGCGCGAGTTCGACGCGGGATCGCGCGGCTTCGACCGTGGCCATGGCGCGCAAAGTCCCGATGTATTGCGAAACTACAAGAAGGATCACCTGCTCGCGCGTCGAGAGGCTGCTTTCCCTGCTGGCGTTGGCTCCGGCCCTGGCCGAGCGGTAACGATTCCACAAGTTCAGGTCGAAGACCGGCATGCCGAAAGTCGGCCCGGCGTTGAAGATGTTGATGGGGCCGATATGCTGCGGGAAGCCGGGAATCTCGATGCCCAGCTGCGCCTGGATATTGGACCGGCGCACCGCATCGTAGGCTTGTAAATCGGCTTGCGGCAACAGGCCCGCGCGAGCGATGTTTTTGTCCTGCACCGCTTGCGCTGCCTGCAGGACAGCGATCTGCGCGGTCGGATTCTGTTTGAGGGCCAGGCCCACGGCCCGGTCGAGCGTCAGTTTGAGCTTTCCGCCCGGATTCGCTCCCGGGACCGACGACGGCTGCTGCGCGCGCGCGCCAGAGCCGCTCATCAACAGGCCAAAGAGCAGAAGGTAAAAGATGATCGGCGTCTTTTTCTCGTGCGAGTTCTGGCTCCGCAGGCCGTTCTTCTCTTCGCCGACAATCTCTTTCACGATGGCCTGGTTCAAACAACCGTCCGCGATCAGCTGGGCTCCTTCGTGATACATCGTCTTCAGCAGCATCTTTCCCGCTCGGTCGATAAAACTGACCCCGCAGAGATTCACGTAGAATTTTTCCTGCGGCGACGCGGAGCGAAGTTCGCGCCAGCACTGTTCGAGGGTGGCCACGTTCTCGCCCACCAAGCGGCCCTCGACACTTACGACGGTCTTGGACTTCTTCTTGTCGGTAGTTACTCTAAGCATGTCCGGTGAACGGGGATATCGGATGCACAGAACCAACCAAAGTGTGCAAAAATTTGATAACAGACATAATCTATTTATTTTGAATAACTTGTATGCGCTTTGACTGGCACTCGGACCCTGATTTTTGACCATATATGAGCATAAGGCGAAATATTGCCAAGTATATTATGACCATATACGGGCATTCTCGGATTCAGTCTGCTTCCCACCTTTTCTAGGCTTTTCGTAGAAGGTATCCGCATGATTTACTTAGTCCCTTGCATCTAAAGCGAGACCCTATGCGCCGATCTTTTAGCCGCCGTATCGCCTTGTCCCTTCTGGCCGTTCTCCTAGGTCCTGCCCTTCCGAGCTGGGCCCAGGTGACCGAGAAACCCGACTCTCCTGTGGCAAAACCGCAAGGCCCGCCGGCACGAAGCGTCAAAGCGGTTCCGGCACAGGCTCCTTATGAACCGCTGACGGGAAAGCAGAGAGTCCAATGGGCGGCGTCAGAAACCTTTGGCTTGGAGAGCTGGCTGGTAGGCATCTGGACGGCCAGCCTCGGAACGGCCCGCAACAAACCGGAAGAATACGGACCACACTGGGAAGGCTTCGCAAAGCGCTATGGCATCCGCTTTAGCGGTATTGCGGCGAGCAACACCATCGAGGCCGGGCTCGGCGCGCTTTGGGGTGAGGATCCGCGCTACGTGCGCAGTCAAAACTCGCCGTTTAAGAAGCGCGTCGGTAATGTGTTCCTCTACACGTTCATGGCCCGGAATCGCGAAGGAAAACGGATGCCGGCCTATGCGCGCTATATCGCCATCCCCGGCAACAACTTTCTTTCCAACACCTGGCGGGTCAGCAGCGAATCGACAACCAATGATGCACTGGCGCGTACCGGCTATGGCCTGCTCGCCGACGTTGGAGGCAACGCCTGGTCCGAGTTTTGGCCGGACGTGAGGCGGATGGTTTTCAGGCGAAACTAGCAGCTAGGGCGACCGCCTCTATCGCTTAACCGCAATGGCCTGCAATTCAAAATGGCCGCCGCGCAGCAGCGAACCCGCGCCGACAAATTCGCGCGCGGGAAACTGCTTGGTGAAATAGGTCTTGTAAATCGCGTTGAACTTGTCAAAGAGCGATAAGTCCGTGCAGGAGATCTGGACGTAGACCAGATCGTCCATGGTCATGCCGGCCTGGGCCAGAACATCCTTTTCGCCGTCCAGAAGAAGCTTGATCTCATCTTCGACCTTATCCGGGGCCTTGCCGGTTTTCGGGTCGAGTCCGATGCGGCCGGCAAGATACAACGTATCGCCGGCGAGCACGGCATCGCTAAACGGCGCCTGGACGCTTTTCCCCGGCAAGTCGATGTACTTGCGGGAAGCTTGCGGCGTGGGCTGCGAGCGAAGGCCAGCCACGGTAAGAATACCAGCAACCAGGAGTCCGGCTAGGACGATTCCCACTCGGCGATTCATGAATGCTCCTTCATTGTCCGCGCCCTTGCGCGGGAAGATTTGCGGTGCGGCAAGTGTAGTTTGATCCCAGGGAAGCGGCAAGGAGGAATCGGGCGGTCGCCCGAGCTAGCGACTAGAGCGCGATCCAGCCGGTTCGGATGAAGTAGAGCGAAGTGACGCCGACCAGAATCCACAGCAAAACGCCCTGCGCGAGGGGTCGCCAGCCGACCTCCTCCAGGGTGCGGCGCGAAATTCCGGTACCGATCAGAAACAGCGTGACGGTGAGACCCAAACGGCCAAGGCGGAAGAACATCTCGGAAAGACGGGGCTCCTGCGGCCCGTAGGTATTGATCACCGCCGCCAGACAAAACAGGAAAATAAACCACGGTATCTGAATTTTGGAGCGGCTGCGCTTGACGGCCGCCGTGGCCAGGGCCAGGGGAACGATCCACAGCGCGCGGGCCAGCTTCACGGTGGTTGCGACGAGCAAGGCTTCGTTTCCATAGCGCGAGGCCGCGCCCACCACCGAACTGGTGTCATGAATGGCCAAGGCTGACCACAGGCCAAATTGCGACTGCGAAAGGTGCTGGGCGGCGCCAATCGAAGGAAAGATGAACAGCGCGATGGAATTCAGGATAAATACCGTACCCAACGAGACCGCCATTTCCTCGTCGCTGGCTTGAACGATCGGACCGATCGCGGCAATGGCGCTGCCGCCGCAGATCGCGGTGCCGGTCGAAATCAGATAGGCAATCGTCCCGCGGACCTTCCCTATCTTCCCGATCAGCAGCCCGGCCAGAAGGGCGAAGCCGATTCCGAGCGCCGTGTAGAGGAAGCCGCTACGGCCGGCTTTTAAAACCTCGTGAAGATTCATCCCGAAACCCAAGGCGACCACTGACGCCTGCAACAGAAATTTCGCAAGAGACCGGCTCTCCGCGGCATAAGGGTGTTCGAGCAACAGTGCAAAGATAAATCCCGCAGCAAGCGCAATCGGCGGCGAGATGAATCCGGTGGCGCTCAAAACGAGCAGCAAAAAAAAGACGGTTTTTGTGTTCATTCTGACGAGGAACTCAACTGCGACGCATTAGTGTACGACAGCAGAGCACGTGATAGAGTGCTCGGCAAACAGCGGGAGGCAAGCGATGTCCGGAACTCTGGCCAGCCCGGGAGGGACTCCGGAAGCTCCACAGAACCCGGCTGCAGGTTCTAGGAAGCCGCACAAGTCCGGCTGCGGCTGCGTCGGTTCCCTGGGCTTTGTAACCCTGCTGGTGGTCGCCCTGCTTCTCTTGCTGAATCCGTGGTCGCTGCACATGGGCAGACGATGGACGCCGGCGCTGACTTGGCATGGAGTGGGCAAACTGCATTCGACGACCGGCGCTTCCTACGGCCTCTTCCTCGAACTCTATCCACTCCTGGAACACAGCCGCCGGGGCCCTTCCTCGCGCAAGAACGTCGAAGGCACGGCCAAGATCTGCACGCCGCAGGGCCAGATTTATGCGATGACCGTCGACGGTTATCTCGATGCGTGGCTCGACGCCGATCAAAAGCCGCTCACTCTCTACTTGCGTTCCTTGCAAGATGCACAGCCGAAGCTGCGCGCCGATTTCCACGGCTCCTGGCAGGGAGAAGAGCTGGTGCTCGACGACAAAGGAAGCCTGGCCATGTCGTTTCGGGCGGACGGAAACGCCAAAGGCTATCTCGTCGGCAGCAACGCGCCCGGCGAAGAGACCACGGGAAGACTGCAGTATGCAAAGGAAAGCGCGCTCGTCTCGGTGTGTGGCGCAAGCGCAAAAAACAGCTTCTGAATCGCCACGGCTAATTTTGCTGATGGGGGGAACTGCCTACGGGCGCCGCGGTTTTCGTTTTGCCTTTTGCGCCGCCGCCTGAAATCTCCCGGACCAGCTCGACCGCCTTAGCCAGGCTGACGCGGCAAGCGCTGTCGTTGATGCGGCACTGCGCCAGCGTCAGACCGCATCCGCAATCGCAGGATTTGGCGTTCAACTGGCGAAGGGCCGCCGTTTTCTGCCCTGCGCTAAGCCTTGAAAAATCGACACCGGGAAGCTCGGTAGCGCGCTCGGCGTTTTTCAAGAACACTTGGCCGTTGTCCTCGAAGTATTCGACCTTCGCGCCCACCGGCATACCGAGCATGGCTTTGAGCTCGCGCTCGTACAGGCTGGGATCGTTCAAGCCGACATGTTTTTGCACCACGCGGCCCTGTGCGTCAATCACGAACGAGGTAGGCAGCGCGGCGATTCCGCCGTAGGCGTGCACGACATCGTCGGATGCCATGGCCACGCGATAGTTGATTCCGGAGTGCTCTACGAAACGCCTCACCTCGTCCGCGTCGTCTTCTTCGGTCGCGAGCGCGATAATCTCGAGCTTCTCCCGATAGCGCTTTTGCAGGTCGACGAGGTCCGCGATCTCCGCGCGGCAGGGGCCGCACCAGGTGGCCCAGAAGTTCAGCAGGACCACTTTGCCTTTCGCTTCCTCGAGAGAGACCGGCTTGCCCTCAAGATCCTTGAGCTCGAAGCCCGGAGCCACATCCGGATTTTTCACGAAGCGAATCGGTTCGCTATCCTGAGCCTCAGGCTTGGCGGCGGCACTATCGGCGTAGGTAGTCTGTGACCGGCCGCAACCTGCCGCGAACAAGGCGCCGCTCAATAGCAACAACAACCAAACGGATTTGAGGCGCAATTCCATCGCATTCCTAGTCTAGCAGGAAGTTTTGTCGCGGCCGATTCCGTCCGGCGTGCGTAGGCGTTCAGCCAGGAACCTTCATTCGAGCCGCGCCCAAGATACGACGGCTCTTTTTCTCCTGCACCAAGACCACGGCGGTCAGATTTTCGCGCTTCCAGCCGGATTTGAGCTTGGTTGAAGCATCACCTTCGAAGGACACCAGTTCGGTGCGGCCGTCCGCATTGCCGATATGCCGCATGGAACGGAGCACGGATGCGTGGCTCAGGTTGCGGCCGGCGTTTTCACCGCGCGCAACCGCGGAGGAAAGCCCGCTTTCCGTGATCGCGAGCCACACTTCGGCCGAGTCGCCGGGCGATAACTGGCCCGCGATCTTGCCGACGCTAATGGTGAAATGGGGTTCGCTCGGATTCCCTGCCGTCAGAGCGGCGAGCTTGACCGGCGTTACGGGAGCGCTTTGCGCTTCCTTGACCGCCCTCACCGCCTGGTCCCCGCGGCTGCCGACCAATTGCGTGCGGCCGTTCACTACCATCTGCGGCGTGTAGGGCCCCTGCTCGTGAAGCGCCGTCGTGTAGACCTGCTGCCGGAGGGTCCAGTCAGCGGATGAAAAAGGGTCCACCCAACCCTGCTGGTCCCAATAGTCCACGTGTTCTTCGATGGCAATGATCTCTACACCTTGGAAGGGCTGCGCGGTTTCCATCTTCGCCAGCAGCGCGTCGGCCGGCGGACAGCTGGAGCAGCCTTCGGATGTAAAAAGCTCGACGACGACGGGAACGGCAGCGGTGAATACGGGCTGCGACTGAGGACCGCTTGGTGCAGGCAAACGGAGGTCTGCCGCAAGCAGGATCGGCAGAAGAGATGCCAAAGCGAGTTTCATAGGGAACGCTCCCAAAACGACTCGCATACGATGTTGGCACGAAGAAAAAGTGTCAGACCCTGAGCGGCATCCCGGTTCCTAGTGGCCGCTTGCCACTTCCCGTACCACGCCAGGCTCGCCGCGTTCGCGAGCCTGGTATTGATCATAGATCCAACGGTAGGTCTTTTCGAGCCCCGCGCGCAGCGAGGTGTCCGGCTCCCAGTGCAGGTACTTTTGGATGAGTGTGTTGTCGCTGTTGCGTCCGTTCACGCCCTTGGGAGCGCTCAAATCGTAGTTTCGTTTAAGCCTGATGCCGGCAAAGCTCTCCGCCAGGTCCACCAGCTGATTGATGGTCACGGCCTCGCTCGAACCGAGGTTGATGGGTTGCAGGATTTCTGAGTCCATGATCAGCTCGATGCCCTTGATGCAGTCGTCGATGAACATGAAGCTGCGGGTCTGATTGCCCGTTCCCCAGATTTCGATCTCGTGTCTTCCCGAGAGCCTTGCTTCAATCACTTTGCGGCAGATCGCTGCGGGAGCCTTTTCGCGGCCGCCGTACCACGTACCCCACGGACCATAAACGTTGTGGAAACGCGCTACGCGGGTGTACAAGCCGAAGTCTTCGCGGAAGTGGCGGCACATGCGCTCGGAGAACAGCTTTTCCCAGCCGTAGCCGTCCTCGGCGAGCGCCGGGTAGGCATCTTCTTCCTTGAGCGACGGCGCTACAAACGTTTTTTGCTTGTCGCCGTTGTAAACGCACGCGGAGGAGGAATAAAAAAACCGCGTGGCACCCGAGTCCAGAGCTGCCTGCAGCATGTGGGTGTTGATCAGCACCGACAGCATGCACAGGGCTTTATTGTGCTCGATAAAGCCCATGCCGCCCATGTTGGCGGCCAGGTTGTAGATATCCGTCGAACCGCGGACGGCGAGTTCGCAATTTTCCTTCAGATTCAGATCGAGGGAGAGATTCTCGACATCGTCGAAGCGCTGGTACCAGTCATCGAGCGGCTTAACGTCCACACCGCGAAGCCGGAAGCCGCGTTCGCGCAGCGAGGATAGGAGTGCGCCGCCAATAAAACCGCCCGCCCCGGTAACGACAACCAGCCCTTTCGTGTCTGCCATCGCAGCCGCCTCCGCGGATCCGAGCGCCAAGGTGAGAATCCTGTCAGCGTGGCCCACAAGAAGGCGTCTTCGAGGACATTCCGTCACGCCTGCCAGGTCAATCCGGTGGGCAGGGAAAGGCTACCATAGAATTCCGCCGGCCCTCTCTCCCGAGGCGGAGGGACACGACGAGCGTACGTCGCTCTCGTCGATGCCGCGAGCCAGCTCGTCCTGACGCGCGCCATAACGACCGAAGCGGTTTTCCTTGCAGAAGGTTCGCGCGTTCCGGTGTCTGGTTAGTCATGGAAAACACTCGACCATCAAATTGGACAGAATGGTAGACATCCGACCATCGGTAGTCAGGAAGGTGGCTTGGCCAAGTCCAGCGGCGGCATAGCAAAGGATCGTAAGATTGATGCTGAACACTGTTCGACCTGGCCGCACCCACTAACAGCGCGAAGGCGTGCCTTGACGCGCTCCCATAAATATGGGAGCATGACCGGATGAAGACCACTCTTGAAATCCCTGACGCCATCTTTCGCAGGGCCAAATCCGTGGCCGCTGAACGTGGGATTCCTTTACGAGAGTTTGTCACCGAGGCGGTGAAAGACAAACTTGTCGTTGACACTAAGGTCGGAAACAAGCGATGGATGGCAGCCTTTGGAAAACTCCGCCACTTGCGTAAAGAGACCCAAAAGATCAACCGGCTTATCGAAGGAGAATTCGAGCAGATCGAGCCTGAGGATCGGCAGTGATCCTGGACACGAATGCGCTTTCCGCCATGGCGGACGGCGAGAAGGCACTCCAACCCGTCCTCCAGGGAGCTTCAGAAGTCGCCCTGCCAGTGATTGTTTTGGGTGAATACAGATACGGAATTGGCCAATCTCGCAACCGGAAATACTACGAACGATGGCTGACTGAATACCTTCCAACATTCCGAATCCTTGATGTTGAAGAAAAGACAACCGCCGCTTACGCGGCTGTCCGCACCGAACTGAAAAAAGCTGGAACGCCGATTCCTTCGAATGACGTGTGGATTGCTGCCATGTGCCGTCAGCACTCGCTGCCTGTTCTCAGCCGAGACCTACACTTCGATTCAGTAGCTGGCCTCCGGCGCATTGCTTGGTGAGCAGCGCCATCCAGAGAAGTCACTCATGCCGTTCCGTGTGGTGCGTGAAGCTCGCGCGCCAACGGTGGAAGCACTGTGGAGTCCACTCGGAGCCGCCTCTCTAAAGGCCGGCGGAAACCTTCATTCCGCCGTAGCAGGCACAGGCCCACAGCAGAGAAACTGTCCAGGATAACGGTATCAGGTGCCGGCGCCGTCAAGGGCACGGCGCGGGGCCAGCATATAACCATTGCCGCGGACGGTCTTGATCTGCACGAGTGCTCCCATACGCCCGAGTTTTCGCCGCAGGTTGCTGATGTGAACGTCTATCGACCGGCCGAACGCCCCGAGACCTCGTCCCATGGCAATATTCGTCAGGAAATCGCGCGTGAGAACGCGGCCCGCATTCTGTACCAAAGCTTCCAGGATTCTAAACTCAAGCGTGGTTAGCCTGACGGCTACAGTCGCTACCCTTACTTCCTCACGCTCCACATCGAGTGTAATATCTCCGGCCGATAGGAGCTTCATCCCCGCGCGGCCGCGGAGTATTTCGCGACCTGAAAAAAGCGCGGCGTCGTTGAGCTCAGTTTCGCCAGATCTGGTCGAACTCTTCCGGTACGGACCGGTAGGCGGCGGAACCCTGGTTAGGGCGGCGGATCGTGACTTTGCACCAAGCCATCGCTTCTCTTCCGTGATGGTCCCTCCAATCTCGTGGCGATCTCCCTTGGCTAGGAAACATCCGACTTCATCACCGCGAACAAGGTCGCTGCGTGAGCGCTCACGCAGCAGCCTAGCGTGACCAAGGTTTGGGGGTTTGGCCACAAACTATTGCTTCTGACCACATCAGCCAGACCCGCTAGGGGCGCGGGGGACCGCGCCCCCTTGTTGAGCGGGTTTCATGACAGGTCCTGAGGCCAGCATCGCTCGAAAGGCCCCACGGCACTATTAAGAATGTTTAAGGAAAGTTGAGAGAGTTCAAGGCATGTGGGCATGCCGGTGGCAGCGTGTGGAGCGGAGTTTGGAAACCCCGCCAAGTTCGATGGCGTGAGGCTAGGTAGCCTTGGTACATTACGCCACCACGAAAGCGAGAGCCGCCGAAGAAGACGTCCTTCGCGGCCGGAATAGAACTGGCTGTGCTCCCTGGTGGCTCTCCTAGGTGTCCGAGCGCGGTTGTCCCTTCGCTGCGGAGCGGCGGCCACGCCCATTGGCCATCGTCTGCGCCATGGCCATGATGAGCCTGCGGTCAGGCTCCGCCGTCTTGCTGAGACATCTCCTGAGTTTGTGGAGATACGCAGCGTCTTTTCCGTCCCTCCCGAACTCCGCGTCGTCGGTCTTTCGTTTGAGAAGATTCGGCAGCTTGGGCGGCTCCTTGCCGTCGTAAAAGATCTGATAGAGCGGCACTTCGAGCGCTCTCGCCAGCTTTTCGAGTGTCTCGATCGAGGGCACCGTATGCCCGTTCTCCACCCGCGAGACATAGCACCGCAAGAGTCCCGTCCTTTTCTCGACGTCCCCTTGCGAAAGCTTCTTGGCCTCCCGCAGGGTCCGCAAACGATCACCGATTATCATTTTCACCTCCGCTCCTCGCTACGACCGCCATCTTTTTTCTGCGATCCAAACGCATGGTAACGCCGATGATCCGGCCGACGATTTCGGCGTCGCGCGGATAGGCAAACCGGCGCACTTCGCATCTGGAAAGGGGGTGGGGAACTGCCGAAATATAGCCATCGCGCATCTCGCACCAGCTGCAGAGATATTCGCCGCGCAGTTCCAGGAAAAATATCGGCCGGTCGTGTTCGTTCTGCCATGGTGCGGACAGCACGTTTTTTTGACTCTGATCGATCTGAACGATCGAACCGGGACGGATGATCGGATACATGGTGCGGTCGGCGATGCCCACGCGGCCGTAAAGGTCGTTCCTGAAATCGAGATTCTGAATGAGCCGGATGGGTATCTCGCCCCAGATTTCGGCGAGTCCCGAGAGCAAGCTGGTTCTGTCCAAGCGAAGATTCTCGCGCGGCGGCAAGGGCACCACGACCGTGTCCTCGGGTTGCCCGGTGTCGCCCAGGTGGGTTTTCGGCGGTGCAAACAGGATCCGGTCTCTTCCAAAATCACTCACGTTGCATCCAAAAAGCGAAAACATGCCGGACGGGTGCACGTCGTAGACCACTCCGAGCGCATAGAGCTTGAAAAAGCTGGGCGTAAACGTCCCGTTTTCCACATTGTTCAACCAGCCGCGCGAAACGATGAAGTCGGGGTTCTGTTTCTGCGTAGCCAGCAGCCTGCTTCGCGTTTCCACTTCGCGCAGCGTCAGGCCGCACTGTTTCCTGAGTTGCTTGAGTGTGATGCCTGCCCGGATCTCCGGTAAGCCCGAGTCCATTGCCGCCTTAGATGTTGCCGAGATGTTGAACGTTGTCGCATCGGATCCGTCATGAATGGAACCGAAATAACATGGCCCGCCACGCGGTGCCAGCGGTTTTTTCGTTTTGTCTTTGATCCAAGACATAGTCTTTTGTCCCGGACCGCGGTCGCTGGCAAGGTTCCTTCCTAGTTCGGGCCCGGAAGTTGTACTTGCCGGAGCATGAGCGAAGACCGGAATTCGCTGCCCCTTTCCGATACCGTTCGTACCATATTGGCCTCGCGCGGTTTGACCGCAGCTCAAATGGGCCGCCTCTCTCGTCTTGCCTTTCCCGGCGACAAGCGGTTCCATGTTCCGCCGAACCTCTATCACCTCCTCGACGAGAAGCAGTTCACGCCGAGCCTCTACCAGATTTTTGCGCTCAGCCGTTTTTCCCGTTACCGGATCACGGATTGGTTCGCGGTCTTTGGCTTGGCCTTGGGCGAAATACCCCGTCTGCAGATGGTTCTACCGGCCCGGTTGACGACACTCATCGACCTAAGTCTCTCGGACGAACATGAACCCGTGCTTCGCTTCGAAGCCACCCGTTCTGGCCCCCGATCGAGTTCGCTCCATCCCTTGAGCGAGTGGGTGCGGGTTGTAACCTCCGAGCGAGGCAGGCCAAATTCGCCAGAGCCAGCCTCGGGCTCTTTCTATGCGCGGATCGGTTCCCACGATGCTTTCGCGTTTCCCGATCTCCTTCCCGGTAGCATCGTCAGAGTCCGCAGGATTGCGCGATTTCGTGCCGACGAGATTCCTACAGGACGGGGCGGCGCTCTATTCCTCGTCGAACACTCCAATGGTCTGACCTGTTCGAGGCTGCACGCACTGCCGCGAAATCGGGTGGTGCTTTGTCCCACATCTCTGCCGTTCGCTCAGGTGGAGTTGGATCTCGAAAGGCACGCGCGCATCCTGGGCGCCGTGGAATTCGAACTCCGACCCCTGCGATCGGGCCTAAACGCGAGCGTCCCGCCCAGTCTCCATCGTTTCTGGAATCCTTTCCCGCTTCCAGAAACTTCGCCGGCACTGTCGCTCGGAAGATTGCTGGCTCGAGCCCGCCGACGCGCCGGTCTGACCTTTCGCGAGGCATCGGCCAAGAGCGGCTTGATCGCACGGTCTTCGCAGAACCGGGAATACTATTGCGCGGCAGGCGCGCTTTCCGATTACGAGTCCCAGGGCGGTGCGCCGCGACACGCACAGAAGATGCTGTCGCTCTGTGCGCTCTATTCCGTGAGTCCCTGGGATTTCATGGCTGCGGCGGGACTGCGCTTACACGAAGCGGGGACCGACGCTATCCCCGACGAGTTGGCGAACGGGGTTCGCGGCGGTTTCAAACCCGGCCACGTCTTGCGCTCTTCCGAAAAGGTCCTCGCCGAACTTCCCCGATTTATAGGAGGCGCTGCGGCCGAGTATTTCAAAATGCGTCACATTTCGCTGCGGGATCTCTTCTCGGTCGAAAGATCTTTCCAGAGCTTTCACCCGTATCTGACCGAAGCGGCTTTACTGGTCGTAGACCGGCGAAAGAAGCAAATCTCGAGCCTGGCCCACGCCCCGCTGTGGGCGCAGCCGCTCTACGTCCTGATCCGCCGAAACGGGACTTTCCTGTGCGCCGCCTGCGTCCCGGAAGCGGGGCAAGGTCTGATCGTGCGGCCGTTCTCGGACGGGATCGATCGACCCTTGCACCTAAAGATTCCCGCGGAGGTCGAGGTTGTCGGTCGCGTCGTGGGAATTCTTCGCAAACTGCTCCCGGAGGGAATTTCCCGGTAAGGCTAGGCGTACGGCGCAAGTGCGAACGCTAGAACCCGCGAAGCGCGCAGAGCGCGCTTCGGAGACCAGAAGCGATCGTCGCGCAAGAAATCGAATTGCGAACAATCTCCGCGAAGAGTGGCGTCCCGCGACTCCCGGTGCGACAGTCCCGCCAGGTGAAGTGCACGATGTTTCTGATTTCCAAATCGGTTCGGCTCAGCAAATCCCTAGATGGCGGAATTCTCCTCGATATGGAACGAGGCGGGATCTTCAGCTTGAATCCGGTAGCGACGCGCATCGTCGAGCTTCTTGGGCGAGAGCAGAGTGTCTTCTCCCTCGTCGATCAGATCGGCCGCGAGTTCGGGATCTCCGAGCTGTTAGCCCCCGATGTCGTCAACTTTCTGTCGACGCTGCGCGACGAACGGTTGCTAGAGGACTCGGAAGGTAATCCGTCCCAGCGGTGAAATATGCCCGACCGACACGACCCACCGTCCGAATCCTGCCGTTTGCTTCTCTTGCGAAGCGCCGCTGAAGAAGTCTTGCTACGCTCCGAGCACGGCTGAAACGGCCGCCCGGTGGAAGGGGAGCTGCTCGCGAAAGTCTCTACGGCGCTCGAACTGTTTGGCGCCGTCGAAACCCGCGTGACGCGAAACCGTTCGCTCGCAACCGTGACAGCAGGCACTCGGTCGAGCTGCCAATCGCCTGAGTCAGCGCCGCGGATTCTGTGGAACGGAAGGCTCGACAACCGCGAAGAACTTGCCGCTCGAACCGCCACCGTTTCGAGCGCTTTCTCCGATGAAGAGATCGTGAGCGCCGCCTACCGGCGCCGCGGCACGGATACTTTCGCGCAAATCGTCGGGGATTGGGCGATCAGTATAGCCGACGATGCGAAATGCGAATTGGTCCTGGCCAGAGACTTCGCGGGAACCCGTCCGCTCTTTTACCAGCGGCAAGACCGCAGCGTGACCTGGTCGACGATCCTCGAACCTCTGCTGCAGTTTGGCGAACACGAACCTAACCTCTCCGAGGAATATCTCGCCGAGTGGTTGGCTTTTTTCCCGCGGAGTCATCTCACTCCCTACCGCGACATCTCGAGCGTTCCGCCGGGCTCGTTCGTGCGGATCGCTCCCGGTGGAGTCTCTGTCCGAAACTACTGGAGTCTCGAGTCGGTACAAGCGGTCCGTTATCGGGACGACCGGGAATACGAGGAGCATTTCCGTTCCGTATTGAGGGCCTCCGTCCGGCGCCGGGTAATCACTGATGGCCCCATCCTCGGCGAACTGAGCGGGGGAATGGACTCGTCATCGATCATTTGCATGGCGGATAGCGTGCTTGACGCGGGCGCGACAAGACTCGATACGGTCACCTATTTCGACGCACAGGAACCCAACTGGAATGAACTTCCCTATGCCCGCCTGGTCGAGGAGAAGCGCGGACGCGTCGGCCACCACATCGACGTAGGCACGAGCCAGCCCCAAACTGACCAAGCCATTGCGCCACGCTTTAGCGCCGTACCAACGTCTGCTTCCGCGCGCAGCTCGGCCGCCCGGGTTTTTGACCAAATCGTTTCCGACAACGGCTACCGCGTCGTTCTCTCGGGTTTGGGAGGCGATGAGATGTTGGGCGGCGTGCCAACGCCGGTCCCGGAATTGGCAGATCTTCTGGTAAGACTCGACGCGCTTCGATTCTTCCGGCAATCCTTTCGTTGGGCATTCGCGAAGCGAAAACCCATCGTGCAGCTGTGGCTTAGCGTGTTGGGATCCTTTTTCGCGCCGCGCACGAGAGAAAGCCTCGGTATTGCTTCCGCCTGGAATTGGCTATCGCCGGAATTCCGGACGCGCAATCGTGGACACCTGCAATTTCCCTCGGCGCCATTCCGGTTCTTCGGACCGCTGCCGAGCGTGCAAGCGCTTGCGACGGCTGTCGAAGCTCTTGGCCGGCAGATTTCCGGCGTTCCTCTCTCTGCAGAGCCCGTCTATGAATGGCGCTATCCCTTTCTCGACCGCGACCTCGTGGCATTTTGCGCCGCAATTCCGCGCGAACAGCTCGTGCGGCCGAAAGAGCGCCGCTCCCTGATGCGCCGCGCGCTCGCCGGAATTGTTCCACGGGAGATTCTGGAGCGAAAAAGAAAGGCCTACGTCAGCCGCGGGCTCGTAAAGGCCCTTACGTGCGAGTGGCGGATGCTTCGCGAAGCTCCGTTTCAGAGCGAGGATCTGCGCATCGTGGATTCGGCTCTTCTCCGCACATGGGTGGCACAGGCGGAGCAAGGGAAGGACGTTCCGGTCCTGCCCCTGCTCCGCACCCTGGCCCTCGAGCGATGGCTCCGCGATCTCCACGCCAAGGATCAGCAGCGCGGCAGCCCGCTTCCAGCGTTGCCGGCGCATCGGGCGCCGCGGGAATTTTTCGGCCGAGAAACACCAACATAGGAAGGAGGTGATGAGTCATGACCTATCAAAAGCCTGAAATCAACAAGATTGCGGAAGCAAGTTCGGCGATTTGCCTCGACAATTCCTTGTTGAAGTCGGTTGCCGGCGCGGACATTGCCAACCCGCATCGGCAGACGGTCCCGGCGTATGCGGTAGATGAGGACTGAAGAAGGCCCGAGGTGCCCGATCTCCGGGTACCTCGGGATTCCTGAATCGACTCCGCGCAAGTAACTTCATTCGAGAAAGGCGGTGATTGCGACAAAATACTGCGCGCCCGAGATGGAAAAAATCGCCAAAGCGGGCGAGGCGATCCGCTTCGAACGATCCCTCGCCAAGTCGATGAGCGGTGCGGACCTTGCCAAGCCGCATCAGATGATCGTACCGGCCTATTCTGCAGACGATGAGGATGAGTGAATCGACCTCCCGGGGCGTTACCGTTCGGGCGCCTTGGGACCAAGGGAAAGGCCTTAGGCGTCAACGGAAGAAAGCGGACACATTGGTCGAGGTGGACTCTCGCTGCGACCGAATGGAGTAAAGCCCCTGGTCCGTTTTGAAGGTCTACCAGGGGAATTTAGCCAGCACGATTTTGGACAAGCAGACGTGGAATTCGAGTGCGATTCACCGGCTGGCGATACAACACGTAATTGAAGCGCCCGTGCAACCAGGCTTCGCCGGTAGCAGCGTCGTGCCGACTTTCGATCGATTCATCGAGCACGTGGGCATAGTGACCTCCGAGCCGAGCCACCTCCTGCTCCAATCGGTTGGCAGTGTTGACCATTAGATTCTCGTGACACTCTCTCCAAAGTTCGTCCCGATGAACGAGTGTTCCCGGAACGCGGCTGCTCGACGCCTCGATAAGATACTCGGCCACGGGATCGGCATCGAATGGAGGTAATTCCCGGTGCCAGTAGACGACTCTGCTGCCTTGGGTGCCGACTGTCTTCAGGGTGCATTCCTTAGTTGAATCCGTCAGCTGGGATTCTAGAGTGTTACGCAAGCTATAGAATGTGAGCACGGTCACCTTTGTGGGTGTTTTCTCGCACTGTCGAAGTGAAATTGCTGAGGCGTGACCGTGACCCAGTGACCGTGAAGTCCCGTCCAGTACAGACGGATGCCAAGACTGCATCCCATCGCTACCTTGGGAATGCGGGTTCTCGACGCATCGTCAAGTGTAGATTATCACTCGGCGATTCGAGTGACCTACCGCACAGCTTCCAGTGACGCGTATTACTGCGAGTGACCGCTCTCACCATCCAGAATTGCTGTAACTAACGGAGGTAACCCAATGCCTACCGAAGTGGTTAGCGCCGAGCCGTCAGGCAAAGAGATCGCACCTTTACCTGTGCTTCCTTCGTCAAAAGTTGCGCGAACGGGGCGCACTGCAAGTGCCTCGCCCCGTCCGTTCACGCCAGGCCGCGAAGCCACTCTGTTCTCCGAAACCCTTCTGGATGCGAACCCGCTTCGGCAGCCGCGCCGAACGGCGAACGGGATCCTTTCCATCCTGGTTCATTTCCTCATCCTCGCCGCCTTGCTTCTTCCGTCTCTTTGCTTCACACACACGATCGATCTAAAGAGCTTTACACAGACGCTGCTTGTCGCGCCTCCTCCGCCTCCTCCACCTCCTCCCGCCCAAGCCATCACTGGAACTACACCAACTCCACGGCGAACGTTTGTTGTGGGTGGCAGACTCACAGCTCCTACATTTATCCCTCAAAAGGTTGTGATGCTCAAAGAAGAGCCCTTCCCTCCTGACGTCGCTGCCGGTGTTGTCGGCGGTGTTTCCGGCGGAATCCCGGGTGGCCAACTTGGCGGCGGGATCGGCGGTATCGTCTCCGACGTCTCACGTATGCCTCAGCCTGCGGCGCCTGTCATGCCACGAGCACCTGTCCGCGTAGGTGGCCGTGTCAGACCTCCGCGACTGCTTTCGAAAAGCTCTCCCGTTTATCCACATTTGGCCAGGCAGACCAGAGTTCAAGGGGTCGTAACCATTGATGCCGTGATCGATACCGAAGGGAACGTCGTGGAGATGCGAGTCGTCTCCGGCCACCCACTGCTGATCTCCGCGGCTTTGGAGACCGTGAACCAATGGAAGTATGAGCCAACGTACCTGAACGATCAGCCAATTGCAGTGCGACTGATCGTGACCGTGACGTTTCAGCTCGAGCACTGAGTCCTGTGCACTGCGGGAGGTCCGACATGT